>Ga0187827_10000061_pt1 | contig 158363 bp, 177 predicted proteins | sample ETNtaG_39_FD_167969 | JGI IMG/M metagenome (GOLD analysis project Ga0187827, IMG submission 167969) | Marine microbial and viral communities from oxygen minimum zone, Eastern Pacific Ocean - ETNP2014_SV_150_PacBio MetaG (Illumina Assembly) | ecosystem: Environmental > Aquatic > Marine >...
CCTGATCCAGCTGTTAGAGAGGTACCAAAAGAAATGGATGAATACGATATTAAAGAATTATTGACTTCTTTTTCTGATGCGGCCAATAGAGTAATACAAGGCGGTTTTGATGGAGTAGAACTCAAAGTATGTCACGACGGAATTCTTCGTCAATTCTTATCTCCAAGGACTAACCATCGAAGAGATAATTATGGTGGAAATCTTGAAAATAGGTTACGACTTCTTGAAGATACGATCACTATTATTCGTAAAAGAATTGGTCCTGCGTATCCTCTAGGAGTAAGGCTAACATTAGATGAAATGATTGAAGGAGGATACACATTTGATGATGGAAAGCAGTTTGCAGCCGCCTTATCTGAAAAGAAACTTGTTGACTATCTAAGTGTAGATCTTGCGACAGATGCAAACATCTATCTGTGTATTCCTCCGATGTGCATATCTCCGGGCTATGCGCTATATGTTAGTGCAGCGGTAAAGGAAGTAACGGATCTGCCTGTAATAGGCTTCGGGAGAATCAATGATCCTATTCTAGCTGAAAAAGCCCTTGCTGATGGACTATGTGACTTTGTAGGCTTGGGTAGAGCATTGATAGCCGATCCAGAGCTTCCGAGAAAAGCCTTGGAAGGGCATCTTGACGATATCCGCAACTGTGTTGCATGTAACCAAAATTGCATTAGTCGAGAATTATTACATCTTCCTCTAACTTGCATTCATAACCCTGCTGCAGGAAGGGAAGCAGAACTTGGAATCGGAACTTTGCACAGATCATCAAGAGAAAAGAAGATAGTTGTGGTCGGAGGAGGCCCTGCTGGGTTAAAAGTTGCCGAAATAGCTGCTCGAAGAGGGCATAAGGTTACGCTTTATGAGAAAACCAAGAATCTGGGGGGACAAGTTCTTTTAGCGGCAAAAATGCCTAATCGTGTCGAATTTGAGGGTGTAATTAAATATCTTATTACTCAAATCAACAAACTTGGAGTAGAGGTTGTCCTAGAAGCAGAGATAAAAGCAAATGATATTCTAGAAATAAACCCCGACTGCACTATAATTGCGACAGGGTCAACAACGTATCTACCTAAAATTGAGGGGGACGGAACAATCGAAATAATAGATGGGAATCGTGTCTTATTAGCTGAGAATTTTGCAGGTCAACAAATTGTAGTATTTGATGAGGATGCACATTGGCATGGAGGATGTGTAATAGAGTTCTTAGCAAATAATAACAAAGTCTTTGCGGTGACTAGTAGAAATATTTTAGGTGAAGAGATTGCATTAACATTTGATCTCCCCCTTTATTACCAAAGATTATTGGAGAAAGATGTAGAAATATTTCCACATAGACGTGTTATTAAAATCGATAAGAAAAACGTTCATATTAAGGAGATATATTCGTCGAATATTAATATTATTAAAGAAATTGACAAGGTAGTCATAGTCGGCTTTGAGAGGGCCAATAACTCGCTTTATTTTGAGTTAAAAGGGAAAGTTACTGAGTTATACTCTGTTGGAGACTGCATTTCCCCGGGGAAAGTTGATCGAGCCATTCTCGACGGCGAAAAACTTGGAAGATTCCTCTGAAGGTGAATCGCTAGGTGTGGAATTATGACTGATAACATCCTCGCAGTGTTGGAATCAGATACCAACGGAATAAGTAAAGAGTCTAGGCTACTTCTTGGAGAAGCTGATAGACTCTCTAAAATATCGGGTTATCAGCTTAATGCTCTAGCTTATGGAGAGAACAGAGACACTGTTAAAACTTCAGTGGATTTCTTCAATCTAGATACCCTGTATTTTGGATTAAAAGAAAGCTCAGAATACATAGAGCAGGATGCTCCATTGGATTTCTTATCTAAAGTGCACCGCGAATTACAGCCTAAATTAACTATTCTTCCATCTTCAATTGCTAGCCATTATTTAGCGACAAATATTGCAGTTCGCTTTGGATATCGTTTCATTTCAAATTGCGTCGATTTTGATTTTGATGACAATTATTTAAATGTACGAAGATCCATCTTTCAAGGCGTAGCCCATAGCATAGTGAGCATACCGCTTTCTGAGCAGATTGTGGTAACTACAGATTGTACAGTTCTCAATGAACCGGACGTATCAGATATCAAGAACTGCAGTGTTAAACTATTCAAACTTGAGAGGAGCACTAATCCAAAGATAAGAACGGTGGGTTTTACTCGACCGAAATCTGTTGAACTCAACGTAGAGGAATCGGATGTAATCATTGGAGTTGGAGGCGGCGCAAATTTGCAGCTGGTCGAAAATGATATGCGGAAACTTGCTTTAGCCCTGAAAGGCTGTATTGGTGGTACAAGAGTTGCGGTTGATCTAGGACTCATACCTTTTGAACGCCAAATTGGGTCAAGTGGGCATAATGTTTCATCTAATTGCTACTTCGCATGTGGGATATCCGGTGCATTGCATCATACATCGGGTTTAAGAGAAGTAGATAACATAATTGCGATTAATTCCGATGAAAATGCCCCAATAATGCGCATAGCGAAACTGGCCATAGTTGGGAGATGCGAAGATATTCTTCCTGAGCTCCTGGACCTGATTAGCCACGACGTTTCGGAGAAGACTTAATCCTTGGGTGAACGATTCGATATCTGTGTAGTAGGTGCTGGGATTGCAGGTTTAACTGCTGCGTTTTTACTCGTTAAGAACGGGTTTAAGGTGGCAGTCTTTGAACGTGGGGAATACCCTGGATCCAAAAATGTTAGTGGCGGCATCCTTCAGACACTCGACTTTTCCAAAATATTTGATAATTTTTACAATGAAGCACCACTCGAAAGATACGTCTCAAGACGTGGTATCTTTCTTATGTCTGATCAATCAGCAGTAAACACAAATTTTATTTCTGCTGCAAACGACATGCCACCTCATAATCACAGCTTTTCCGTAAACAGATCTAATTTTGACCAATGGCTAGCTCAAAAGGTGGAAAAAGCTGGAGGCGTGATAATTACTCGGACCCTTGTAGACGAAATAATCAGGGAAAATGGAAAATTTTCAGGTATATCCACAACAAGGATTGATGGACAAGTTTCTTGCGATGCAGTTCTACTTGCTGAAGGTGCAAATTCTAGATTGGCAATAAAATCGGGAATGCAAAAAGCGCATAAACCTGAGAATTTTGTAAACGTATCAAAATTAGTTCTATCTCTTTCAAGAGATATAATTGAAGAACGGTTTGCCCTTGAAGGAAATCAAGGAGCATCGTTAACATTCTTAGGATACCCTAATTCTCTTACGTCATCGGCCTTTATTCATACCAACAAAGAATCCCTATCAATAGGCATTGGTGCGTTTCTTGACGACTTAGTTAAGAAGAAGATCAGAATAAGCACTTTAATGGATGGTTTCCTGAAGCATCCAATAATTAGACCCCTCATATCCGGAGGAGAACCAATCGAGTATTCAGCACACATGATACCTGAAGGAGGTGTCAGTCCGAATCTTGTTGCTAATGGACTGCTTATCTTGGGTGATGCAGCGGGGCTCATTAATCCCAACCCAGTTTTTTTTGAAGGTATGAATCTCGCAGCAACGTCCAGCATCCTTGCAGCTCAGGTCCTAGTCGAAGCCCGAGAGAAAGGCGATTATTCAATACACTCATTAAAGAAATACTCAACTTTACTAGAGGAAAGCTATGTTATGGCGGACGTCAGAAGATACTCCGAACTTCCTAGGCTTATTAGGAATAATCCTCGACTGATTTCAGTCTACCCGCAACTCTTTAACACAGTAATGCAGAATCTCTTTGAAGTAGATGGAAAGTCTAAAAAAGAGAAGAGAAAACAGATCATGGAAATAATTCGAAGAAAAAGATCTCTTTTAGGACTCCTACGGGACGCTTATACAATCTACAGGCGAATATTATGACCCTAGAAGAACACTTATCCACGCTAAAATATAATTCAGATGAAACTTCCCACATTACAGTAAATAAATCCAAATGTCTTGAATGCAGAACTAAGGCCTGTGTATATGTTTGCCCAGTCGCATGCTACGAACATCAAGGAAACAGCATTCTGTTCCAATGGTCTGCTTGTGTAGAATGTGGCGCTTGTGAAATTGCCTGTCAAAGTCTTGGTGTTGGTGCTATAATCTGGAATAATCCAAGAGGAGGGTTTGGTGTTGTCTTCCGAGAAGGATAAATCAACCGAGAGTCTAAACATCATTGTTTTTGTAAAGCAAGTTCCTGATACACAGATAATAAAATTTGATGTCAAAAGAAAAATTCTAACAAATTTGCATTATATAATGAATCCTGCAGATAAGTGTGCTCTTAGAATAGCTGAAGTAATGAGGGCAAAACGTTCTGCTTTAATAACCGCAGTTACATTTGGTCCAAAGTCTTCTAAGAAAGTAGTCCGAGAATGTCTGACTTTAGGGGCAGATAAAGGAATATGGATTAATCAGGAAGATCGCAAAGACCAACCTGAGTTTGCAGGGAAAGTTCTTACACAAGTCGCTAAAGAATACAAAGGCGATGTTATTTTATGTGGTTATCAATCGTCAGATACTCAGATGGGGATAACCGGAGCCATAATAGCTGAGGATCTAGGTCTACCTTTATTGTCCGGCGCCATTGATGTAAAGGAAGTGTCAAATGATAAAGTGACTATGATTAAAAGACTAAAAGGTGGTTCAAGACAAATAGTTGATGTAAGTTTACCGTGTGTAATCACAGTTTTTCCGGGATTAGAGCGCCCTACTTATTCCAGTCTCCCAACATATATTGGTGGAATTAAAAGAGCAATAACTGAAGGTAGTTGCCCGAACATAGATTCAAAGATTTTGCCTGCTCAACTAAAACAACGCTTGGAGCAGGTAAAGCCAAGATTGAAAAAAATCAGGTCAATAGATAGTGGCTTGTCTGCTTCTGAGAGAATAAAACTCCTACTTTCAAGCGGACGCCAAGAGAGTGAGGTGAAAATCTTGAAAGGTGAACCAAAACAACTGGCTTTTGCGATCTATGAGTTCATGCTTTCAGAAGGACTTTTAAGAGAAAACAAAAGAAAATCAACCAATACTTAACTAATCGAAACCGAAAAGATTAAATTATCTTTAATAATATAAGACATCATGGTTAATAGAATTCTACGTCCGACTGGAGTTTGGAAATCTGATCAATTCGCATTCTCTCAAGGTGTAAAAAGTGATGGAATCAATCTAGTATTTGTGTCAGGGCAATCAGGGATAGATCCCTCAGGAAAAATTGTGGGAGATGATGTTGGTGTGCAGATTAAACAATCTTTCGAGAACATGAAAATAGTGCTACAGGAAGCTGGAGCGTCTTTTAGAGATGTCGCAAAGCTCAATGTATACTTGACTAATATTGGAGACCTCGCCAAATATTCAGAGATACAAGCCACATATTTCCCTGACGGATTCCCCGCCCAGACTGTTGTAGAAGTTAACAAACTCGCTCTACCTGAGCTCAAAGTTGAGGTTGAAGCAACAGCTGTGATATCATAAGAAAAAGCTAATAGCCTACTGCTTCTCCATCCCTACGAGGATCAGCTGCACCAACAAACCCACCGGATGATGCCCTAGCAACAGCATGAACGCCGCCAAGTGAAAGTTCATATTCCGCCTTAACATCCAAAATAAACCCAAGCTTTTTTAACTCGGTCTGAACATCTTCGGAAATCCTAGACTCTAGAATTATTGTTTTCCCTTGGCAATGAATTCTTGGAGAAGATACTGCTTCTTTGATAGACATCTTGAAGACTAATACATTTAATAGACTCTGGATCACTGCAGACACAATTCTGGGGCCAGCGGCGCTCCCTAAAGCAAGAATTGGCTTTCCTTCTTTTAATACTATACTCGGAGTCATGCTACTTACTGGGCGCTTTCTCGGAGCTATGCTGTTTAGTTTATTGGGTCTTGGGTCAAAATCGTGCATCGTGTCGTTGAGTAAAAGTCCTGATCTTGGAGCAACTATACCTGAACCGTAGAAGCATTCTATGCTCTCACTTAATGCGGCGAAGTTTCCTTCATTATCTATAGCTGACATGTGTGTAGTTCCGCGACCTTTGTATCCTTCAGACGCTTTACTAGATGGAGTGCTCTTTGAAGTAAGATCCTCAACAGGTATAAGATGAAAATCGGGGTCGCTTGCATAAGAATTTCTCTCATCAAATGATTGCGCCAATGTTTTTGCCAACAAAGCTAGATAGTCTTTTGAGTTATGCCCAAGGTTATTAAGATCAAGTTCTTCAAGAACATGAAGTACCCGTATCAGCTGAATGCCTCCTGCGCTCGGCGGAGGCATAGTAAGAATTTCGTATTCGTGGTATGAACTTTTAATTGGTTCTCTTATTGCAGGTTCATATCGCAGTAAATCTTCTTCAGAAAGAACGCCACCATCGTCTTGAACTGCCTTGACAATATCTTTACCGATTTCCCCATTATAAAATGCGTCTTTCCCTTCGAAAGCAATATCGGAGTAGGTCTTTCCCAGTCCTGGGATCAGTATTTTCTCATTAATTTCTCTAGGATTATTATTGGTTAAATAAATTTTAGATGCAGTTGGAAAACGTCTAATCTTGCTTAGATGACCTATTGTAGCTTTTTTCATTGTTTTTGTGATGGTTAGTCCTAGCTTTGCTACCTTGATAGCGGGCTGTAAAACTTCTGAAAAAGAAAGCTTACCAAAACTCTTCAGCGCAGTTTCGTATCCCGCAACTGTTCCGGGAACTGCAACTGATAAGCCACCCATTGCATTCCGGTCGTTTAGAACGTTTCCTTGATTATCTAGACTGAACATTTCTGGATTTGAATTCAAAGGCGCAGTCTCACGGTAATCTAAGGTAAACGTTTTGCCGGACTTTGCAAAGTACGCTATCAGGAAACCGCCACCGGCAAGTCCTGAGAACGGTGGAAGGGTAGCTGAAAGTGTAGCTGCTGATGCAATTATGGCGTCAACAACGTTTCCTCCTCGCTTAAGGACATTTACGCCAGCTTCTGAAGCTAATGGATGAGCAGTAGAGACAACTCCATGGTCATATCTTGCTAAATGCATTACTTAAATTTCATAATCTGATTATATTTAAAGATAGCCGAATGAAAGTTATATACATCGGGGAACATATCTATAAAGCGGATGAATAAAGAAGAGATCATTAAAAAAGTAAAAGAAGAAGATATTAAAACAATTCGCTTCGTCTACGTTAATGCAAATGGGTTAATTTCAAACAAGTCTTGGAATATCAAATATTTTGAAGACGCCGTTGAAGAAGGAGTTAAAATATTTCCTGGAAATTACTTTCTCGCTTATTCTTATGGGATTCCACCAAATAGCAGGTTTGAAATAAGCTCCAGTGATATTTATCTAAAACCTGATTTGAACACCTTCACAGTCTTACCCTTTTCGCCGAGAACTGCGAGAGTTATGGGGTATTTCTACGAAAGAGATGGACGACCTTGGGAATGCGATTCACGGGGCATTCTGAGAAAAACTATTGAAAAATGCAATTCTAATGGCTTTAAAATAATCTCAGCTGGTGAGCTTGAGTTTTATTTACTTCGTGTTGAAAACGGTGTTCCGAAGTTAATGTTTGAACCTGAACAATCCCTCCCGTATACCACTTATGCCCACCACGTAGTTGAGCCACTGCTCCAAGACTTTTCTTCACATCTTTGGAAAATGGGTACTCATGTCACCAGGATTGTGAGGGAGGGAGGCCCGAGCCAATATGAGTTGAATATAAAACAAAAAGAGGGTGTATCTGCAGCCGATGATATTGTCTCACTCAGGGAAGCTATCCGATCTATTTCTTTTAACCACGGATTATGCGCTACATTTATGCCTCGGCCGTTTCAAGAACACCTTGGAAATGGGATGCATATTCACCAAAGTCTTTATGACATCACAACTGGGAAAAATGCTTTTATCGATCCAAAAGATAAACGGAACTATGGTTTAAGTGAAACATGCTACCATTACATTGGTGGAATCTTAGAGCATGCTAAGGCTTTAACTGCTATTTGCGCTCCGACCATTAACTCATATAAGCGTCTTGTTCCTGGAACTGTCTCAGTAGATGCAATAGCTTACGGACCTGAAAACCGTGGCGCTGCAATTCGAATACCGAGTGAAAGAAATGAATTTGGGACTGAATCAGCACGAATAGAGTTTAGAATTCCGGACCCAGCAGCGAATCCTTACCTTGTTTTAGCTTGTCTAGTAGCTTGTGGGCTTCAAGGAATAGACGAAAAAATTAATCCAGGTGATCCAATGACTAATAATAAGATCGTTACCGGGAAGAAAAAGCAGCTCCTGCCCAGAAGTCTTGCAGATGCAATTGACGCATTGAGGAAAGATAAACTTATTCGGTCTGCAATCGGTGAACAATTATTCAGCGAATTCATTAAGCTTAAAGAATATGAGTGGGATCTATATTCAGCTAATGTTACTCCTTGGGAACGCCGAACATATCTAGAAGCTTTCTAGATATTTCTCCCAGATCATTAATTATTCGTTCTGAGAAATTTATTAATGGGGTCTATGTTTTGATCCCGTCTTAAGATCTTTTCTTGAGGTATTCTTCGATCCTATTCAAAGCTTCTTCAAGTGTCGCATAGACCTCGGATCCAAAGCAAATACGAATATGTCCTTCTCCTGACGCACCATAAAATGATCCTGATTCGGTAGCTACATTAGTGGCCTTGAGAATCTCTATTGCTAGCTGTTCTGATGGCGTATTAAAAGCTCCAAAATCAGGAAAAGCGTATATTGAGCCCTCAGGTTTTCGACATGTTACGTTTGGCATTTCGTTCAACCTTTTGTAAACAAGATCTCTTCTACGCATATCTTCGGCAACCATCTCTTTAACGCAGTCTTGAGATCCCTTTGTTGCGGCAATTGCTCCTTCCTGGGCAAAGACGTTCGGGTGAGTAGTCTCATTAAGAACTATATCCATAACCCCCTTTATGAACTCCTTTTTTGCAGCTGCATATCCCAGTCTCCAACCATCCATAGCATATGCTTTTGTAAAACCATAAAGACTGATAGTTCTCTCACGCATTTCCGGGAGAGAAGCTAGGCTAATGTGCTTTTGCCCATCATATAGAATGTATTCGTATATCTCATCAGTCATCACAAGAAGATCATGTTTTATTGCAATATCTGCGATCGCAGTCACCTCATCACGCGTAAACACTCTACCCGTGGGATTAGTCGGGTTTACAAAGACAAGCATGCTCGTCTTATTGGTTATCTTTTCTTCGATGTCTTGAGAATTGATCCTGTAATCATCTTCCTTTTGAAGTGCCACGGGTACAACCTTACCACCAACAAGTTCGATTTTACTGAGATGCTGTGGATAATAAGGCTCCAATACGATTACCTCATCACCTTCATCGATTGCAGCCATGAATGTAGCAAAAGATGCTTGAGTTAGTCCAGTTGTAATCAGTACTTCATCAGGTTGAACATCTATATTATTATAATTCTTAAGTTTCTCTGCAAGAGCTTCTCTAAGTTCAAGTGTTCCTTGGAGATCACCATAATGAACTATCCCTTTATCAAGTGCCTGTTTTGCTGCTTCTTTAATATGTAGGGGGGTGTCAAATGAGGGGCGCCCTACCTCAAGATGGATTAATTCAGCACCTTTACTTTCAAGTTCAGCTGCATCTTCAAACATACCGAAGCTCTTCTCTGGTTGCTTCATCAACCTTCTTGCGGGCCATTTCATTAACTATTTCATCTTCTTAGAATGCCCAGCTATTTTTATAGTTTTGTTTTAATTGGTTTAAGAAAGAAATAGAAGTTACATTAAAATTCTAGATATTCGTTCCAGTATTATGATCTTAGATGTAAAAAAAAATATGGTTGCTAATATCATTTGTAAAGTAAACATGAAATTTCATGGTCGGTTCCACCAATAATCATTTTTGGATCATTTGTTTTGCATTTTTCAAATACGCGTGGGCACCTTGGATTAAATCTACATCCTTTTGGTACATTGATTGGACTTGGGGGCTCACCTTTAATTGAGAAAGGATTCCATGATGCCCTAAAGTTTGGAGTAGGTATAGCAGATAGAAGTATTTGGGTATATGGATGTTTTGGGCTATCGAACAAGACATCGGCTGAAGCTTTTTCAACAATTCTTCCTAAATACATAACTGAAACTTGATGCGCCAATTGTCTAACTACACTTAAGTCGTGTGAAATAAAAACATATGAGATCCCACGTTCTTTCTGTAGCTGAATAAGCAGATTAATAATCTGTGCTTGCACTGAAACGTCCAAGGCCGAAGTTATCTCATCAAATACTATAACTTTCGGCCGGGTAGCTAATGCTCTTGCGATCGCTATTCGCTGTCTCTGCCCACCACTCATCTCATGTGGATACTTCGAAAGAAAAGAGGAGTCAAGCCCAACAACTTCTAATAATTTCTCTGCACTTTCCAATTGTCCGTCCTCCTGAGATCCTAGTATCAAGGGATCGTGCAGGATTTGACCAACTCTTTTTCGCGGATTTAATGAGGAATATGGGTTCTGAAAAACTATTTGGAGAAGACGCTGGAAAGGCATAAGTTGGCGCCTAGAAAGTTTAGATAATGATTTATTATCAAAAAATATCTCGCCGGAAGAGGGTTTAATTAACGTCGTGATAATTCTACCGAGAGTGCTTTTCCCACAGCCACTTTCACCAACAAGAGCTAAAGTCTGCGATCTTGGCACTTCAATGTTAACTCCGTCTACTGCTTTGATTACTCTCTTTCTTCTTTTAAAGAAGTCTACTATACTCCCAGTGTCTTCTTCAAAGAATTTTACCAAATTATTTGCATGAAGAATTCCTTGGTTGGATCTACCCATTTTTTTCAGACTCCGTATTTAAAAAACAAGAAACTTTATGATCGGGATCTATCTTCATTTCTTCCGGATCACGTTTTAAGCATCGAGAAATCTTCATAGGACATCGAGGAGCAAAGTTGCAACCAACAGGTAAGTTTGCTAAATTAGGCATAGATCCTTCAATTATGGGAAGAGTTCCAGACTTGACATCGTGTCTAGGAATTGTGTCAAGAAGCGCCTGTGTATATGGGTGCCTAGGTGACTCAAAAAGCTTCTCGACTGATGCATTTTCAACTAATCTACCCGCATACATAACACCTATTCTACTACATATTCTAGCGGCCAGCCATAGATTATGTGTTACAAATAGGATCGCGGTTCCATGAGTTTCTTGGGTTCTACGCATAAGGTCTATTATCTGAAGCTGAGTAATAACGTCAAGTGCAGTAGTTGGCTCATCAGCTATAACAAGGGTTGGCTCACAAGAAAACGCAATGGCAATCATTACTCTTTGAGACATGCCTCCGCTGAGCTGGTGTGGATATTTATTTAGAACACTGTGAGGATCAGCAATTCCAACTTGGTGCAATAATACCTCAGATCTATGTTTTGATTCTTGTTTAGATAGAGCGAGATGAAGGCGAAGAACATCAACCATCTGATCCTCAATCTTAAAGGCCGGATTTAACGAGGAAAGCGGATCCTGAGGTATAGCTGAAATATCTTTTCCGCGGATTTTTCTTATCTCTTTCTCCGATAGAGATAAGAGGTTTCTGCCTTTAAATCGAACTTCTCCAACAATCTTACCTGGTTTTGGCACAAGTCGGAGAATAGACCTACCTGTGAGCGTCTTTCCTGCCCCGGATTCACCAACAAGGCCAAAGATCTCCTTCTCTCGGATATCAAAGCTAGGTCCATCTACGGCTTTGGTCACCGATGAGTTTTGGTAGAAATATGTTTTTAGGCATCGAACTTCAAGAGTTGCCATATCTATCCCCTATTAAACTAATTTCCCCCCAAAAAATATCCCATACAAAATGGTGTCTAATTCGTTTGAATTTTTGGATCAAGTTTTTCTCTTGCACCTTCTCCCAAGATGTTTATCGACAGTATGACCAATATTAGAGTTATCATCGGGAACGTGGCGACCCACCAATTAGTCTGGACATAGCCCATCCCTTCTGCTATCATTGAGCCCCATGATGGAGTGAAAGCTTTGACGCCTAGACCAACATAACTCAAAAGAACTTCAACTGTTATCGCTATACTCATCTCAATAGTTACTATTACTGTTAAAATAGGTACAAGATTTGGAAGTATTTCCTTACGTATGATCTTGAAATCACTGAACCCTAATGATCTTGCTGCTTGAATATAATCCTCTTCTCTTATGTTGAGTGTCTCAGATCTTATTACTCTAGCAAATCGTGACCAGTCTACAACTATCACTGCTAGAGCCACGTTTTGCAAACCTACTCCAAGTATGCTAATCAAGGCAATTGAAAGTAGAACGGCTGGGAAAGACATCCAAGCATCAACTATCCTCATATTCACCTCATCGACCCGACCACGATAATACCCTGCCAGAACTCCAACAGCTGATCCTATTAACGCCGTGAAAATTGTCCCAACGACTGCAACATATACCGCTGCTTGAGAACTATATATGAGTCTGCTAAACACATCTCTTCCAAGACTATCAGTTCCAAGAATATGTTCGGTAGATCCTTCTGAAAACCAGAAAGGAGGATCATAGGGGGCCTTACGATTTTGTTGATTAGGATCAAAAGGTGCGATGATGGGTGCTAAAATTGATATAAGGATTAATCCAGTTACAATAATGGTTCCAAAAAGGATTTTTTTTGAAGATAAAAGATATTTTGCTGAACGCGAGAATTGCATTGAAAGTATCTTTGGGGTCATCTAATCTTCAACCAAACCTTATCTTGGGATTGAGGAAAGAATAAACCAGGTCAATAATAAGGCTGACAAACACAACTATCAGAGCATATATGAATACAATTCCTTGAATGACTGGAATATCTTTCCATTGGACAGCTATGAAGGCAAGTGTTCCCACGCCTGGCCACCCAAATATTAGTTCTATTAATGTGCTACCTCCAATAAGGAAGGCGAATTGGGCGCCCACGATAGTTAATGTTGGAATGAATGCGTTCTTCAGAGCCCGAACAAGGATTATCTTCTTTTCAGATAAGCCTTTTATTCTGTCTGTAAGGATATAGTCTTTAGTCATTACATCCACCATACTTGAAGCTAATGTTCTCTGGATAATAGCTATTAGACCAAGAGCCAGAGCAACAGATGGGAGAATCAAATGACGTATTGCTACCAAGAATCCGCCTATGTTCAATGTCAATATACTATCTAACATCATAAAACCGGTGATTCCTGCAACGTCAACTCCAATCTCGAGTCTACCTGAAACTGGCAATATTTTCAAGATCGCTCCAAAGATTATCACAAATATTAATCCCCAAAGGAAGTTAGGAATAGCTAATCCGAGAAAAGATATGGTTGTAAAAATGCGATCAAGGAATCCTCCTTTTCTAGCTCCAGATAAAACACCTAATACGACTCCGATAATAGATGCGATTATAACACTTACAATTATGAGTTCAAGTGTAGCAGGTAAACGCTCAAATATTAAATCTAACACGGGGACCTTAAAACGAATCGATTTTCCAAGGTCCCCTTGAAAAAGATGGCTTAGCCAAATTAGATATTGTTCATAAGCAGGGCGGTCAAGACCCCATATTTGCCTCATGTTTTCGATATCTTGAGGAGTCGCAGCTGCACCGGACATCATCCTGGCAGGGTCACCCGGAACTATCTGGAAAATTGCGAACGCTATTATCGAAACGACTAATAAAGAAATGAACATATAAACTAGTCTTTTCACAATATATTTTGAAAGCAAATACTCATTCACAAACTAAAAAAAATTTTTGTGGAGGGGCTGAGCCCCATCCTCATATCGAGTTTAGTTAATATCTACGAAGTCCAGCTCATTGAATATGGTTTAATGCCGCCTTGAGTCCAAGGTTCATAATTGAGATTCTTATTCATCACGATAGTCTGTGACTGCTGATATAGGGGGATAATAAGCCCTCGCTCAACCACCCATTTTTCTGCAGCTTTACCTATCTCAAGTCTCTTATTATCATTGGGTTCAAAGAATACCGGATCAACAAGACTGTCATTTTCCGCCATCAGACCTGTGTAGTCTTCAAGTTCAGCGAATTTCATTCCACCCCAAGCTGAAAACGGACTATTTGATGACATCTCATATCCCACTGAGCTCCATGAAGTTCCTGTACTATTTGACCAAACATAGAATGATAATGCACCGAGTTTTCCATGGTCACGGTTGTCGAAAAGCTGGTATGGTCCGGCCAATGTCTCTAGTTCTACATCCATTCCGACGGTCTTTAGCATATCTGCGATTGCTTGCATAATTTCGAAGTCTTTGGTTACCCATCCTTTAGTTGTTTGAAGTGTTATTTTTAGAGGATTACTTGAGCTATATCCTGCTTCTGCGAGCAATGACTTTGCTTTTTCAGGGTCGTATGGGAAGTTGAAGGTTGGGTCGTAATGCTCGTAACCGGGGGCTGCTGTAGTGGAAAGTGGTTGACCCATTCCAAGCATGACGTCGTTGACTAAACTGTGTTTATCAATTGCATAGTGACATGCAAGTCTAACTCCTTCATCTTTGAAGGGTTCGAAATATGGAGCCACATATAGGAAGGCGACATCGGCAATGAGAGGGGACATGCCTGTCAAGTTGGGATTGTCTTTTAGTCTTTGGAAGTCGGATATATCTACTTGAAGTGTGAAGTCTGATGTTCCAGCCTCAACTTCAGAAGCTCGAGATGCGGCGTCAAGAACAGGTTTGAACACAACGGAGCTTATCGCTGGAGCACCCTGCCAATAGTCGTTGAACGCGTCTAATTCAAGTACTCCTGCGTTGAAACTTTTGAATTTGAAGGGCCCGCAACCAACAGGATTCTTTAAGAATTCTTCTTCACCGACTTGTTCAAAGTAGTTCTTTGGTGTAACATATGCTTCCAAGAAACCCATCCATGGTATGAAACCTGGATCATAATGGTCGAAGTGGAGCTTTAGTCGATATTTATCAAGTATGTCAAATTGTGTGACGTTTGCCCATACAAACGGTACGAACATTCCTGGGCTAGCCATTCTTTCTATGCTGAACTTTATGTCTTCTGCTGTAAGTTCATCACCATTATGGAACCTTACGCCTTTTCTGACTTCACAGTCCAATAGGGTTTTTTGTTCGTTTTCGTATGCATATTTGATTAACATTCCCGGCCCATATCCAATTGGCTTAATTGGGTTAATGAGGTGCTCAAATATCGCTTCTCGAGGTGAATCCATAACATCACTGCCTTGACCAGTATGTGGGTCAAGACCAATGATCTCATTATTCCATGCAATTACTACTCTTTTAGCTGGGCCACCTGCTCCAGCAGTAGTGGTAGTAGTTATGGTTGAAGTCACCGGCTGAGTACTAGTCACCGTTCTTGTTGAGACATTTGTCACAGATTTAGTGACTGTTTGAGGCCCTGTTGAGGGTGCCGAGCTTTGCCCAGCGAGATATCCTGCGGCGCCGAATATGGCGGCCGCTGCAGCTCCTGTAGCAACGTATCCCATAAAGTTTCTTCTTGAAACTTTGTTTTTTGATGTTTCAGTCATAATACTATACAGCTATTCAAACGTCTATTTATATTATGCGGTAATTTTTAAAAATATTCTTTTTTTCATTAAAAAACACAAATAATAATAAAAAAGGTTGTTTTTTTTAAAAAATATATATTTCGAACCATCCACCAAAACTGTTCTCTTCTAATAAAGAGAAAACCTCTTTTTACGCAGATCCGATATCTTTTTTGGGGTCGACCATTAATAAGATAGATCATATGCATCAATTATCGTTAGGATCAATCGATGGTAAGCCGTTCCACGTTGACGCCAACCTTATTGCTACTGGGAGAACCTGTGTTCTAGGATCAAGCGGGAGTGGCAAAAGCTATGCAGTAGGGGTTATCTGCGAAGAGCTTTGCAAGAATCATGTACCATTTGTAATCATTGATACTGAAGGTGAGTATTCAGGACTAAAAGAGAAATATGATGTGATATGGGTTGGGGAAGATCAACATTGTGATCTAAATTGGAAGTCCTTGAACTTGGAGAAATTAGCTCAACACGCTCTAGATAGCGCGCCTTTGATACTGGACCTCTCTGAAACTGTTCAACCTAGAAAGAAAATCAGCGCTTTTCTCTCGGAAATATATCGTGAAGTCTCAAAGAGAAGAACCCCATATCTTGTAATTCTTGAAGAGGCAGATAAGTTTGCACCTCAGGTTGGGGAAAGACTCCAGATATCCATTGATCCGTAGATTATATGTTTCCAGCTTAAATTACCGAATTGGTGATTTGGCGTAATGTACGAAAGATGTATTATTGTTCATCAGTTTGGCGATGCATGAAATAGGGCGCGCCGTTAGGAATATATGTGTGATTATTATTTGTTTGATAGATGAAGAGATTTTACGGTTGGGTTATCGTATTTTCTTCTTTTGTCTCGGTTTTTTTGGTCGGCGGTATTCAATCATCGTTTGGCGCATTCATTGTCCCGCTCTCAAATGAATTTGGGTGGGGCCGGGCGACGATCTCTTTGGCGATGTCTATTAGTTTAGTCGTCGCAGCAGCTTCTTATATTCTAATAGGTCGACTTGTTGATCGGTTTGGATCCCGAATTGTGGTTATAGTTACATCACTCTTAGTTGGAATAGTTTTGGTGTTGCTCAGCACCGTCTCAGATTTGTGGCAGCTATATCTTCTGATTGGAGTAGGGGTGGGGTTCGGCCTCTCAGGTCTTGGGCAAGTGCCGAACGCTACTCTTGTAGCAAAATGGTTCTCGAAGAAACGGACTATGGCAATGAGTGTGTTGCAAAGCTCGTTTCCGCTAGGTTTAGTGGTTCTCGTGCCTCTGGCGGCGTACATTATTCTTCATTTTGGTTGGCGTGTAGGGTGGTTATTCTTCGGGGTTGCTACCCTGGCCACAATTCCATTATTTTTCTTAATTCTAGTAAGAAACACTCCATCAGAAATGGATGGTTCACCAAAAGATAGTTCTCTGAACTCGTCGCATAATAGAAAGAGTTCGGTGGTTAATGGGGACAAGATACATCTGATTGAAGCCGTTAAAACCAGATCCTATTTACTTTTAATAGCCGTGTTTTTCTTCTGCGGTTTAACGGATATCCCAATTTTTACTCACTTTATACCTTTTGCTCTTGATCTTGGGCTATCAGAGATGGTTGCGGCCAGCGCCTTTGGTTTAACATCCGGGTTTATGCTCTTGGGGACTTTCTTTGTAGGAGGAATCTCAGGTAGATTCGGAGAAAAAAACAGCTTACAGGCGGTATATCTAATCCGGGGTACCTCATTAATTTTAGCTCTGTTTGTAAATGACTTCATGTCGCTCTCGGCGTTCTCCGTGATTTTTGGGTTTTCCACCTTCGCAATGATGCCTGTTACTTCTACATGGCTAGCCGACAATTATGGCACTGTTTACTTCGCCACGCTTTGGGGCATCCTACAGGTAGTTCATGAGATAAGCGCAGCTATAGGTGTTTACCTGTTCGGATTCATATTTGAGATGTTTGGAAGCTACTACTGGGGTTTCGCTGGAAGCATCTTCCTAGCCTTCTCAGCCGCAATATTCAGTTTCTTTATAAGAACCCCAACATCAAAGTAATTCTCTATTAATTTAGGCGTTACAGAAAATAGCGCCATTTAAATTGCGGCAAATAACATTCTGGAAAGATAAATACACACTATACCACGCTTAGATTAAGAGTTATTGGCGTGATTCTGCTTTCTGGATTTAATTGAGTTAAAGATGATCAGCTATCAGGAAAAAGTAGCTAACTAATATCGTAAAGTAGTTGCCAAGTATATGGATTGAATTCGTTAGTATCAAAGTCATTAATCCTCGCATATCTGGTATCTACGAGCCATTTATTCACATTCATAACAGTTGAATCATCAATTTGCAAATATACTACTGCAATAACCCTTCCATAAGTGCCATAAATAGACTGATTATCAATATCGAGTCCAATTATTTCACCATATATTCGTTCATAGAGAGCTGATTTTGAAGTCGAAAAGCCAGACTCATATCTTTCGGGGGTATCTATATCAGCTAATCTTACTGTGAAAGTTTCACCAGCTTTAAAGCCCTCAGTACTTTCTACCTCAATAGTGTCACCGTCTATAACTTCAATAACTATTCCTATACATTCAATGGAAAACTGTTTCTCTCGAATTTGCAGTGATGTAGATAATGTTGTCGAAGAAGTTGTAATAGTTCTAGGCTGACTATCAGATATTATAGTTGTTGCTTGATCGGCTGAGGATAGAGTTGTATCAATCGATGTATTGAAATTGCTTACATAACGTACACCTATAATAATCACGATAGCTCCAATAACGATAAACGCATTTTTCTTAAAGGAAGAACCACTCAATAAACTCTAATCATTATAATTGAAGGTGATATTTATATGATAAATAATATTCCCACACTTTATGTCTAGCGGGGATCCTACCTTCCGAATCAGTACTAAAAAGATGTTTGAACCTACTTAGGTATGAATCCGCTTGGTCTTGCTAGTTAGGTAATTTCACTATTGCATCGCCATCTGGTAATTGGGTTACATACTCCCATCCTTTCTCTATGGACTCCTTGACTTGCGAGGCAGGAATTACTTTCTGCCTATGACCATTATTCGTCATGGCACCTAGCAACCTTTGTTTAACCTTCTGCTGAATTTCCTCATCAGTCATCTGTGAGACATTCATGGTTTCAACTTCCTCTGACTTGTGCCCTGAGAGAAGTAGCAGCTGTTTAGCTAGCTCCTTTCTCACATCTACCTTCTCTTCCTTCCCGAATACAGTCAGATGAGGCATTAGCTTTAGGTAATCGTTTTTCCTTTCCTCTTCACTTTTCTTGTAATAGGTGTCCATGTAGAAACCATGTCCACACAAAGCATGCCCAGCATGGTCTCCTAAGATATCCACTGCCCTTGTTAGGAAGAACTTCCTAAAGCTGTGAAAGTGAATTTTATGAATTCTATGCCCTTCAATCTTCCCACCTAACCCAGCTCTATCAACTATTGCCCTAAAGGTTCTCGTCGCAACCTTCCCACGCTGCCAAGAACCTCCAGAATAATCAAATACCAGCCTATCTTCAGAAGCGCCCTCAACAACCTCCTTCAAAGAATCTTTAGCCTCATTACTCACATATGCAGTCCTGCTAACTCCAGTCTTAGTATAATCCGCTCTAATCTTAATTGTAAGTGGATTTGACAATAGATTCACATTGCCTACCTTAATGTGGAGTGCCTCTCCAATTCTCATCCCTGAACTCAACAGAGTTAAAATGAGAGATCTTATCTTAGAGTTTGGTCGACCCTTCGTCAGAAGGGTTTTGACTTGCTCAAGAGTCAGAGGAACATCCTCTATCTTCCTCACCTTGGGCATAACAACTTTGTTTTTGAGTATTGTAGGTTCTATGTTAATATCAACATAAGAAAGAAATTTCCTAACAGCGGACATATAATCTGCAATAGTCTTAGGTTTCAATCCTCGACCATCTAACCATGCTACAAACGAATCCAAAACCGAATACACATTTTCCTGATTCGCATCCATCCTTCGCTCTTTGCAGAACTCTTCAAACGTCTTAATACCGAAAGAATAATACCGTTTAGAGTTCTCGGAACGGCTACGCCTATACATCTTATCTAAGAATTCCTGCTTAAGGCTCCAGTCCATATCTACCCTAGAAAGTTAACCGCTTAAATATCTTTCCATTACCACGTATTTTGGTGGGGACGGTAGGACTTGAACCCACGGCCTACAGGTTCCTCCGCCCTCGCTCCTAGGACACATCATCCAAATTTGTCAGCGAACCTTTAGTTTTTTTAGGAAACCTCTGGAGCCTGTCGTCATACCTCTCCAGGGCTCATCTTGAACCTGGCTAGACTACGTCCCCAACCATAAACACCTACGATTTCACATACTATAAACAATTTCCATATGAGTAAATTAGATAACTTTGATCAATCTAATTAATAGCTGAAAATTTTGCAGTCAAAATATATATTTAATCGGGTAGAGTTGATAAAAGGAGGTTCGTAGATTGGGGAAAAAGGTGTTTTTCAATTTAATGGATAAAAGTTTTTTCTCAAGAAACGCGCTTGAAGTGGCTAAAGATGTTTTAGGTAAGCAGATAGTCAGAAGTACCCCAAGCGGAGTTTTATCCGGAAGAATAGTGGAAGTCGAGGCTTACCGTGGAGATGATGATCCAGCTAGCCATGCGTTTAGACGTGTAACTGCGCGTAACAGGATTATGTATGGTGAACCAGGTTTGGCCTATGTATATTTCACGTATGGGGTTCATCACTGTCTAAACATTGTAGTTGAGGAAGAGGGTAATCCAGCGGCAGTTCTGATACGTGCTCTTGAACCCTTATCGGGGATAGGTATTATGAGGAAAAACAGGGGACTGGATGACATTAATGCCCTCACAAATGGACCAGGAAAGCTAACAAAAGCTTTTGGAATAACCGTGAAAGAGAATGGGGTTGATTTGACTTGCGATAACGAATTTTTTATAGCTGCTTTACCATATTGTGAAGTTGATGTTGAAGTTTCAACTAGGGTCGGCATAAAGTCAGGCAGAGATAAGCTTTGGAGGTTTTACATTAGAGGTAGTAATTTTGTGTCTAAAAGATGAATTAACAATAATTAATAAGGTCAAAATTGAAATCGGGTTATAAAGGAAGTGAGAGTAGCTGAAGAATAAGGATAACGAGATAGTTATTTTTAAGATAAAGGTAGGGAAAAAAAGACGTTACGAGTTAACAAAAGAGGCAAGGTTAATCCTTAGCACATTAAATGAGGGGGAATCCATTTCAGGAACATCAAGAAGACTAGGATTATCCTATAAACATACTTGGGATTCTATAAAGGTCCTTGAAAATATTTTCGGAGAACGGATTATCGAGACAAATAAGGGTGGTTCATCTCAAGGTGGAACAAAAATTACGCCGTTCGGAAAAACGGTGTTAGAAGAGTTAGAATATATCGAGAAGGGAATTAATAATTTATTTAAACAAGTGATGACGCCTAAGGAAAAATATGAGCAGATAAGATATGTAGGAAGTCAATGCTCGGGACTTTCACTTATTTTAAAGGCTTTGATGAAGAAAATGCCTGAGGTAAGTCAGAGTGTAAACTTTGTGGGTTCAGAAGGTGGTCTTAAGGCTTTAGTAAATAACGAGGCGGACATTGCGGGTATCCATTTGTACGACAATGCTTCGAACAAATATAATTTCCCGTTTATTTCTGAACTTAAACTTTGGGACAAAGTGGTTGTATTAAAAGGGTATAAGAGAGTTCAAGGTTTGATTGTAGGCAAAGGAAACCCTAAAGGAGTTCAGGGAATAAAAGATATTTTAATCGGAGATTTACACTTTTTAAACCGGAACAAAGGCTCAGGTTCAAGAACTTTGTTAGATGCAAAGTTAGAGGAGACAGCAAAACAACGTAATTTACAGTTTAATAATTTAGCGCGGAAAATAAAGGGGTATGGAGTTGAAGCTATGTCAAGCACTGAAGTCGCAAGAGCTGTAAAGGCGGGTATAGCAGATCTTGGATTGGGAAATCAAGCATCCGCTGTTGAATTAGGATTAAATTTTATTCCGATTGGAGAAGAGGAATATGATTATGTTATCTCAAAGAAATCTCTAAACAGAAAGCCTATACAATGTTTCTTAGAGATATTAGTATCAAAAAAATTTCAGAAGAAACTGATGGAAACACTGGGGATAAAAACAACAGTAGACACTGGAAAAATTATTTCTGATACCCAATAAACTAGATACTCTAAATTACAAATGAGGATAAAACTTCTTTTGCGACATCCCAATTTTATCAGATAAAAGTTATTGAATTGATGAATTTTTCTTCCACAAATTATACGGATACAAGATAGGCACCTGTAACGACTAATATTACAGCTATCCAAACCTCTAGATTGATATGTTCGATCTTTCGAAGTAAAAGAAAAGCAAACAAAACAGTTAGCACCGGATATGTGCTTGTGAAAATAGGGGTAACAACTATAACCGGGCCTATATCTAGAGCGGAAAAACGGCTTAGCTGGGCGAAAGCTGTTAGAGCACCTTGCAAAACAAAGATCTTAAGCAACGCAGTGTCTATATTCAAATGGCCCGTCCTTCTTTTAACTAATAAGATGCTTATCCAGCCTAGAGACGCAGTTGAGTATGAGATAAGAAGACCAACTGATGGACGGACATCACTCAAACCAAGAGATATTAGAGGAGGGGCAAACGCTAATAATATTGAACTAACAAAAGCTAATCCTAAACCTAATGCGAATCGGCCCTCTCTAAGTTTTATTGATTTTCTAAAACCGCTTAGTGAGATAAATATAGATCCTAAGATCATTAAGAAAATGGCGACTACTTCATTCTGAGATAGTGTTTCCCCTAAAAATATTATGCCCAACAAAACTACATAGATAGAATGGGAACTTATGATAGGCCCAGATCGAGCAATTCCGATCATTTTTGAACTGTAAAAGAATAGTGCTCGGGCAACTAGAAAATTTAGAAATCCGGCTGTTCCAAGGTAAACAACTGAAGTAATATTTATTGAAAAAATTGTGTATATTTCACCTGATATTAAAGTTGTGAAGAAGACAGCTATGGTTCCAAATAGGGTGGATATTGCAATAGCAGAAGTCGGATCACTTTTAATAACGCCTATCCTCATTAGAACATTTGAGATAGCGAAAAGAACACCGCCTAAGATTGCAAGGGTAATAGCTTCGGTAATCAATTTAACATTCCATTATATGAAAACACTAGATTATCAACATAATGGTGTGAATACATAATTGGAACGATGTTATTTAAAACGGAGACAACATTTTAGACATTCATATTAGATTTTAGGAATTGATGGTCTAGACTAACTGTGTTTTTAGCTTATGAAGTTTGAGATAGATGTCTGGCCTCTGTTTTTTATTAACTCAGATAGTTTAACACCTACTCGTCTAACTTTTTTCTGGTCAACTTCGTTTAGTAAATCAGATATTATCATATTGGCCATTTTCTTAATCACTTTGATTTCAGAAGTATGTGACTCAAGGCTTTTAGAACGTGTAAGAGTACTTAGGTCTTCAAGTACAGCATTAATGCTGACAGTGCGAAACCATAAGCCACTTTCCTGCATTGATTGATGAAGATCATTTGATAAGTCATTGATAATTGAAGACAGTAGTTGAATATCTCGGCTATCCTCCTTTAAGGTAGCTATTCGACTTATTTGCTCAGGGTTATCTCTCTCTTGAACAGGTTCGTGATACGTTCCATTTGAAGCACTATAGAAGTAAACACCAAGTTTCTTCCCAAAAACGTCGACTAGTTTTTCAACACGCGTCCTCGCAAGATCTCCAATACTATGTATATTCAATTCCGTTAATCTCTTATTTGTTTTCACTCCGACCCCGTGAAGTTTAGAAACGGGTAAAGGAGACAGAAAATTCTGGAGATTTTCAGGTCGCACAACAGTAAGACCGTTAGGCTTTTTTATATCGGCGGCTATCTTAGCTGTGATTTTATCCGGGGCTATACCTATTGTACAAGTCATTTTTTCGGCCCTCATTAATTCCTCCTGGATTTTTAGCGCAGACGACTCCGCTATGTTGAAACTGCCTCCCGTTGTTTTACTAATATCTAGGTACGCTTCATCAATACTGGCTTGTTCAAATGCGTCTGAATATCCTCTCAAAATATTCATAATCCTTTGAGATATCTGCTCATAATATTCATGATCAGTGGGAAGGAAAACAGCGTCTTCACGGTTCTTTAATATTTGTTTGGCAAGAATAATAGGGATCCCCGATTTTACTCCTTCATGCCTAGCAATATAATTGCAAGTGCTAACTGCACCGCTATCACTTGATCTCCCAGAATAAACACAGACCACAATAGGCTTATTCTTTAACTCGGGATTTCTTATCTCCTCACATTGTGCATAGAAATAGTCCAAATCCACAAGCATGATCGTTTTAATTGTCAGAGAACCCCACAATTATGATCAGTGAACGAACACTATATTTCTTCCTCTTTCCTAATTAGTGTTTTATCTCAGGTTAGACCCATAAATTCTCTGAGTTTTAGATTTTAGATATCATCCAGAAATAAATATTAATCTATAATAACGAAAGAATCAACAAGACCATAATTGGTATTAGTACACTATAGGGGGTATTCCTGGTGGGATTTGAGGCAAAAATACTCCCCAAAATAAAAACAAGTTTATATTAATCAATACCTTTTTTTTCTAAAAGATATTGAAACGTAGAAGATTATTACATATTTTAGGGGCCATAATAGGGTCTTTAGGAGTAGTAGGCGTAGTAAACTTTTGGCCTTACCTAAAATATTATGTTACACCCGTAGAAACAACTTCGGGCACAATTAAATCCTCTAAACCAAACCGATTCATTGACAAAGAAGGTAAGAGTATCGTAGGCGTAGTCCTAGGCACAGGACAACAAGAGGAGGTATCGGATATGGTTAAGAAAAGTGTAGACATAATTGGGGGGATTGAGAAGATTGATGTTGCCGGCAAAATTGCGCTCTTAAAACCAAACCTTAACAGCGGAGACCTTTACCCTGCATCCACAAATCCGCAAGTTGCAAAAGGTATGATAGAAATGCTCTATACTGCAGGAGCATCAAAAGTCTTTATTGGAGACATGTCAAATCCAAACTACAGTACAAGAGATGCCATGAAAAGAGCCGGAATAACAGATGTAGCTGAAGAAACAGGTGCCTTTCCCGTATATTTTGAAGAAGAAGAATGGACCACCATCAAAATCCCCAGAGCTAAAATAATTCAGGAAATAGTCCTTTCTAAATCCGTTATTGACGCAGATATACTAATAGACATGCCCACTGTAAAAACGCATAGTTTAGCAACATATTCAATGAGTATGAAAAATTTTATTGGTGCAATTCATCCCAAAAGTAGAATGACGATGCATACATCACAAAATCTTGAGGAAACCGTAGCTGAAATAAATTTGGCGATACACCCAGATCTTGTTGTGATGGACGGAACACGAAGTATGGTCTCTGGAGGCCCAGTACAAGGGACTGTGAAGAACACCAATCTGATTGTAGCTAGTGGTGATAGGATTGCAAATGATATTGTAGGGCTATCAGTTGTGAAAAAGTTTGGACTCTGGGACCCGGTAAATAACAAGGATGTTTGGGATCAGACATAGATTAAGAAAGGTTTAGAGCTGAACATGGGGGTAGGAAGAAGCGAGATTAAACTTGTTAGCCACTCTTTTGCTGGCAAAGAACCCTTAGATGCATTATTGAATGATATTCAGCAAATATCTGGCTTATAACCCACAGAGGAAAATACTCAAAAATAGATTAAAAAAATAGAATATTCTTGGCGGGCCTGGTGGGATTTGAACCCACGACCTACTGGTATCTCTTTTGGTTGAGCTTACCCACCACATTAAGAGCCAGCCACTCTACCTGGCTGAGCCACAGGCCCAAAATAGTCATACTCAAGGTGTCCACATAGCATATTTAATGTTTAACTGAAGCGTGCATTTAAAAAAGTCCTAGTTTAAGCTGTAAATGAATGGAATATGCCAGGGATTTGTTTTGTAGGTTTGGGATTAGGCGGCAGCAAAGGGCTATCAATAGAAGGTTTGGAGACTCTTAAAACTTGCGATATTATATATTTAGAGCGATACACTACTCCAGGATGCCCAACAGTAGAAGATATGGAAGGACTTTTAGATAAGAAAGTTATTTTGGCTTCCAGGGAATTTTTAGAGGATGGCCGGATAATTATTAAGGAGTCTAGGGACAAACTAGTGGGGTTATTGATTGCGGGAGATCCGATGGTTGCAACTACCCACTCGGAATTAAGAATTCGTGTGCAAAAAGAAGGGGAAGAGACAAGGATAATCCATGGTTCGTCTATAATATCGTCTATTGCCGGTGAAACTGGGCTTCAAGCGTATAGATTTGGTAAGTCAGTGACAGTAACTGACTCACCTCCAAGTAGTTTAGCTACAGTCTATGAGACTGTTCAGAGAAATTTGTTGCAAGGCCTACACACCCTTATCTTTTTTGAGTGGATAGAAGGAAATAAATTATTAGAGCCAAAAGTAGCATTATCTCGTTTAATTGAGAGTGAGGCGGACTTTAGATTAGGCATATTCAATCCTGACCTGTTTGTAGTTATTGTTGCACGCTTAGGCCAAGCAACTCAACTAATGCGTTCTGGAAAACTTAGTTTCATGAAAGATGAAGACTATGGTGAACCGCCCTTCAGCTTGGTCATACCTGGGAAACTGCACTTCACAGAAAAAGAGGCGTTAGAGGCGTTTGCCGGTTTAGATGAAACAACTTTTCAAGATAATACTAAGTTAGTTAGAAGCAGGGCTAGAATAATAGTGCCAACGTATATAAAAAATACTAGGGCAGCTATTCAAAAGGTTAGAAAAAACATAGACTCAGATTCAAGAACTAATATCACTCATTTTGCAGATCTTATGGAGAATGTAGAGTGTTATACTAGTGACTCCGAAAGGTTTCTGAATGAGGGAAAAGAAGAGTTAGCTATTTTAAGCATAGGTTATGCTGAGGGTCTCTTAGATGCGTTGCGCTTTATGGGGTTAATAGAAAGTCCTTGGTAGGTTTAGATTTGACTAATATGATAGAAGGTTCATTGAAGAAACTGTTATCTCAAGTATATATTTTAACAATATTAAAAGGACGAGCTACTGTAGAAGATATTTCTACTTCTTTATCTTTGGATAAAAGCTACATAGCAGATTTAATCGATAAAGTATCGATATCGGGATTGGTCAAGAAACATGGTCGAGGTTACACCCTTTATGCAAAAGGAAGAAAAAAACTAAAGATTGTTTTATCTGGAGGAGTTTTTGATGTTATCCATCCTGGACATGTTTATACGCTAAATGAATCGAAGAAACTTGGGGACATATTAGTTATTTCGGTGGCAAGGGATAAAACAGTATTATTGAATAAAGGTCATGAACCCCTTAATAATGAAGATGGAAGAGTAAAACTAGTTTCTAATTTAAAATCGGTAGATCTAGCAATGTTAGGTAATGAAAAAGACAGATTTAAGATAGTTGAACAGATTAAACCAGATATAATTGCTCTGGGATATGATCAGACGCACAATGAGAATTTATTTAAGATAGAAGCTAAAAGAAGACGTTTAAGCATAAAGATTGTAAGGCTAGATTCTCCAATGCCTAATATAAAAACCTCGAAAATCGTGAAATCAAAAGAAGTCTTTGACGAATTTAATTTTTAGTAGAATTATCAGATTTAAGCGAGATGTTTACAATAACCTCGTCCCCATCTTTTAGGCCAAGTTTTTCACGAATATTGATTGGGGCGATGAACTCTAGTACTGAATCATCATAATGTGTCCGTTCAATAGCAAGAATGGCGCCTTCAACATCTTTGATTTGAGCATGGAAACAACGGGCGCTTCCATAAGTTCTTTGCCCATCGTCAAATTCTTGAATTTGTATTCCACGATATTGTTCTAGCTCTCTTCTCAATCTCCGATCTTCTAGAGATGTAAGTTTAATATTTAATGTTCCAGGGAATGGGTCAAAACCAAGTGTTTGAATAAACTGCGTCATATATCCTCTCAGCGACACATAATAAGCGCCTTCACCGATTCCAGTGAAAAGATGTCCCTGGATCACCATTGATTCGGGCATGTCTTCTAGAACTCTTTTCATTCGCAGATAAATTTGTCGGATTGCATCAACTCCTTTTTGGGTAAACTTAATCCCATATTTTTGTCTAAACCGAACTCGCTCAATATATCCCTCTTGTTCAAGAATTAATAGATGGTTAGACACAGTTTGTTGAGATCGGTCTATTTTCCGAGCTATTTCAGTTGTAGTAACACGAATAGTTTTTTTGCTCCCTCCAAGGAATAAAAGAATGAGCATCGTCGGTAAAAGAGGCGGTTTTAGTTCACCAATGTTTTCTTGACCATTGTTTGACAAGACGATCAGCTTCCTTTAGCGGTATTGGGTAGCTTGGACCTAATAATTGAATGATTCGTTTTACGTTTTTTATGTTAATTCTATTTCCTGGGCTGGCATAAAATCCTTTAGATTCATTGGGCTTTACATAATATCCAACGCAACTTTTGTTTAACATTATTCGCCTAAATAATCTGATTGAATCTTCTACTTTACCAACTAGTAATGACTTTGCGAACCCGATAGTGGGTAACCCCGAAAGAACACCAATGAAAACAGCGAGGCCAGCTTTTCGAGGATGCGCCAATCCGTGTCCATCAACTAAAAGGATGTCAGGAGTTAAAGAGATATGATCGATTATTTTCAGTAACAGTGGAGCTTCTCTGATAAAAAAGAAGTTGGGAATATATGGTGAAGAAACAGTGCTTTCTAATAATTTATGCTCAATTACTTCTCTTTTTTCAATATCCCATAGGACAGCTGCAACGACGCTCTTATTCGCTTTATATGCAACATCTAGCCCACAGAATATCTTGATGTCAGAGGATGGAGGTTTGGATTTATATTGTCTAGCTATTAACTCTTGTAGTTTTTCGTAGAATATTATCTCTTCAGAACTTGACAAACTACATCGATTATTTCTTTGTTTTCAGACTGCGTGTGGGTAATCTTATTTTGTTAATTTCTTTGATAAATTTCTGTCTTCTTGACTCTTCGGTCACAACAGCTCGTGTACCTTCTATTAACATCCTTGAGACATCGATTTTTCTTCGTATACCTTTTGCTACGTGATCGAATTCTGCGAAAGGAGATAGTAGAGAAAAAAGCTGTTGCATAATATCAAATAATTTAATTGCGTCCTCAGATTTATCTTCCCTGATGCGATCATAAACCATCCGTTTTAGTTCTCCGATGGTATCAAGTAAACCATGTAGATATGATGTGCTAGGAACATTTAATTCGAGTCCAGTAGGAATAGATCGGCCTTTTGAGACAGCCATAACAACTGAGGCTTCAACATACTCACCTGCAGGAACATAGAGATATCTGCCAAGGTCATCTCCAGCGTATGCAGATAACTTTGTAAGCGATGTTTTAGATTCATTCAAATAATTTTTAGAAGATTTATAATCTTTTTTGTGAATTGCGACGATAGCCTTAGACGCGTTAAATGTAATAGCTCTTGAGTCTTTTATCACCTTCTCACGTCTAGACTCAATTTCTGCAAGATTTTCAGAAACCGTTTTAAGATAATTTTCGATTCTTTTTATTGTCAAGTCAAGGAGTTAGAGATGACCTATAACAAATACCTTCTGGTATATTCATTAGCCGAAGGAGTTTACACATCACATTTAATTGTCAGGGTTCAGAAAGGTAAGGTTGAAAGGTTTTGTTTGACATCGAGATCCGAAAATACAAAGACGTTTCTCTGAAAAACGGCGTCGTTATAGATGGATTCCCAAGTATAGGTCTCGTTAGCACTATATCTACAAGTTATCTCATCTCAAACCTGAACCTTGATCAGGTAGCAGTGTTAGACTCAGAATATTTTCCGCCAATCTCAATGATATATCGAGGAAAACCAAAGTTTCCAGCTAGAATATATGCATCTGAACAACGAAAAATAGCGGTTTTTTCAGCCGAGTTCACACCAAATACGGTCCTAAACAGAGCCATAGGTCAGGAAATCTTGTCTTGGGCAAATGATCATGAATGCAAAATGATCATCACAATAGTAGGTCACCCATTAACTAAAACAGGGGACGAGAAAGATAATTATAATGTTGTCGCAGTTGGAAGCACTGAAGAAGCTAACGAGAAAATAGAGAAATCGGGAATTAAAAAACTAGATACAGGAATGATAGCAGGTATCCCTGCAACTCTTTTAAATGAAGGTAAATGGAAGAAATATGATGTGATCGCACTGTTAGTTAACGCAAATAAAGATATTCCAGACGCCGGTGCATCAGTAAAAATATTAGAAGCCATTGGGCGCCTCGTTCCTGAAGCTAAGGTGGATTTAGATCCACTATCAGCTGAGGCAAAGAGAATAGAAGAACAACTTAAATCCATGAGAAAGGAAGTAGCATCTGTGCAGATCCCAAGTAATGACATGTATGGATAGGAGGAGATTGAATTGGCAAAAAGTTTACCTCAATGGGTTGCTGAAGAAATATCCTCAGCCAAGTTCGAATATAATGAAACATGGAAATATTCGGGTTACGCACTAGATCTAGACAAAAAAAATTATCGTGTGGATATTCAATTCTATGACAAACTACCAGATGGAAGACACATAGCCACTCTGGAGACATCAGACAAAGAACTTTTCGAGAAAATAGAATTAGCACAAGTAAACATGTTTGAATTCAAAGTGTTTTCCTCAAAGCTAAGTGAGAAAGTAACCACTCTACTACGAGAAGACTACAAAATTCAAATGGAAAAAATATATAAATTTGAGCTTTTATCTGTAGAAAAACTTGAGTGACAGTTAAAGTTTGGTTTCTACACCATATTACAGAGGTAGATATCGCGAATATATGGCACTCCATAACCTACGTGAAAATGGATGGGTGTGCAGTAGAAGCGCTATGTCCCATAGTCCAGTAGATATATTCGCAGGAAAGAACGGAGTTGCTTTATTAGTTCAAGTCAAAAGCGGTACAGCTAGAATGAGTAAAGCTGAAACAGTTGAACTTTTTAATTGGGCTGAGGCGTTTAACGCCCGAGCAGAACTCTGGCTCTACAAAAAAGGTGGACATCTTATTAAAAAAACAATTCGCGAACTTGAAGGGGTAACGACTTAACTAAGCATATAAAATTTAGGACGCCGATCATTTAGAACATCATTTAGAAAAGTTATTTTCTTATTCCTAGCTAAAGATATATTCAGTTTTGCAGATTTGCAAACAACTTCTTTGTTTGTAGCTGAAGCTAAACATTTCATTTTAGGGGATATTATGATACTTTGTCCAGTGTAACGGAAATATTCTTTTCCACGGCGTTCTTCACCCACACGGTTAGCAGTAATTGTGAAAACCTTATTTTCAATCGCTCTTGCAAACATAGTGTTTTGACAATAGTCCGGTAGAACAAGATTTGACGGATGAGCGATTATATCAGCACCCATGAGTGACAAAGTTCTTGCAACTTCTGGAAAGATCCAATCGAAACAAATCATAACGCCAAGACGATAAGTTTTGAGGTCATAAACTTTGAGTCGGAGGTTACCAGGGGAAAACCATAGCTTTTCTTTATTAAAGAGATGAAGTTTGCGATATCGCCCTATATATTTCCCGTTTGAAACAACTACTGCAGAATTATAACTTTTTTCACCATACAATTCAGCTAGACCTGCGACAATCGTGTTTTTTTTCTGCGACGAAAATTTCATTAATTTTTTACATGTAGAGCCATCAGGTATTTTTTCAGATAGACTTATTGCTTCTCTTTTACTTGTGAAAGCGTAACCGGTGTTAAACAGTTCAGGGAAGACAATAAGATCAAAATTTGTGTTTTCAATTAAAGAAATAGCTTTTTCAACGTTCCCATTTATTTCCCCGAATGAAGGGTTTGTTTGAGCAAATGCTGCATTAACTGTAGACATGGCTTGACACTAATAGTACATAATATATTTTGATTGGCCGTTATCAAACTTTTTCTATTAGTTCGACCCATATACCATTAGGATCTTTGATAAAGGCAATACGTTTTTCACCGCCTTTAAGCGAAAATGGTTCTTTAGCGATTTCCACTCCGGCTTTTTTAATGCTTAATATTGTGGAATCTAAATTATTGACCTCAAAGGCTAGATGATCTAGTTGATCACATTCAATGTAATCTTTTTTGTCTCTCCAATAGGTCAACTCAAGTTTATGTTCTCCTTGAACGTTGGAAAGAAAAGCTATCTCAGCATTATTTTCAGTAATTTCAACTCTACGTAATAGTTGAAGACCCAGATGTGTTATATAGAATTTAATAGTAACATCCATATCTTTAACGTTAATAGACGTATGCAAAAAACGCATTATTGTAAGTAAGTTGGTTAATAGTTATTAAAGATATTCAACGTTTTTTTTCAGGGTTAAAGCTTTTTTGAAATGGCAAATATTCAGGCTTATGCACAATTTGACATGACAGGACAATATGAGTTTATTTTTTCGTAATGAATGATTTCATTAACGCGGAGAAGTTACGCGCTTCATTTGATGCGACTATTCCAGCTATTTGGAGTACTTTTTTTAACCCCAAGATCTTAAAGATGGAAGTAGAGTGAAAATCGAAATCACCTATCAAAGATATTTCATTCAAGATGCCTGATGTCTGGATAGCTTTAAACAACTTATCTATACTACGATTATCTAAGCGTTCAAATATTTTTCTTGCTTGAGAAATGGTTTCAAATTCATTTTTAAATTGATCATTCCACTTTTCTTCATACATGCCTAAGGTAGAACTATCATCTTCTTTGATGAATTTAGAAACAGCTTGGCCTGCAATTATGCCACTAAACCCACCACTATAAATCCCTCCAGCTGTTGAAGGCTTGGTTAGACCTGCAGCGTCACCGACCTTTATGATCCTGCCGTTAACAAATTTATCTAAAGGCCCACCAATATATATTGGGGCGCCTATTTTATTGATAACATTCAATTTCCTTTCCTTGACAAACTTATCGAGAATACGATAACAGTTTATTGACTTTCCAGCTACCCCAACTTTTGCAGTATCATTACCTAGAGGAATGACCCATAAGAAGAAGCCAGGGTAAGCTAAATTATCGAAGTACATTTCTAAGGTATCTTCTTGAAACCAGCGGCCTTGAACATTATATTTAGCAGCTTGAAGGAACCCATCTTTATTGGATTTGATTAAAGAAGATATTCCATGAGCTTCAATATAGACACTGCTTCTTAGATTCTTTTTTGCTTTGACGTTAACAATATTATTTTTCTCAAGTACAGATTCTACTTTTACACCGGTGTTTATTTCAGCTCCATTCATGGTAGCTTTTCGTGCAAGATCTTTATCAAAGCAACGACGATCTAGAACAACTACTTTTTGTTTTTCAGATTGTAGCTCTATTTGAATCCCGCCGGGTGAGTGAAAAATCACTCGTTTTATTTCATTTTGAAAAGATTTACTACTAGGTATAATTCCAAGGGACATTAATCCATTCATACTTACAAGTCCATCACATCGTTCGGGGTGACCAATTTCCCAATCATCTTCTAAGACCAATACATTAAGACCGGCCGAAGCAGCTTCAGAAGCAGCAAGTAATCCTGAAACACCAGCGCCACCTACTATGAGATCATAATCGGGATATCTGTCCAATTAACATGCCTCTCTAGACCAAAGCTTATCTGCCCCTTACTCTATATAACCTTCTTATGACGGACTGGGAAGTTAAGCAAGTAATTGTGGTTAGAACAGATATCAAAATGGAAAAGGGAAAGATAGCTGTTCAAGTGGCACACGCGGCGGTGTTAGGATCAGAAAAGGCTATGAAAATGTATCCAAAATTGTATAAAATATGGAAAAATGGTGGTATGGCCAAAATAGCTGTTCGAATATCGTCATTAGATGAACTAAGGCAAATAGAAATGGAAGCTAAGAAGTGTGATATACCCGTTTCAGTGGTACAAGATATGGGTCTTACTCAGGTTGACCCGGGAACAGTAACATGTGCAGCGCTTGGGCCTGCGCTGTCTTCGAAGTTGGATAAAATTACAAGTGATTTGAGGTTACTATAGTTACTTTGAGAATACCTCACATTGATAAATTAATTGGCATCTCAACCTATTCTTCTGTTAATCAAGGAATAGGTGGCCATATCCGAGTAAAGAAATGTGACTTTCAAGTTGAAGAAATCATAGATCCGCAAATTTTAATTAATCTTTCCCCTAAACCAATAAGTCAAAATAAGATACCGATATTTTCTTTGACCAAAAAAGGGGTAGACACGCTACATGCTGTAAGAACTATTGAGAATTGGTTTAAAGTTCGATTTAGATTTTTAGGAATTAAAGATGCAAATGCATATACAACGCAATATCTATCAGCACCTCAAAAAAGTAATTTGCCAGAGGAGTTTTCAAAAGGGTCAATAACTATCAGATTATTAGGATATTATAAAACACAATTAGATAGAAGTTTGCTAATAGGAAATTGTTTTAACATAATAATTAGAGATATTGAACTATCTAAAGACGCTGCTTCAAAAATAATCGATGATAGTAATAGTTTATTGATAAATAATGGTATCTTAAATTTTTACGGATGCCAAAGATTTGGAGCCAGAAGACCGGTAACACATCTTATTGGCCGAGAAATTGTGAAAAGAAATTTTGATTCAGCGATAAAAATTCTCATCACCTTTACCACGGAATTTGAAAATAGTGAATCTCAAAATATGCGTAATTTAATGAATAATGGAGATTATTCTAAGATCCTCAAGATTATTCCTCGAAGAATGGATATTGAGCGGATAGTTCTAACAGCGCTAATCAAGAACCCTAAAGATAGTATACAAGCATTAAGAAAGATTCCTCTAAGGCTAAGAAGATTATATGTCAATGCATATCAAGCGTACTTATTTAATAAAACTTTGAGTTTAGCTAAAGAGAGAGAATTAGATCTACAAAAGATATTTACAGATGATATTTTTTCAACTTTAGGATATAATTCTCTAGATTTAGGGGAGATAGAAAAAGCGCGGTTTGAGACTTCTGATAAAAAATTAAAGCAAAGTATACTTCTTTGCCCGATCGTGGGATATGGTTTTAGAGAAACCAAGGTAGGCAGGATAGGCGAAGTAATAAATGAAGTTCTGAAGGATGAAGGTGTTGCCTCACGAAGTTTTTACATAGATGAAATGCAAGAACTTAGTTCGGAAGGCGGTTTTAGATCTACTTCTCTTCGAGGCACTAATTTATCTCGAGATTTTAATGACAATTTAAAGATAACGATGAGCTTAGGAAAGGGAAGTTATGCTACAACATTTCTACGTGAACTGATGAAACCTGACTCTCCATTAGAATCGGGCTTTTAATTTCTTTTGTGATTAATAAGATAAGATTTAACATCTAATTATTATGTAAAGATCGACCAAAGTTTGGATCGTTTTGAGTAGAAGGGTGATTTCGGTCACATAACATTATCTCGAACCAAGAAGTCTTTCCATCCTGATAAAGAAAATATGATCCCAACAAACTCATATTAGGGAATTTTTTTAAGGCACGTCGTTCTGCAACTTGCTGCATACTTACAGCAGCTTTAATTTTAGTTGTTCCGAGGTGCTTTGGTCTCCGGCCAGCATCTGGTCGTTTCTTCCTCATTCCACCTCTACCTACTTTGATTCTAACTGTAACAAAGCCCATCTTAGCTTTATATCCAAAACTCCTAGCTCGATCTAGTCTAGTAGGTCTGTTCAATCGGACTATTGTACTTTCTTTTCTCCAAATGATTGCTCTTTTCTTTATTTCGCCAAGGTTTTTACTTAGATTTTTTTGCCAAGATTGTGAGATTTGTTTGTACAACTTCGTCAGACATTGGTTTTAACTATAGACACTTAAACTTATCCTCTGTCTTCTTTATTTAGTGCGGATATCAGTTTTTCAGCGATTAAAACGCCTGAGGAATCTTGAGCTTCACGTGTTTGAGCACCAATATGCGGAGTGCAAATAACGTTTGGGAAAGAACATATTCCGGAGTCAGGAGGTTCTTTTTCAAAAACATCTAGCCCAGCTCCAGCTATAATGCCCTTAGAAATTGCTTCAAATAAAGCAGTTTCGTCTATTACTTTGCCTCGAGATGTGTTTAGTAAATAAGAATTCTTCTTCATTTTAGCTAGTTTTTCACGATTAATAATGTACTTTGTCTTAGGTGTTAACGGTATATGTAGACTCACATAATCAGATTTAGATAATAAATCATCTAAATCACAGAATTTAGCGTCTAAAGGTTTAAGATTATCAGCAGATAAATCAATCACATCATAGACTAGAATTTTCATTCCAAATGCTTTTGCTAAATAAGATACTTTTCGCCCTATTCTTCCAAAACCGATTACTCCAAGAGTCTTCCCTAAAAGCTCAAATCCGAGCATTTCACCTTTCAACCATTTTCCAGATTTAATACTTGAGTCACCGATAAATATTTTCCTTGATAAACCGATCATAAGTCCAAGGACAAGCTCCGCTACACCTTCTGATGGAGCTTCCGGAGTGTTAAAAACAGATATATTATGTTTTGAAGCAGCATCTAAATCAACATTATCTAAGCCTACACCAGCACGTCCAACAGCTTTAAGTTTAGTACCAAGTTCAATGACATTAGAGTTTATTTTGCTTCTGCTTCTTATAATAACGCCGTCAAAATCGTGTATACCATCCAATAATTCTTGAGGAGTGATTTTAGGAGAGTAAATCACTTCAAGTCCAGCTGATTTGAGTTCGTTTAGACAACTAATAGAGACAGGATCACATACAAGTACTTTCATTCAGTCCGCCGACCTTTACGTAAATAGACACACTAATTTATACCTACCCTAATTATAGTTAGAGATATATGCTAACATCTTTAATTGGGAAACCAAATACAGGAAAATCCACATTCTTCAACGCTGCAACAATGCTGAATGTTCCTATGGCGAATTATCCATTTACAACGGTTCAACCAAATTTTGGAGTAGCTTATATTAGGAAATCATGTATATGCAAAAGTCTTAATGTAATAGATAACCCAGTAAACTCCCTATGTATTAAAGGGGAAAGATTCATACCTGTTAAACTTCTAGATATAGCAGGACTTGTTCAGGGAGCATCTACCGGAAGAGGCTTAGGAAACAAGTTTCTTGATGAACTTAGACAATCCGACGCTCTTATTCAGGTAGTTGACTGCTCAGGAGCCACTGATGAAGAAGGAAGACCGTGCAAAGAAGGTTCACATGATCCACTTATCGATGTTGAGTTTGTTGAGCGAGAATTTGATCTTTGGGTGAAACAGATATTACTCAAAGATTGGGGAAGAATTTCAAGATCCGCTGAATCTGGAGGAAAGTTGGTTCCAATGATAGCTGAAAGATTAAGCGGCCTGTCTATTCGCGGTAGTGATATTCAAAAAGCTATTTTAGATTTAAGATTAAGTGTTGAAAGGCCAACTTTATGGAATGACACTCAAATTGAAGAACTTTGTGGATTAATTAGAAAGCTATCAAAACCTGGTCTGATTGTAGCAAACAAATGTGATCTGCCTAATACGGATATGAATATAGAGAAATTAAAATCGTCAGGTAGATTAGTGGTACCTTGTGCTTCAGAAGCAGAGTTGCTCCTTAGAAGAGCTGCTAAGAAAAAGCTCATAGAGTACATACCGGGAGACAAGAACTTTAAAATCCTTGAACCTGAAAAATTAAGTCAAGAACAAATTAAAGCATTAAAGATGGTAGATGAAAAAGTAATTTCTAGATGGGGCTCCACTGGAGTTCAAGATGCAATCAATAAAATATATTTAGACATTCTAGAAAATATAGTAGTTTACCCAGTAGAAGATGAATCAAAGTTATCAGATAAGAAAGGAAATATTTTACCAGATGCTAAAATTGTTCCAAAAAACACTACAGCTCGTGGACTTGCATATCGGATGCATACAGATTTGGGAGAGACATTTCTTTACGCCGTAGACGCAAAAACTGGAATGCGTCTCGGAAGTGAACAAGTTCTAAAGGATCAAGATATTATCAAGATAGTTGCAGTTGGGAAACGTGGATAATCTTAAGAGATATTGTCCCCTTTTGGAGACTCATCTAAACTTTCATCAGAAGAAGAACTCTCAGAAGAAATAACACCCTCCTTTGAAGACTCATCTAAACTTTCATCAACTTTGGATGTAATTGGTTCAGCGTATTCTTGGGGTTCACCCTTTATGATTAAAATTTTTTGAATGCCAACATGTCGAAGATGAGCTATTATTTTGCATTCATCATAAATATCAGTAGCTATTTTACCTAAAACAGCTTCTTGGGCGAATTGACTATAAGTTAAATTTTTAGTTTTTTCAGTTATTACATTGTCTGTTAATAGTCTAAGTGAATGTTTTCTTGAAGAGTTTAAACGTTGTTGAGCAAAAGCAAGTGAGTTAACACGTATTGTGATACCGTCTTTGGTTGTATAATCCTTTATCAAGTTTATCGTTGATGAACCTCTCCGAACTAGGCTTCGAAGATATTCCCTTGAATATTCAGATGATTTAAGAATTGAAGTAGCAATATTATTAGTTATTTTTGTTATTTGAAAATAGAGTTTTATTACATATTGTTGTGGATCTTGTTTTACAACGTCAAATAGAGTTGTCTCAATTACTCGACCTATAGCATGTTTTTCATCAGAAGCAGGAACATAGCCCACAACGGTGTTTCCAAATGATTGTGGAGCTTCTACAGTAAGCCACATCTTGTTATGCCATTTGTCCTTTACTTTTCCAGATCTTGATCGCCTTGGCATATCGAACTACATTCCCTTTGAATAACTTGAATTTAAGCAGTCCCTTTTTTGGGCTTTATTAGATCGTGGCCCGCCATATAGGGAATGAGCACCTTAGGTATTAAGATCGAACCATCACTTTGCTGGTTATTTTCAAGTATCGCTATCAATGTACGTTCGGTAGCTATTAATGTACTATTAAGTGTGTGAACAAATTGGGATCCTTCATGTGGTTTATTCCGATATTTTACGCCAAGGCTTCTAGCTTGATAATCAGTACAATTGCTGCAAGATACTACTTCTCTGAATGAGTTTTGGCCTGGAAACCAAGCTTCAAGGTCATATGTTTTGGCAGAAACGTTTCCTAGATCACCAGTACATAAAAGCATAACTCTATAAGGAATCTCAAGTTGCTGATAGATTTCTTCTGCGTTTTTGATTAGTATTTCATGTTCTTTCCATGAATCCTCAGGTGTGGTAAATACGAATTGTTCAACTTTTTCGAATTGATGTACTCGGAAAATGCCTTTTGTATCTCGACCATGAGCTCCCGCTTCCTTTCTAAAACAAGGGCTTATTCCAGCGTATCGTAATGGGAGATCACTTCCTTGAAGTATTTCACCCATGTGCATTGCAGCGACTGAATGTTCAGAAGTTCCAATCAAATATATATCTTGATCTTCAATTTTATAAATTACATCTTCAAAATCTGAGAATATAATTGAACCTTCAATAGCTTTTCTACGGAGCAAATATGGTGGCTGAACTAAGGTAAAATCTTTTTTCTGGATAAAATCTAAAGCAAATGAAATTAAGGCGTAATTTAATTTCACCAAATCGTTCTTAAGATAATAAAATCTCGAACCTGAAACTTTGGCAGCCCTATCTAGATCAATAAGGTCAAGTTTTAAGGCCAAGTCAATATGATCCTGAAATTGACCGGATGAGCTTGCTTCACCCCAACATCGCACTACGGTATTATCAGATTCATCTAAACCAACAGGTACAGAGTCGTGGGGAATATTTGGTAACTTCTTAGCTATCTCAAATACTTCAGCATCTAGGGCTTTTACTTTAGATTCTAGATCTATTGTTGTTTTTGAGAGTTCTCTCATCTTAAGTATTTTATCACTTACTTCATCTTTGTTCTTCTTACTTTGTGAAATCTGACTTGAAACAACATTTTTTTTATGTTTAAAAGATTGTATTTCAGTTATCAGAGCTCTACGTTGGGTATCTTTTTTTAAGAGATCGTCGAGATGGAAGACCGCGTTTCGGTTTTCAAGCATTTTTCGGATTATTTTAGGGTTTTCTCGAATAACCTTTAGATCAAGCATTCACGATTACCTCGCTTAAAGTTGTTGTAGAAACTTCTACATTGTCTAATAGCTCATTTAATGTAGATAATAATGTCTCAAAATGGCCTTCTGATGCAAGTATAATGGTAAACTTTCCATTTTGGTTATTGAAAAGATCTACCTCTAAGCCTTCCGGAAAGTCAATATTATCAGGAAGTAGAGTATAATATAATGATCTTAAGAATTTTTTATCTTTACTAACAAACTCTAGAGTGAGCTCAATTTTCAACTATTAGCCAACTCTTCTTCGAATGAGTTAATAAAACTGTCTTTTTCTTTAAAAGGAATTGTAGCTCCGGCGGCAGCTTTATGTCCTCCACCGCGTCCACCAATTTTTTTAGCGATTTTATTAATTGAAACACCGAGATTTCCTTTTCCAGTGTATCTTATTCCAAAACGTGCGGAGATTCGAAGTTCATTAGATTTTGTTTTTGTTGATACAAGAATAGGTTTAGAAGAAAATTTTGGTGTTCCAGACAATACTGATGAAATTGCACCGGTCAATTCTTCGTCAATAATTTTTTCGCCCAATATGAAATTAAAACTATTCTTCTCAACAATATATTTGGTATCTTCTATTACGAGTTTTACAACTTGACTTATTTTTTTTCTATACTCCAAAAGGATTTTCTCAGATTCTGTTAACGATAATTTTCGATCTCCGATGCATAAACCTATTCCTATACTCGGCATTTTCATTCTTCCACAAGCATTTAGAACATCGCCAAATTCTCTTGCATCGCGTAAATGTGAATGTTCATCTTCTCTTTGTAAGGTGTATGTTTGCCCAATTACGTCTTCAATTTTTCCTTCGCCACCAATATAGTGCATTACAGTTTCTGCAACTTTTGTCTTTTCTTCATCCGATAATTCAGAGATTGTTCGCCAGTGATCATTCTTTTTTAAGTTTATTCCAGATTGAGTTAATGCGGTTAAACAAGCATCTCTATTTCCGCTTAGACCGGCTATAAAAGGAGTAGTAGTTGTGGCTATAGATTCGTGTATTGGTTTGGTTTCTCGACCATAAAAGATTAGATCAACTGCCTCTTTAACAATACCTAGATTTTTTGCCTCGTCTAAGACCTTTTTATTTAATCCGGTTAATGAATGTTTTTCTCCTTGATCTTGTAGATCTGCAAGTGATGCCACAACTGGAAGCCAACTTGAATTTTGTAATTGCCTGTCAATTTGGGAAGCAACTTGATATGCCATAGTTGTTGCGCAAGCGTCAATGCCACTGTCAAAATTGAAGGCCCAAGAATTGATTACGTTTGGGTCTAAAAGTTCATCTTTGGACACTTGATGATGATCAATGATAATCCATTTTTCAGCGAATAGTTTTCGGATTTCTTTAATTTGTCCTCCACCAAGGTCACAGAATATATGGAAATCCTGTTCTGTTTTTTTAACTGTCGCTAAAGATATTGGACTAAGTTCGCTAAATATCCTTAATGTGAATCTAGCCTGAATGTGTAGTAATGCTTTTGCCATTAGGGTAGCTGAAGCAATACCATCTGCATCATTGTGTCCTATTATGAGAATTCTTTGATCTTTGTGGATATAGTCTAATATGGTTTCGACTATTGACTCTGTTTTTTGCTTGAGTGTGGAAGTGTCACCCAATTCAAGCCGCTTCAAGTAATAATATTATGCTAATTGAGCTATTACTGCCTTATATCGCCAAGTGCTTGGTAGAATATTTTTTTTCTTGTAATATTTAGAAAGTCTATGAATCTTTGCCTCTAATATTTCCATAGAGCGGACGTTTTTCCGATCTGCTGGATTAGATTTTAAATGATCTTGAAGTCTTTTTACTTTGAGTAATAGTTGATCTAAATCTTCCGGCATTGAAGGATTTACTCCATGTTCCTTTAAAACTTGGGTCATAGATTTACCCATAAGTGGTTTTACTAAGGGGATATTATATTCATCTCTCAGTTTTACCCCTATTTTACTTGGAGTATATTCTTCTTTAGAAGATTGAACGATTAGAGCTGCAACTTCATCATTACTATGAGTAACCCAGCTAGGCGTTCGTCTAGATGTAGGTCTTCGGGAATGTGAAGCCCCTTTTCGGGGTGAGTGTATTCTGGACATAATTTTCTTATCACGCATCTTATCTAAAATACCTAAAATAAACGTTACGGAAAAACCGTTATGTAGATTTAAGCCAATTTACTAAATGGGTAGATGACTTTGATCTATGCGAAATTGTGTTCTTCTGGGATAAACTCAATTCACTAAAAGTTTGCTCATGGCTTTTTGGAATAAAAATAGGGTCAAACCCAAAACCTTTATCCCCCCTGGCTTTCTCAGCAATTGATCCTTCAACAACACCTTTGAAAGACACCATTCCACGCTCATCAACATACGATATCACTGATCTGAACTCGGCTGCTCTATTATTTTCACCTTCGAGAAGCTTTAAGATCCCTCTAACCCCAATTTTGCTAAAAACATAAGATGAGAATGGTCCAGGAAACTCTTCTAAAGAATGTATAAAAAGTCCTGAATCTTCTACAAAAACAGGTTTTCGGATTATTTGAAAAGCTTGTTTAACACTGTTTTCAGAAATTATTTGTAAATTATCATGTTGCACTTCTAACCCTTTAATATTCTCTTTGTGGATACGGATCCCATTATCTATAAAGATATCATAAATTTCTTCCACTTTATGATTGTTATTAGTTGCAAAAAATATATCAATTAACTTAGACAACTTTAGCATACCTTCCTCTTTTTGATATTTCTTGGATGCGTGGCATAATGGTTTTTAAAAACGGTTCTCCCATGATTTCGCTGTATCCTGCAAAAACATGTTTAATAAAGATATTAGCTCGGTGACCGTGCACACTTTTTAGAACCTCCGAAAAAAGATGTAAGTCAACTGCTTTGTCTTCAAGTCTTAATGAATAATATGATAACCCAAAATCGATAAAAACAACTTTGCCAGAAGATGTGATAATAAAATTTGAAGTAGTCAAATCACCATGAATTATACTGGATGAATGTAAAAGGCCAATATTTCGACCGATATTTCTTAAGGTGGTTTTGGATTCTGAGGCAGACATTTCAGATAATATGTCCTTAACTCGCATCCCCTCGACATATTGCATGATTATCTCCCCAAGCGTAGGATTAACATAATAAACTAGGGGTGTGGATATTCCGGCACATCTAGCTTTAAGAAGAAATAAAGCTTCATGAGCAGTTCGCAGAGTCATTATTTTTTTATCAATATTGCGATTAAGGTAAAGTTTTGGAGCGCGGATTTTTTTTAGAGCCTTTTCTCCACACCATTCAATGAGGTAAAGATCTGCCTCAGCGCCTTTTTTAATTAATTTCGCCAAGGTATATCGACCGTATCTATCCTCCAAGATTGTCGGATAGTGCTTTTTTCGATCTTCACTTTGCATCCTTTTTTAAACGCTAACAATCCAGTCCAAGCTATTTGGGCACCACAATCTCCACTATATCTTTTTGATATGGCATATATTTTCGAATTATGTCTTTCTGCTACTTTGGTAAGCATTTGAATTAGTCTTTTATTAGCAGCTACGCCACCCGAGATTAAAAGTTCTTTTTTTTCGGAAAAAGCTAATGCGCGTTCAGTAACTTCACATAACATTGCAAACCCAGTTTCTTGGATTGAGTATGCAATATCATTTGGATTTGCTTTGTTATCTAAAAGTCGTTTAGCAGCAGTTATGACTCCAGATAAAGATACATTATTCCCTTTAACAGTGTAAGGGAGGCTAAGATATTTCTTAGACTTAAGAGATATTTCTTCAATTTTTTTCCCTGAAGGAGACGACAAACCTAGTTTTCTCCCAAATTGATCTAAAAGTTGACCAATTGTTAAGTCTAAGGTCTCACCAAATATTCTCCACCGACCATTTGAGAAGGCAGATACTAATGTGTGACCGCCGGAGACAAGTAAAACTATAGGATCAAAAAATTTTGCCTCAAAAGCAGCTATCTCGATGTGTCCAATAGCATGATTGACAGGCACAATAGGTTTATCCAGATAATGACATAAAGTTCGAGCGATTACAGCGCCAACTCTGAGGCAAGGACCTAATCCTGGCCCTGCTGAAAATGAGATAAAATCCAAATCATTTTTAGATATTTTAGATTCAGTCAATGCTTGTTTTATCACAGAAGCCGCAACATCGGTATGGTGTCTTGATGCTTCCCTCGGATGTATTCCCGACCCAGCTGGTGGAACATATATTGAACGAATATCGGATAGAATTTTTCCAGATTCGTTAACAATCGACGCACCAAATGTGTGTGCGGTTGATTCAATTCCCAATCCTTTAACTAACTTTGTCAAAAAAGAAGCACTATGAAAATTAGTTAATGATATGTTAGTAGATTATGCAGGGACATTACGAGTAAGGTTTATGTTTTCGATAAAGATCGCCGAGTAGTTCAATATAGGGTTTAACTTCGATTAAGAAATCAGAAAATTTTGCTTTTTCAAAAGATATGTCAACTTTATTATCTTTAGCCAAACATTTCGCCATGAGGACAATACCTTTGCTTCGCTCAGGTGAGTCTTTTTTAAGATTAGGGAAATGTATTAAAAATCCATATCCTATTTTTAGCTTTACTTTCTTAAAAATAATATTATAGTACATGCTCATAGTATCTTTATATTGACTCATTTGCTTTTTCCTGCTTTCGGATCTTTTTACTTCATCAAATTCACTTTTTGTCAAGAAATTGATTACTTCTATTAGATATTTTAGATCTTGAACTTTTGTATCATATCCATCATATTCAATGGGAATCTCGTAAACTGAATTCATAACAGTGTCCCAATCATCAATATACCTAAATTTTTTCCCGGCCTCAAGAAACATCTCCCTTTTAAGTTCCTCAGCTAATATTTCTTCCAGGTTTAGCATAGACGGTGTATCAATTTTCTTTCTACGACGTGTCACCATTTTGTTCGCCTGTCTAAAACAGTACGTTTACTCCTTTATCAACGGTTCGCTTTATAACGAAGAAAAAAACTTTTTACAAAGCAACAATTGTTAAGTTCAAGATTGACATCAAATATTAGGATTTCATCTGTTGAAATCTCATTTCATTTTCACTCAACAGAAAATCAGGAAAGAGGATTAGACCAAATAATGCAACAACTAGGATTAGATAAACATGTTTTTTCAACTACAAAACTTGAAGGGCATTTTGGCAATATTATTACAAGAATAATTTTCCATTTAACTGGTGAGAAAGCCAATATTTGGTTGATAGGGTTTCTAAAAAAGATTAGGAAGATCGATAGAATCACTCTTTTTAATAATATTCATGATCATATAGACGAACACGGGAAGCTATATTTGCGTTTGTCAAAACAAAGTCTGTTCAGAAAGTTTATAGAATTTGGAAATTTAGATATAATTAGAATAAAGATTAAACCTAAAACTAAACAGGGAATTGCACTGATACCTAAATATTATCGTGAAATGTTTTAAAAAGTAGATATCTTTACTTTAGTATTATCCTTTTCCCAACATTCCAGCTAGTCTAGGCATCATAGTGTCCAATTGTTCACGCATCAATATTTGGTAATATTGAATAACAATACCGATCATTAATAAAATTCCAGTGCCGGATCCGAAGACCCCAGTCATTTGTGAAACTCCAGCAATTAACCCTATCAACACTCCACTAATTATTGTTAGTGAAGGGATATATCGATTAAGTATTGATTCGACTGAAGATTGAGCCCTTCTGAAACCAGGTATGTGAACATTTGCATCCATTAGATTCTTTGCAACTGCTTTGGATGATAGACCAGCAATCTCTACCCAAATTTTAGAGAAAATCACTGCAAAAATGATCATGAATATTAGTGAAGTAATAGCCCTTACCGGATCGGCCATTGCAGAAGATGGGTCAGTAGGAGCTGAAATATAGCGAACTATACCGCCAGTTGGACCTAAACCCGGATTAGTTGAGTTAAAAGTTACTAACAGATTGAATAAGGAATTCGTGTTTTCAGGATTGATACTTCGCCATAGAATCTGCGAAACGAAGGTTAAATTGGCAGATACAGCTCCAGTTAAAATAATTGGAATAACTGAGACATACATTAACTTAAGCGGATGTACTCCTGAGAAGCCTCTATATCGGGTTGATGTAATAGGAATCTCTATTCTTATGCCTTCAATATAAACAATGATCAGAATTAATACCAAAGTTATGATCAAAGTGGAGATGCTAGGTAACGCCCCAGGTCTGAACCATGCGTCACCAGGCACACCAGATAAAGCTGAACTAATTGTAAACGGTATTACACCAAAGTAACCATCGCCAGTAGGGAGAATACTGAAAATATTCCAAATTATTGTTTGAGCTACTCCAGCCATAATAAAGAGGGAGATACCACTTCCAAGGCCCCAACCTTTTTGACAGATTTCATCAAGCATTACTACCATAATGCCAGCGGCTAATAGTTGAATTATGATAATAATTGCTGTTGTAAAAGACAGATTTTGTCCAAAAGCTCCACCGATGAGATAAGCAACACTTTCGCCCAAGACAACAAGAATTGTTAAGAGCTTTGTAGATGAAGTGAAAAGTGCTCTATCACCGGGCTTCTTAAAGTCTACTTTAATTATATCAGCGCCTTTTAGCAACTGGAGAATCAGCCCAGCGGTAACTATGGGACCTATTCCTAATTCCATTAAAGTCCCATGAGCTGATGCAAAAATTATCCGCGTAAACGCAAGTTGGTCTTGTCCACCTACAGGAACTCCAAAAAGCGGTATTTGTGCCATGGTTAAATAAATTGTTAGAGCGATAGCAGTCCATATGAGCTTCTCATTTAAACTAGGTTTCCTTGTCGGCTTTGGCACCTCCGGCAGAATTACCGAAATTGATCGAACAAGGTTTCCTATTACGCCCATCTTGGATTAGCCTACTATTTCTCCACCTGCTTGTTCCACTTTAGACTTTGCACGTTTAGTATAAGATGAAATTGCGATTTTATAGACACCGTTGACTACTCCATTTCCTAATAATTTTTCGTAACCCATAGATTTCAAATCCAAAATAGATTTATCTTTAATGTTGTCCCGTAATTTATCAAGATCGCATACATTAAGCCATTTTGCAGGTTTACTGCCTTTCTTAGGTTTAAGATCTATACCGCCAAAGTGGTCGGGGTCATATTTTATAGTCCAACTCCATTTATGTTTAAGCAATCCTGCTTGACCATGTCCACCTCTTCCTCCACCACCTCTATGTTGACCTACCTGGCCCCATCCGTGAAGCCTAGAACCTCTATGCCGCCTTATTTTCCGTAAAGATGTTGGCAAATTATTCCGCCTTTTGACCTATTTTAGATTGATGAATAAAAGTTTTAAATGTTGATAATTTTTTTGTGTTCAAACAGCCTCACTTTATATCATGGATTCTACTAGTTTATGCAATTCAGGGTTTTCCCCAAGAATTCCTTTTTGGTTATAGTGTCTTTTTGATGATTTACGAAATCCGCCACGGGGCGAGTTTAACGCAAAAGAAGGTTTGATACGGGGTAGTTGATTTATTTGGATTTTTCCGTCACATAAGGCATTAGCTAATTCAGATAGATCTTTGAAGCCGATTTTTGCTAATAATTCAGGAGTTATTGGCTTATTTCCTATGGATTTACCTCGTTTTTCAAGTATTTTTAATATAAGATCGGGATTAGGAGTTGACCATGCTGCATAGTCTTTTATTTTAGGTAACATGCCTCGAATCACGGGATTATCAGGTAAGATAGTCGCTCTAAATCGAGTTTTTAGATTGAATAGAGAGAATGTAGTCTTAGCCCAGTGTGGTACGTTTACGCACCCACGCAAATTTACAACTAGAATGCTTTTCATGTTTTTCACTTCGGGATAAGACTAAGACCGTGGATTCGCTTTAGAGCGTCATAAACAGCGTTTGATAGAGAATTTGGTGTACTTGTTGATCCAGATGTCCGGGTCCAGGCGTCAACTATACCTGCAAGTCCTAAAAGGGTCCTTACAGTTTCTCCGGCAACCAGACCTAGTCCTCTTGGCCCAGGGATGATTTCAACTCGTACACTTCCACCTTTTCCGTTTGTTTTATAGGGTACGCTATGACGATGTGAACATTTACATTCCCAGCTTCCGCAACCTAACTTTACAGGAATAATGTTAAGCATTGCTATATTTGTAGCTTTTTCGATAGCATTTCTCATTTGGTTAGCTTTTCCTTTCCCTACGCCGAAAAAACCTGCACTATTTCCAACAGCTACAACAGATGAAAATCTAGTTAGTTCACCTGCGTCAGTTTGTTTCTGGACTATTCCAGCGCTAATAACATTATCTTTAATATCAGGTAGAAGAGTTCTTACTATTTCAGCTTCTCGTATTTTAAATCCTGATTCAAATATTTCGCCTAGAGTAGCTATTTTTCCCTCTTGAACTAATAACCCTAATTTAGTTCTTGGCATCCAAGATTGTTCAATCGGTTCTTGTCGACTCATTTTTTATTATTCACCTTAAATTTTTCACTAATATTATTTTTTATTTCTTCAAAATGAGTAGGATACTCTTCGGGTGTTAAGCCAGCTAGAATCATAGCTGAAAACCTTTTTTTCCGGTTTTCAGGGTTTTTATCAGCCATATTTTTAGCAAATTCCGCAATGTGTTCTCCTTTCAACCGCTTTTCTTCAGGTAAAGTTTCTGTGTCAACAGATACCTCTAAACCAGCGTCTATTGTACCTTTGATAATAGCAGGTATTCGCGTTCCTGGAATATATTTTCTATTTCCAATATAAAGAACTGCTTTGTTTACTCCTTTAATAACAGATTTTAGACCTAGAATAAAACCAGTAAGGTAAGCGGCGGATGTATTATCTCTGGAACCTTTCCACCCATATTGGATAAGTTCTTTTGAAAAAGCGGAAGAAATAGTAAGATCGCCATTTAGTTGTGCTTTTATAATTTGTGCGGATATATTTCTATTGCTAATTCGAGGAGCGATAAATAGTATGTCTCCCCTAATTAGAGTTTTTCTACGTGCATAGTTAGTTTTTCCCTCTCTTCTACGTTTAAGAATTGGCTTATATTTACTCTTCATTTTATAACTCATTATTTACTAACCTCTTTCACAATGTTACTAAGATGTCTTAAGCTTCTCACTTGACCACCTTTAATTTGGGTGTAAAGTGAACCGAAAGTTTCGTTTGTTATTACTCCTCGATCTCTGAGAAGTTTAATTCTGGTTCTTTGCGCTCTTACTTTTCGCATCCATTGAGTTTTCTTGTTATTCCTAGAACCCTTTGTACCTTCTCTGCTACCTACGCCTCTTTTCCGTTTTTTCACAGATTTAATACGCAGCCGACCTTTGGACACGCCACGTTTAGGGGCGACCTCAATAGCTTTATCTTTTATCAATGAGCGTAAAGAAGCACGTGTTATAGCCTCGGACAATTCTTCAGAATAGTTTGGATTTAAAATGACCCTGCTTACGCCGACCTTTAATATCTTTGAAGCTAAATATTTTTTTGAAGTTAAATTCAAGTCTTTCGCCCCATTTTCTTATGAGTCCCTGGATTCAGCACCCGTATATGAAGTTCTTTTGCTTTTACTAAAATTTCTCCTCGCTTCTTTAATCCAACAGTGGAGCTAATTCGTGCTGCATCTGTAGAAGGGGTTAATTTTTCAATCTCTTTAATATTATGAATTAGAATATCATTCAATCCACTAGGATGGAGACCTCGAACGTTTGAGGGTGACCCGTATCCTATTTTGACAATTTTAGGCCAACCTTTCCGGCTTGTGCGCATTTTACTATCGGTTCCTTTTGGTTTACGCCAAGAAGCATGAATTCGTTTATATCTCCAACTTTCCTGATGAATAAACGCGGGTCTTCTCGCGGATATAATAGATCTAATTTTGAGTGAGACTTCAGCTTCCGAAATATTAGTGCTTTGAGAGTCGACATTTACGCTATTTTTAGTATTTCTTGGGCTAGGTGATACTTTAGCTTTATTATCTAATTTATTTTTCATAGATATAAACTCCATCTAAAAATACTCGCTGATCTTTTCTTTTAATACGTGTACCTTGCTCTAGGTTAGCCGAAGTTTGTCCAACATGAGATCTATCTATTCCAGATACCACTATATCATCACCTTCTACTTTAACTTTGCAATCGCCAATTATTTTAGCATGTCGTGGCAGTCGTTCACCTAGAAAGTTCTCGACCAATACTTCTTGCTCTTTAACTTTTATCGAAACAGGAAAGTGAGCATATACTATTTTTAAGCGATAAATAAATCCGTCTGTTACTCCTTTGAACATATTTGAAACAAGTGAACGAACTGTACCGATAATTGCAATATCACGCTTTCTTTTAGAAAAAGATTTAACAACAACTGTTTGATCATTAATAGAAATAGTTACAGGGATTTTTGCGAAATCTTTTTCAACGTTTCCTAGGGGGCCACTGACTTTTAAAATATTATTTTCAAAATTAGTGGATACATCTTTAGGAATTTGTATTTCTTCCGATTTAGTATCAGTAGACATATCCCAATAATCGCCCTCCTATTTCTTGTTCTAACGCATCGTAATGGGACATAACACCTTTTGACGTTGTAACAATCAATAGACCAACACCTATAGCTGGGAGATATCGGCGTTCCCAAGCAGCATATTCTTTCTTGGATATACTAAACCTAGGAGATATTATTCCACAACTATTTATTCGGCCAAGTAATTGTATTCTGAACTTTCCAGATACCCCATCGTCAATAAATTCAAATTCACCGATATATTTATGCTTCTGCATTGTTCGAAGTACTTCACTCGCAAGTTTTGACGCGGGTATAACAAAGCACTCTTTCTTATTTCTCAACTCATTATTATGCATAGAAGAGAAAAGATTTGCAAGAATATTAATTGCCGGCATTTTTTATCAACCTATTCATATTTTTTAAAGCCTAACTTTACGGCTACTTCTCTGAAACATTTTCGACATAACATTAGATTGTGTTGTTGAATTATAGCTGTATAAGTTCCACATCTTTTACACAATTTTGAGCCTTTTCCAAACTTTTGGGGTTTCCCGTGATGTTCTTTCATTCTTTAAACTACCTCAACTTTAAGTGAATTTTTAAGAAATTCAATGGCTTCGTCTTTTGTAACCAAATGTTTATGCCCAATTTTAGAGGGTAATAGTTTTCGGCGTTTAACTCTATAACCTGGACGTGTCACTAATATGGAAACGTTCATACCAATGATCCCAAATTCAGGATTATATTTAACACCGGGTATCTCTATATGTTCTTTAATCCCAAAGGAACAATTTCCAGCATCATCAAATGAGGATGCGGGTAATTTATTATCTTTTGCGTATAGTAGGTTTTTTAAGGACTCCAGAGCAGCTTTATGTCTAAGTGTTACCAATACACCTATTGATTCGCCCTTGTGGACACCAAAATCTCTTATAGACATTTTTGCCTTTCGTTTATGAGGTTTCTTATTAAAAAGTTCTTCAAGTACGTGCTCAGCTCTTTCAAGGGCTTCACCAGATTTTCCCACACCTATGTTAACAACAACTTTTTCAACTCTGAGGTCACGCATGGGATTAATCTTGTTTTGAATAGACGCCAAACTTTTTACTCTCCTCGATCTATTGTTAATATTGGTTTTTCATCACCAATGGTCATTAAAAGACGCAAAGGTAGCTTGGACGTAGATGCTCCAAATGAAACAGTGGCCATCGATTTCTTAATCATTGTACCTGCGTTTATTTCAGTTAATTCACCTTGTAAACCTGCTCTTTCACCTTGTAGTACTAGAGTTTTAACGCCTTTCTGAGTTCTAATAGCCCGTACAAGTTTTTGAGATGGAATTTCTACTAGGCAAACGTCTCCAGGTTTAAGACCGGTCTCATCTTCAGCTAGAATATTTCGACCATCATGCATGCCATATTGAACTTTTCCGTTTTTTGCTGAACATTTTGAGGTTATTTTACATAGTTTTAGATTTTTTTCATCATCTGGAATTAAAAGAGCTGAAAGTGGCTTTTTTTGGCTTGGAACTAGTCTAAACACTTTTTTTAAGGGAATAATATTTACAACGTCCATAAGTCCTACAGGATACTTTTGGTCTGTTCGAATAACACCGTCAACACTTATTTTACCGTCTTTTATCGCAGAACTAGCTTCTCTTTGTGTTTTAACTAACTTTAATATATCTCTAATAAAAACACCTAAAGGATAACTAATACGTTTAGGATGAGGTCCAGGCAGCGTAGTTATTATAAACTTCTTCTTTTTTCTAGCTACGGGCCAGAACGATGGGACACGTGCCCTTTTTGTAATCTTTGCTCCGCTTTTTTTCGCCAATACTATTTACCTCGTGTCTCACGCCTAGAAAGAGTTTTCTGTCTCCACTTATCGTCAGTGTTTAATTCAGTTATCATAACTTTAGAAGTATGAACTTTAATTGGAACTGTTCCACCTGCAATTTTTTCTCTTGTTACGCCCTCAATATTTAGTCGATCGAATTCTCTAAGAATTTGAGTGATCTTCCCTTCAACGCCAGCATATTCGCCTCTCATAACTTTGACAGTATCACCTTTTCTAATTGGGAATGATCGAGTATTATATTTTGATTTTAATTCTTCAGATAGATGAGTCGCCTGAGATTTATTTCGTTTATGTAAAGGTAGTGTATTACGATTGGATTTGTTCATGCTATAATAATCACCATTTATACTATCGTGGATGCGAGATTTGCAAGCCTAGGCCACTTTTCAGCAGCTTCTGCAGCAACTGGTCCCTTGATATCTGTGCCTTTCATGTCACCTTCAGGAGTTATAAGCACTGCAGCGTTATCCTCAAACTGAAGCCTGCTTCCATTTGCTCGTCTAACAGGATATTTTTGTCGCACTATTACAGCGCCGTATGTTTGTTTTCGAAGATCGTGAGCACCTTTTTTCACCACCACAGTTACATGATCACCAACAGATGCAGCGGGTTGTCTTGATAGACGACCTTTGAATCTAGTTACCATAACTATTTTTAATGTTTTGGCTCCAGAATTGTCTGCACAGGTAATTACAGCACTGGTTGGAATTGCTTTTGTAATATATAATTTGAATTCTTCTACGCCTTTTGCTGATACGGCTCTCGATTTTGGCAAATTCTAACTCTCCTTACTTATTACTACAAAGGAAACTGATTTAGAAATAGGTCTACATTCTGCAATTTGAACAGTATCGCCTTCTTTGATTTCTAGGCAAGAAGGTAGATGAGCATGAAGGTTACGTTTCCTTTTTTCATAGCGCATATATTTTTTATTATATTCGAGATATTCTTTCTTGATAACAGCCATGACTTTTGTTTTAATACTTATAGCTTTACCCTTAATTATTTGGCCCCTTAAACCAATAGATCCATGGAAAGGACAAAATGGATCTGAACATGTATTTTGTGGAGGCTTTATATCTAATCCTGTGTTTTTCATTATTATTTTCTCACCGTTCTGATTCTATCTTCAGGTCTAAAAGCTATTTTATTTCCTTCTAGATTAACAGCTTCGCCGGTATTTGTGTGAAATAGGAAATTGCATATAGATTTTTGCGCGATAATCATTTTATTCTCATCTTCAAAGTGAAGAGTGTTCTTGGTTTCGAATTGGACAATTCCTTTCTTCCCTTTTAAAGATGGATTATTACTTTTAATTATTTTTACTTCAAGACCAATAAGCTCATGTAAAGGTAGATCTGAAGATTTAAGAATCAAACCACATTCTGCCTACCATTTATTTTTTCTTTCTTCTCGGTGATCACAGTTAAAATTCGCGCAATGTTTCGTTTGACGAGTTTAATTTTTCCAGTTTCCTTCCTTAACGTTCCACGGGCTAAACTGTTTCTAAGACGTGATAAATCATTTTTTAAGTCACCAAGTTTTGATTCAATTTCGTCATCCTTCATTTTACGCAATTCTTTACAGTTAATTATTGGCATTACGCTGGACTCGTACCTCCGTTTTTCGGATTAGACTCAGGTAATATTTCAATTTCAGGCGGAATTGAGTCTCTTAATGCAATTTTGATTTTAATTCCGCATAACCCCAATTTCAAAAGTACGTCTGTTGTAGCTTCCTGCACAATTTTAGATGCGGTGTCACCACTTTTTGGTACTACGCCCTCCTTATACTTTTCATGGCGTGCACGTTCACTTCTAATCTTTCCATTTACCCGTATTTCTACTCCAGCAGCTCCAGCTTCCATAATAGAATTCATTGTCCATAGAGATGCTCTACGGAAAGCAGTCCCCCTTGTTACCATTTGTGCGATTCTATTACACATAATTCGTGGATTCAGTTCAGGAACTTCCACTTCTAAAACTGAGATTTGCGGATTTGGTAAACCAAAGAGTTTTTCAAGTCGTTCAGTTAGATCACGTATTCCTACACCTCTACGACCGATTACTAATCCAGGCCTAGTTACAAAAACTGAAATGCGAGTTCCTACAGGCGTTTTAAGTATATCAGCGCCCCCAAAACCTGCGTCTTTAAGTTGTTTTTCTAGAAATTCATCTAATTCTGCGTTTCTTGCAAAATTTTTCATGACATTCTTTATAGCTGACAATTTAATTATGCCTCTTTTCCCACAATTTCAATATGAACGAGAGTATTAATACTGGGTGAAGAACGACCAAACGCTCTTGGAGTATAACCGGCTATTTTACGACCGCGATGAGCTGCCGCATGTATAATAACCAGCTTATCGGTGTTTAATCCTTTAAAATCAGAGTTAGCTTCAAGGTTTTCTAAAGTATGTAGAATTTCTGTAGCCGCCTTCATTGGAAAACGACCTGAGTGAAAGCCTTGAATATTAGATCTATGCCCTACTTGTTTATTATATCTTCTAAAAGGTACTGCTTCTTTCTTTTGAAGAACGTTATTAATAAATTGCTTTGCAAAACTAAGTTTTTTTCCTTTTATGGCAGTACAAACCTCTCTTGCATGTTTTGGACTAATATCGATCTCACGCCTACTGGCGCGGATATGTATTACCGGATCATAACCGGTAAAGCTGTATCCAAATCTTGACAAACAAGGAACCCCAATATAATCCTAGCCAATGTACGACTACATAAATACTTTTACTATTAATGTGATTGAAAAACACTTTGACATTAAAGGTCTTATCAAATTTATCACTCATGTTTAAAAATCATATATGAATTACTTAATTATCTATAAAATTTTGTATAACAGATTAGAATTTTAACTTTGATGGAAGACCATATTTGATGAAGATAAGAAAATAAATAATTAATTTATGACTTATTTTAACGGAACGTAAAGGCTTGATCTTGATGAACCTATTCCAGGAGTACCATGCACAACTTTTTTATTAGTTATAACGTATTCACCTAAGTAATGACCCACCATTTCTGTTTTAACATCCAGTGAAATAAATTCTTTACCGCTATGAACAAGAATAGCTAAACCGACCATATTTGGCAGTATTATCATATCTCTCGCATGAGTTCTTATTGAACCTTTAAGTTTTCCATCTTTAGCAGCTCGTACATCTTCAAGAATCTTCCTTTTTTCATCAGAAATTCCCCTGTTTAAAGAGCGTCGCTGCCTTGAAGGTAAGAGTGCTATGAAAGTCTCAAAAGACATCGATTGTAGTTGTTCAATCGTATATCCCCTATATTTGAATTCTCTAGGCATACTATCGTTTCACCTCAATTATTTTTCTTGCTACACGTCCTGGACCAGTCTTTCTAGGTGCAAGATGACCGACTTTCCTTCCGGGTGGTGCGTTCCTTGGAGTTGCAGTAGATTTCCCAGGATGTTGATGTCTACCACCGCCAAAAGGATGATTAACAGCAGCCATTGCTACCCCTCTTGGTCTTGGATAAGCGTGAACTTTGGATTTATGAGCATAAAACTTTTTTCCTGCTCGAAGGAATGGTTTTTCTAGTCTTCCGCCTCCAGATATATTCCCTATTGTGGCTCGGCATTGATTAGGCAATGAAATCGTTCGGCCTGAAGGCATTCGGATTATTACGCGATCAGATGTGTGGGAAAACAGAGTCGCAGATACTCCAGAAGCCCGTATTAGTTTTCCTCCATCACCGTAAGTTAATTCAATATTACATATTTGACTTCCTTCGGGAATCTTTCTTAGAGGTAAAATATTTCCAGTTATTGATGAAGCGTCTGGTCCAATATGAATTATTGAGCCTACACTCATACCATGTACAGCAGGGAGTAATACAGGTGAGAATAATGAACCTTCCATTCTGATTAATGGTGCGCTTCGCCCCCGATCGTGCATAATGGCAGTTATTTTTCCGGAAAATGTTTGATCAGGTTTAAGGGAAGGATATTTTGATTTTCCAACCTTTCCTTTAATAGGGGCTCTATATTGAATTCCACCTCTTCCACGCCGTTGTGTAAGTATTCTCTTTCCCATATTATCACACTATTCCCAATTTTGAGGCAAGATCTGCCGCTGAGCTATCTGGGCTGAGCTTCACATATGCTTTTTTACCTTTGATTGTTCTTGTGAGATTAACAGACTCAACGTTAACAGCATATAAAGTTTGTATGGCGTGCTTTATTAGATTCTTATTGGCTTCGTCACTAACTATAAAAACAAGTTTATTTTGCGTTTCCATAATATCAAAAGTTTTTTCAGTAACATAAGGATTGAGTATTATATTCATGGCTTTAGTTGGATTCATTTTTTTCACCTATATTTAGAATTCTTTTTGGTAAATGGTCGAAGGATGATTTAGTCCAAATAGTGAGTCTGCCTGGATGAGAGCCAGGAGCTAACTCGGTTAAAGATATTTTTTTTGCTAATACACATTCAGCTCCCAGAAAATTTTTTACTGCCCTATTCAGACCTTTTTCTGCACTTACAACAAATAGAGGCCCTTTTGATGACTTTGTAGTTCGGCCACGCATTCGAGCAGTACCTGATCTCCTTTTCCAACTCATACTTGCTCTATTAATATCATCAAATAATCCAAGTTTTTCTAAGATCAATTTTAGATCACTCGCTTTGTCAACAACTTCTATATCATCAGACACTATTAAGGGAAATGAAGTTATTTTTTCTATTCTATGCCCACGTTTTGCAACTATTTCAGGAATTGCAGTAGCAGCAACTGCAGATGCGATAGCTAAATGTCTTTCCTTTTGATTAATTTTCCGATAAATTTTCTTTTCAGCTTTGGGTGGATGAGCTTGTCGCCCCTTAACAACGCTTGCGACGCCAGCAGCCATTCCTGCTCTTGGATGACGCTCACCTTTAACACGGGCCATTCTAGCAGCACCTCGACCTACACCCCAAGAAGTTGCACTTGTTCTTTTTCCAGCTAAAGGATCTACGCCTTGTGGTTGTTTTTCATGAGTGATAAGTGAGTTATAAACTCGTCTAATTACTTCGGGCCTATAAGGAGTTAAAAAGACTTTAGGAATATTTATTTCCTCATTCTTTGAACCATCTAAATTGAATACTTCTTTTTTAGACATATTTATTCACTGTTAGTAATAGGAATACTAGCCCCTAAGATCTTAGGAGGTTGATTCTTGGGATTGGGCGGCCTTACAGCGTACCTAAAACGTACAAGTCTTTTGGCAGCTCCAGGTATTGAACCTTTTAAGATAGTATAATCACCATTTATCACTCCAAATTTATTAAAACCGCCACTGGGTGAAAGTTGTACCTTTTCAGCATTATCCATTAAAAGTATTTGTTTATTATATTCAGTTCGGTGATGATTACCACGTTGACCAGCACGTGGAACAGTATACATAACATTAGATGGTCGCCAAGGACCAAGAGTTCCTACAGCTCTTACTGTTTTCCTGGATTTATGTTGTTTCTTTTTTATCCCGAAACGTGTGACTGGACCTTCAATGCCTTTTCCTTTGGTTATGTTACTCACATCAACATAAGTTCCAGTCGTAAATATATCAGATATTTTAATTTCTTTCCCAAGCATAGATTTTAGAAAATCAAAACATGATTTAATATCACTACCTCCAACTTCGATCTCAAACAGATATGGTTTCTTTTGAGGTAAACCTGCATCACGGGGTATGGTATAAACAAGGGCTGAAAACTTCACAACTTGATTTAACATCTGTTCCAAATCCGCTATTTTTTTCTCAGTTGAATCAGCCGTAGTATTTAGTTTGCGGGTCATTTCTTTAGGCTGTTCCTTTGCAAGTATATCGGTTAAGGCAAACAAAGATCCATTTTTTCTACAATAAGCTCTAAAGCCAGAAATAGTAATGGGCGGCGTTGCTACAACAGTAGCTGCGTTCAGAATCGGCTTTCCAAAGTTTGGCGTTTTCTCTCGGTCATCCATAGTAGACAAATGAATAACACCGGCCTTATATCCAGAATACCCTAAAAGAACGGGTTTTTCTTCTGTAGGCTTTCCATATATCTTCATAGCTGGCACTATATTAGACGCTCTGCCTCTTGGCCTATATGCAATTGACCCTCTTCGGGGCGCATTATTTCTTCGATGTCCCATTCTCAGTCAGACGAAGTTCAAAGGGTTATTCATCAACATTTAAACCTTTGGATGTAAGATTTGGTTAATATTAACAAGTGAAGATGACATATTTTTCATAAGAATATGCCGTATGTTTTTTAATTAGGACACATAATTAATTGGTTCATATTATTTATTGAAATAATCAAAATATTAATTTTTTTAGAATCAAGGTTTTTTTATGAATTAGTGCATCTTAGCAGGTTTAATATGGAAAAAGTTGCATGCATGGCTTCTTCAGATCTTACAGTTTTAGTTCCTTGGGAGGGTACCATATTAACGGTGATATCAGATAAGGTGCTTAGCTTCTCATTTTCATCTTTTAGAATTTCAGTTAAACCTCTTTTTGGTGATCCGAACAGAACTAAACATCTTTGGTATGATTGTATCTTCTTCCCAAGTGTGTCCCAAATTTTATGTATTTCTTCACCGTTTATAGAAGTAGCGATGACAAATATCGGTTTTGAACTCCTAATTAATTTACCAATGTCCTCAATTTGTTTAACTGTGTATCCCCAATATGTGTCTATTTCTTTTTGATCTACAGGGACACAAACTATTTGTGGATTTGTAGCAATAACTCGAACGGTAATTCTGCGTTTGTCGGGAACTTCGCCCTGCAAAAGACCAGGTGATTTAAATCCAATGTCAACAAATTTTGATCCGGCGTTCTTAAACCAATAACCATCTCTAATCGTGCCAGATTTTAGACTGGTTATATCAGAGTCAAGTTGATGATTTGGAGTCCTAAGAGGTGGAAGAATACCTGCAGCTGCTAGCTCCGGCATTTTTTTAAAAAGATGTTTTCGAAGATACGGAGGAGTCTCAGCATATTGTAAAAGAACACTAAGTAACTTTTGATCGTATCTCGAGCGTTCGCCTCTATCATGATAAATGTAAATACGAGATATTTTATATATTGCACAAGCTCTCGCGATGATACCTATTTTTTCGGTTTTATCGCGAATGTCACTGCAATCTGAAAGTATCGAATCAGGAATAGCAGTCCAGATTTTGAATGGCGCCATTTTAGAAGTATAGAAATTACGAATATTAATAAAGATGTCTAAATATGAGATGATTGGCTAAGGAAGGGTTTATGAATTGCAAGATGAAGATAAAGAATTGCAGCTATTAAAGGCTAAAAAGATGTTTGAATTAAGAAAGAGACTTTCTCAAAAAATTGAAAATAAGCCTAAACCGTCAAGAGAAATTCTGCTGTCACGATTAGTTGATCGAGGACTTGAAGTTTTAAAAATTGCAGAGGCGACTTATCCAAGAGATACTAAGGTAGTTATAGAGAAACTTGTAGAATTAATTAACAATGGATCAATCAAAGAAAATATAAGTGGCGGAGAATTGTTGTCGCTTCTTCGAGCTATAGGCCTTAATATTCATATTGAAACCAAAATATCAGTTGAAAAAGATGGCAAATTAGTTTCTTTGGCAGATAGTTTAAAAAGAAAATAACTGAAATTAACCTTTGACAACACCAAGAGGTATTAACCTTGCTACTTTGGTAGCTATTCCAGCTTTATGGGAAACGTTTACTACAGCTTCCACATCCTTATAAGCATCAGGCGCCTCTTCAGAAATTCCCTTCCAACTCGCAGCCTCAATTGATATTCCTTTATCTTCTAACCTTTGTTTAACAACCTGAGGTGGAAATGCTCGAATAGCTGCACCTCTAGACATTATCCTACCGGCTCCATGAGCTGTCGAACCAAAGCTCGACTTCATTGACTCAAGAGTTCCCCTTAAAACCCAAGAAGAGGTACCCATAGAACCAGGTATCAAAACAGGTTGTCCAACAGAGGAATATGCGTCTGGAATTTCTGAACTTCCAGGCGGGAATGCTCGTGTAGCACCTTTTCTATGAACAATAACTTTTTTTCTTTGTCCATCAATAAGGTGTTCTTCGAACTTAGCAATATTATGAGCAACATCATATACAAGTTGCATCTCAAGGTCGTTTTCAGACATTTGAAAAATTCTTTCAAATGATTTTCGAACCCAATGAGTTATCATTTGTCGATTTGACCATGCATAGTTAAGGGCCGCGCCCATAGCTCCAATATAATTTTCTGCATCCTTTGAAGTAATTGGTGCACAAGCTAGTTCCCTATCAGGTAGATGAATATTATATTTATGAGCTGAGGATTCAATTAATTTAAGATAATCACTACATATTTGATGACCGAGTCCCCTTGAACCAGTGTGCACTAGCACCATAATCTGTTTTTCTTCAGAAATACCATAAATTGAAGCAGCTTCTTTATCAAATATTTTATCCACATATTGTATCTCGATGAAGTGGTTACCTGAACCTAAGCTACCTAGTTGAGGAGACCCACGTTTTTTTGCAATGTTTGATACCTGAGATGGATCAGCGTTTTTCATTGATCCGTTTTCTTCACAGAATTCAGCGTCTTTTGTTTGACCGTAACCATTAGCTATAGCCCAATTTACTCCTTCGCTTAGAACTTTATTAAGTTCACCAGTATTCAATCTCAATTTAGATTTACTTCCTAAACCCGATGGGACCGATACATAGAGAAGCTTTAGAAGATCTTTGAGCCGGGATTTTACATCTTGCGCATGCAATGAAGTTCTAATGAGTCTAACCCCACAATTAATGTCATAACCAACACCTCCTGGTGAAACCACGCCTGTTTCAGCATCACTAGCAGCTACACCGCCAATTGGGAAACCGTAACCTTCATGACCATCTGGAAGTACTATAACATGCTTATACAATCCAGGCAGATGCGTGACATTAATCGCTTGATAGATTGTTCTATCAGTTTGCATTTTCTTAAGTAATGATTCATCAGCATATATTGTACAAGGAACATTCATACCTTGTTTTGTATTTGAATCAATACGATATTCAACATCACTTATTTTATTCACAGTATAGTTATTATGACTCATTTTTCAAATCACAATTATTAAGTATAACTACGCGTCTTGGAGATCGATTATAAGGTTTTCTGGATATACACTATTAAATATTGTTTGATCTTATTAGTTTCTTAACATAATTCTAAAACAAACAAATAATAAAATAATATCGAACATGTTCTGTTAAAGTATTAAGTAAATTAATTTACTTTGGACTAATAAGGAGCTTCACTACTTTTTCTATTCCTGAACTATATTGAAAAGCTTTCTTTGGCGCAGAAATAAGTTGATCTGGAAGACCTATGATTTTCCCCACTTTCTGAAGTAACATCTTTCTCTGCCCATATGGATCTATATGCAAATCGGTTTTAGTTTGAAGAACATATTTTACAAGATTCAATGATGCGTAAGGTGAAATTAAATCGACATAAGGAGCTGATACTAACTCATCTCTTTCAAAGTTTGATACATGGGCGGATAACACATCGTGAACCATAAGTTTACGAGTCTCTTCAGGACCCTTATTTTGATAAATAACTTGGTATTTTTTATAGCCGCCAAATAGTTCATCAGCTAATTGACCTACCATCAATGAATTACTTACTTTATGCGTCGCCTCAGATGCTAATCTGATTCCAAGGCCTATACTTAAATTCATTAAAGAACAGTTTTGTAGAAAACGTCTTATATTGTTTAATCTTTTTTCTAAGATCACAGCATCTACATAAACTACATTCACATCAAGTTCTAAGAGTTTTGCAGCATATTCAGCCCATTTGGAATCTCTTGAACCGCGCACATTTATGCAAAATAACTTAAGTGGAGTTAAATTAGATATGAGTTTTGCTAGAATAGAACTATCTAATCCACCTGAAAACCCTAATGTGGAAAAATCTACAACTTGACTTCTAGCTTTAACTGATTTTTTTAACAAATTGGTTATTTTAATTGCCGCTTCATCTGACTCGATATTTTGAGGATTGACTTGAATATTACTGAATGGGTATTCATGTCGCGCTTTCAGAGATAGTTCTATAAGAACGCCGGGTGGAACTGATATTATAGGTTTATTTAAGAATTTTAAGGCCTGAAACTCTGAGCAAATCGCAATGAAGTCAGGTGAATATGTGATGAAAAGGGGTTTCTGGCCAATAGCGTCTCTTGCAAAAACTAATTTATCAGAATAACAGTTTACAAAAGCAAAAGAACCGTCAACTTCAGATAGGATTTTGCATAAAGTCTCATATCTCGCTTCATCTAGAAGTACCTTTAATTGAGTTATATCAAGAGAAGATGGCTCATAAATTGATCCATGAAATGGAAATGGAGGCGAATTAGAGTTTTCCCTTAAACATACAGCTGAAAGAAAACAACGTTCATCTTTAATGTCTTTTACAGCTAAGTGTTTTAGGTCTGGATAAACAAAGTAACCGGCAGGAGCCCGATGTTCAAGTCGGTCAAGTATTTTGTTAAACATCGTAGTAACTGGACCTTTTCCCAAACAAGCAATAATACCACTAACTGGGTTCATAATATAGTCTTGGCCTGTTCTTTGATTTTTTTAGCAATACTTGGTCCTATCTTTTGGACTGAAGATAATTTCCGAATAGATGCATGAGCAATAGTACTCCTATCAATAAATCCGCTATTATATAGTGATCGAGCTCTTATTCGACCAATATTCTCTAAACCAACTAATTGAAGTAATTCTGGTTTAACACCATATTTTATTCTTTGGTTTATATTGAATATTTGTGGTAAGATAAAGGAAGTTTTTTTAAGTTTTGAGATTTCATACAATGAGTATAATAACCAATCCGCATTTTCGGTAAGCCTGTAGAGATCACCGGGTTCTACCCCGTATTTTTTTAACAAGTTTTCTTCAGAAGATTCATTAATCCAGGCGTCTAAGACTAGTACTGTTCGAAAAACATCTGCAATATCTTGATGATCCCCTTCTTTGGATAATGGCTTTAAGAATTCGTGTCTATGCTCATCGATATAAACTTGGGCTTGATCATAATCCTTGTTCCGCAGTGTAAGTTTAGGTGAGAAATCTGGAGAAATAGCTATTAGAAAAAGAATACCAGCTTTATACTCTCTATCGTCATTAGAATATGATAGAATATCTCTAAAAAGAACTCCGGTAGATGGATCAATATAGAGTTGAGCTATCCTTATTCCAAAAACTGTCGCAGTGTATCTTTGCAGTCGTTTTTTGATAAAATCTTCCTTTTCCAAGTAAGATATTATGTAATATATCTGATCCTTTAATACATCATCTTTATTCTGAATAGAATAAAGAGTTTCTGAAAAGAAGTTTAGAATTTCTTCTATTAATATACCGGGTTTACTTACGATTAAAGCAAGAAGATGGATTCTGAGAGCACTTTCATTTGAGAGTTGGGATTTAATAGGTTCAGGTGTCCCGTGTATATATCTATCAAAGATTTCATCAGTCGGAATATTCAATGATGCTAAAGGTATTGTTTCGCCAATTGTGTCGAATTTTGGTCTTCCAGCTCTTCCGCACATTTGTTTATAGTCTAATATTGATATGGGTATTTGTCCACCATATTCAGAGTCGTAACGTGCAAGACTAGAAATTATAACTCTTCTTGCTGGAAGATTGACTCCAGCAGCTAATGTTGGCGTAGCGGTTAGAATCTTAATTAATCTTTTTTTATAAGAATACTCTACTATCCGTCTATGCTTTAAACTCAGACCCGCATGATGAAAAGCTGTACCTTTTGCGATAAGATGTGCAAGATTTTGGCTTAATGTTGTCTCTTCAGAAGAACTTATTATTTCTGCACTCAATTTTTCTAGGGCAGTTTTTTCTTCAGATTTCAGATATTTTGTTGTAATTTCGGAGGCTTTCATAGCTAAACTTACTGCTCTTCTTCTAGTCTCAGCAAAAATTAACGCTTGCCCGTTTTCATTCACAATATCTATTGCTAGATCTATTGCTGCGCCTCTTCGAGAGTTATTTATTGATTTTTCAGCTCCATCAGAAAAAAGTATTTTCCCATAATCATAAACACCTTCAATAAGTTTAACAGGTCGCCAATCCGTTTCAACTAGTTTTGCATTTAACCAATCAGCAATATCTTTAGAATTGGATATTGTAGCACTTAATGCAAGTATTTGAGATTTGGAGGAGAAGAATTTTATTTTTGTTAAAATTATTTCGAGAGTTGGACCACGATTAGCATTACCAACTAGATGAACTTCATCAACAATAAACAGTTTTACAGAATTTAACCAATTAGATTTATGGCGTAAAATAGAGTCAAATCGCTCATTAGTTAGAACAATTAAATCATCTGATCTAAAAGATTCACCAGATGAGTCGTAGTCACCGGTCGAGATGGATATTCTAATATTATGTCCGTTATTTTTTTTAAAAGATTCAAGGACTTGAAATTCTTCATATTTTTCTGAAGCTAATGCTCTTAAAGGACTTAGATAAACAACTTTCCCTCCGTCTATCAATATTGTTTTTATTGCGGCGAGTATACCAACAAACGTTTTTCCACTCGCGGTAGGCGTTGATAGAATTATGTTTTGACCTTTTAGAACACCTTGATTGATTGCTTCTTTTTGTGGTGGATATAACTCATTATATCCTAGATTGGATATTAAATTGTTAAGAATAGGTTGGATTTCTTCACGCAAATCTATACAGCTAAACTATAGTTTTCTATATTGCCCAGAATTAACTTCATATATTTGACCACTTCTGTGTAACGTTTGAAGCATTCTTTGTCCCTCTTCTACTTTAAATTTACCTGTTTTGACGAGTTCATCAACAAAGATTTTTCCATCAACAGGTTTATGATCTGAACCTTGCAATGATTTAAAAATATCTAAAGCTGTTTCCAAGAGAGTGCGTTCACTTAATGGCCGCCCATGAAAAACACCGACATCAACTTTTCCTGTTTTGACATCAACACCAACAGTGGTAAGCATCCTTTCTACTAGAGAGACTGCGCGTAATGCATCGTCTTCACTTACTTGATCTTTAAGCATTAAGCGCGCTCTTGCAGTAGCTAAGCGAACAAGAGCCTCGAGTTGACGCGGAGTTACAGTTATCATCGACTCTTCGCCTAAATTCCTCATCTTAAGATAGTATTCAATTATTTTGTCTTCAGCTTCTTTAGTTAAGACAGGTTCAGTATGTCTAACAAAAATAATGTATTTCCTAAGAAGATCATAATCTATTGGTGGAGTTTTAACAAAGCTTCCTTTCCTATGTGTTTCCAGAATGTGTCTTGCCACTTGCTCATCAATGGATCTATCAGGAACGTCTCGCATTATGAATATCAAGTCAAAACGAGTTAAAAGTGGTATTGGTAAGCTAACATTTTCGGTTATATTATGATATGGATCATATTTTCCGAAGATAGGATTAGCCGCTGCAAGTATTGAAGTTCGAGCGTTTAATGTTGCAACTATTCCCCCTTTGGCGACGCTACAAGTTTGCTGTTCCATACATTCGTGAAGAGCGTTTCGATCTTCAGTTCTCATCTTATCAAATTCATCGATGCAAGCAATGCCTAAATCGGCTAAGACAACAGCGCCAGCTTCAAGCATCATTATCCCAGATTTTTCTTTAACAACAGCCGCTGTTAGGCCGGCAGCTGTAGAACCTTTGCCGGAGGTATAAACTGCGCGTGGAGCAATCCGTGAAACATATTTTAAAAGTTCGGACTTTGCAGTGCCTGGATCTCCAACAAGTAACATATTGATATCGCCTCTTAAAGCAGTTCCATCAGATAGATGTCTTTGAGGTGATCCAACTATTTGAAGAAGTATAGCTTCTTTTTGGGTTGTAATACCGTGTATGGCCGGAGCTATTGATTCAATTAATCGATCATATGCACCAGGTTGACTAGCTATATCACGAATTATAGCTTCATCTTCTTTTGTAAGTTGGATTTGTTCCTCTTCTTTCCCTATTTGTTCAACAAAATTCGCTTCAATTCTAGATCTAAAAAATCTGAGTTGCTCGGAACCTCGAGTAGTTTCAGGGTGAGCACGCAATATTCCATTAACGGTAACATGATCACCAGGCCTTGCTATATCAACAAGATCACCAAAAAGGCTAACATCACACATCTGTGGCAGCTGTCCAGGAGGTAGTTCCTCAGGGAGTTCTTGAAGTCTTATTTCCTGATAATCTGAAAAAACTGTCCTTTTTTGATCTAACTCAAAGAATTTACGTTCATCACAGTCTTGACATTCTTTAGGTTTCCTCAGAATTAATTCCGACTGTTCCACAATGGTTATATGGCCTTTTGGACATTTGAACGCGGCCTTTACCGCCATTGGTCGTAATTCAGATGTTCGAACGACTATTCCTGCGACAGAAATTAGTTCTCCAAGATATTTAGCAAGTACTTTCCGAAGCTCTAATCGTAATGATAAATGTCTTAGCCGGATTGTAATGTCTTTACGATATGTTTCAGCATATGATACGTTTTCCGCTCTTATAGATTCATAAGCAGCCTCATTGAATAATTTTAATGCAAAGTCAGGTTTTTGTATCAACATATTAGCAATATTGACATCAAATTCTTGAAGATCATCATGATCAACAATAAGTGACTTTTGTCCTATGGGGAACATTTGTGAAATCCGTTCAATATATTTTAAAGAGCCACTTTGAGTCTTATAGCTTTTTAAGAAATCACCTAATAATTCTTGAACTTTTGAATCTGACAATTCGCTCATTTTAAATTCCACCTAGAATTGTTTCCTTCCATTCTGAAATGATTTTCCCAACGCCTTCAATAATTTTCTGTTCTTCAGGCGTTATCTTTTCTAATAATTCAGATGAAAGCGATGCAGTAGAAGCAAGGTTGAGTAATTTCTGAGTTCTGTAACTAATTAAGTCACGAGCATTTGCCGAAATTTTATCAAATCTTTGAGATAAAGTATGATCCATGGATACATTATTGATTAATGTTTGTAAATATGCTCTAAGATTTACATAAAAATCTTTTTTTAAAGTGGATAGATGAAGAGGACCTTGCATTCTTTCTCTGCTTAATGCATTAAATAGTTCATTGTCAAAACTATCTTCTTGCGGTGAAGCTACCCCATTTTTTACTAATATTTCTCCAGCCCATTTTGGGACTTCAATGGAAGACCCTTCAGTTTGCTCTTTTAGATTTATTAAAAGAAGATCGATAGGTGCAAAAGTTTTTTTTACAATGAGTCTCATTGAAGAAAGTTGATTAATTGTTCCTCGGACTTTAAGTAAAGATGATGCTAGTGATTGTTCGTCAGACAATTATCAATCTAACCTGCTAGTACTTTAGGGGATTTTAAGCTTGCTGAATCCATTTTATTAGACAAAGTGCATATTTTAACGTCCAGTTAATAACCGAAAACAATTTACATACACCTAGATACATATACATTATGGAAACAGTGGAAGGAAAAATTAAGGCGGTGCTTGCTAAAATAAATCAAGAAATAGGTGAACCAGAAGCTTTAGAATATGATGGATTTGAAAAAGGAGTTCTAAGAGTAAGACCTGGAGGACATTGTTTAAGTTGTAAACTTCTTTTATTTGTACTTAAGAAAGGTATTTTTGAGACAATTAATGAAAATGTTCCCGAAGTTAGACAAGTAATTGCTATAGAATCATCATTTTCTGAATCACTTTGTGATGGGTGTAAGTTACCCCTTGAAGAATGTCAGTGTACTTGCCAATATTGCGGCAAAACAGAAGATTGTCAATGTGTAATTGGATACGGTACTGCAACTGGAGGATGATGTTTTTGTTAACTAATAATTTATCTTGGATGATTGGAGGTGCACAAGGAAGTGGAGTGGATTCTGCAGCTAATATCTTTGGTAGGGCTTGTGCAATAGGTGGCTTAGAAGTTTTTGGGAAAAGAGAATTTCACTCTAATATAAAAGGACTTCATAGTTATTTTCATATTAACGTAAATTCTAACAAAGTTAGATCAATTTCAGATTCGGTTAATCTCTTAGCTACATTTGATGAAGAGACATTAGTTAGGCATTCAGAAGAAGTTATACTTGGTGGAGGAATAATATATGATGAAGACCAAGAAGCTACAAAAATATCAAGTCTTCGGTCTTTAGATTCGGAAGTAAAAACTAAAACACTTTCTAGACTAGGAGATAATAAATACGATTATACAGTCAACAATATCCTCGAGGAAAGCAAAGATAGAGGGATCCATCTTTTTCCGATACCTTATACAAAACTGCTTACACAAGTTTCAAAGGAGACAGATACTAAGCTTAGTGAGTTATCTAGAATATTAAACATATTAGCGGTAGCAGTCTCATTTGCAATTCTTAATTATGATGAAAAGTTCCTGAATAACTCAATAATAAAAATGTTTGAAAGCAGGTCTAAAATAATAAAAATAAACTTGTTGGGCGCAAAACTAGCTTACAAATATGTTAATGATACTTTTTCAAAGAACTTCGATTTTAACATAAAAAGTCAGAAGAACACTGATAGGCTATTACTTAACGGAAATGAAGCAATAGCTCTTGGAAAAATCAGTGGAGGTTGCAGATTTCAAAGCTATTATCCTATAACACCTGCAGCAGATGAGAGCACCTATTTGGAGGCGCATTCAATCTTTAAAACAAAATCCAAAGATCAAAATGAATCTGAAACAGGTTCAATCGTTGTAATTCAGACTGAAGATGAACTTGCCGCTTTAACATGTGCCACAGGAGCAGCAATGACTGGGACGCGTGCCGCAACCTCTACATCGGGCCCTGGATTTTCGGTTATGGTTGAAGGAATAGGATGGGCCGGGATAAATGAAGTTCCAGTCGTTATCACTCTTTATCAACGAGGTGGGCCATCAACTGGATTGCCGACTAGGCACGAACAAGGAGATATTCAATTCGCACTATATGCAGGGCATGGAGAATTTCCTTGCATTATAGTAGCCTCAGGTGATATCGAAGAATGTTTTTATGATGCAATAAGAGTTTTTAATTATGCTGAGAAGTACCAAACCCCTGCAATACATTTGATTGATAAAGCACTTGCAAATAGTAACATGACTTTAGATATCCCTAATATTAATCAAATTCAAATAGAAAGAGGATTAATTTATACAAAATCAGACTTAGAAAAATTATCAGATGATGGCGATGAATACAAACGTTTTCTACTCACTGACTCAGGAATATCACCTAGAATAAGCCTTGGGACAAAAGGAGGAATATTTTGGGCTACAGGAGATGAGCATAATCAAGTTGGACACATATCTGAAGATCCTGATAACAGAATTAAGATGATGAATAAAAGAATGAGGAAGCTCACAACAGCTGTAAAAGAAATACCCATAGAAGAAAAAATATGTTACTTTGGAGATTTGAAGGCAAAATATAAAGTAATAAGCTGGGGATCAACGAAAGGCGCAATATTAGATGCTTTAGATCGTTTTAAAAGAGAAGGTATAGAAATAGGATTCTTACAAATTAGATTAATAAATCCATTAGCTGTCGATGAGGTTACTAGAATTTTAGAAGACGCTGAAAATATCATTAATATTGAGATGAATTATTCCTCTCAAATGGCAAATATAATTACTGAAAAGACAGGTATAAAGGTAGATAACCGGATAGTGAAATATAACGGGCGACCAATATCTAAAGATGAAGTTTATTATTCAATTAAAAATTTTATTGATGGAAAAGCTTCAAAAAGGCAGGTGTTAACAAATGGTGCATAAAATAAAAGACCTCAAATCTAACGTACATAATGATTGGTGTCCAGGATGCGGTGATTTTGGGATATTAAATGCAATACAATTAGCTTTAACTGAGACAGAACATGAGACAAATAATTTTGCAATTTTCTCAGGTATTGGATGCTCAGGCAAACTTCCTCATTACATCAATGCTTATGGTATACACACGTTACATGGAAGAGTACTTCCATATGCAATGGGCGCGAAACTTGCAAATCCAAAGCTTAAGGTCTTGGCAATTGGTGGAGATGGCGATGGACTGGGAATAGGCGCCAGTCATTTTATACATGCAGGTAGACGTAATGTTGATTTCACATATATTATGCATAACAATGGAGTTTATGGGCTTACAAAAGGACAAGCGTCTCCAACACTGAAATTAGATGTTAAAACAAAATCGCTCCCTGAACCAAATATCAACTCTTCTATAAATCCTATATCTTTAGCTCTAACAGTTGGAGTTACATTTATAGCTAGATCGTATGCATACGATATTCGACATTTAAAAGAAATAATAAAAAGAGCTATAGAACATAAGGGATTTGCATTTATTGATGTTCTTCAGCCATGCCCAACGTACAACAATATTAATACAAAAGCTTGGTATTCTGGGGAAGACCGCCTAGACCCCGTAACAAAGAAAGCCAGATCAAGAATATATAAAATTGAAGAACAGGGATTTGACCCCGTAATTAGAACCGGGATGACTAAAGAACAAATACAAAATAAAAAATTTGAGGTTGTAAAGATAGCCGAGGAATGGGGAGATAAGATACCCATAGGCGTTTTCTATCAAAATGAATTAGTAACGAATTACGAATCACGAATAGAAAGAAGAATCCCCACATATTATCAGCGACCGCCAGCACTTCAAAAAATTCAAGATGATAACGGTATGTCAAATACAGATTTAACTGAAATATTTGAAGATTTTAAGGTATAAATGATATACCGCAGTCCTTCAAGAGATGATTAATAATTGAATTATCTAATCCGCCAATTTCATACTGTAAGATATCAATACGCCGGGAGTGGGATTTGAACCCACGAGACCCCGAGGGGTCACGGGCTTTCTAGATATGGCCTCAAGGCCTACGCTTCGTATTTATCGAATCCGCGCATTATTATGTATATGATCAAACGTCTATATTGTCCACTCTGCCATCCCGGCATCTAGGGATTGTTATGGAAGTATTTTTAGATGATGTTAAGTATCTTCACATATTATTATAATATTATAATGTCGATTTATTCCCATTGATGTGGAAGATATATTGAATGAGAAGAAATATCAGTTTTTGAATCATGTTTCAGATGCATATCTTCAAGCATTCGGAAAAAGTCTGAATGAGACGTTTGAAAACGCGGCTCTTGGTTTTACAGCTACAGTTGTCTCGATAGACAAAATCAGACCAACGATCTTTAAACGCTTTAAAGTGAAAGGAATAGATAGATTACATCTACTATATAATTGGCTAGAATTACTACTTCTTGAGCTCACTATCAAATCAAATATTTTTAACGAATTTTCAGTGAACATCGTAGAAAACGGTGGTCTTGAACTTACTGCAACAGCAAGAGGTGAATCTTTAAATCCCAAAATACATCAACCTGAAGTAGAGATAAAAGCTGTAACATATCACCTCATGGAAGTTATTGAGGAAAAAAATCAATTTATCATAAAGTTTTTACTTGATCTCTGATACATTTTAATTAAGATAACGATCATAAACACATAATTAATATCCAAGGCAGTTCATCGATTAGTTCGTTAAAAGATTATCCGTGAAATGATTAAAATGATGTAACGATAAGAATCAATAGATAACAAATAAAAAAATTATTATGCAAAATCAAGTTCATACATTTATAAAGTGTTTTTATTAATAATAGATTATGACTACAAGTTTGAGACTCGTAGTTGCATTATCCGGAAATAATACAAATATTGGATTAAAACTGTTAATGGCCCTAAACTTTCTTGGAGTCGAAACGCATTTAATAATAGACAAAGATAATTTAACTGTCCCAGATTCAGCAAGAATTGAAGAAAAAACTAGAGAGTTAAAAATAATATCTCATTTGAATAGTGATTTAACTGCGCCTATTGCAAGTGGCTCTTATCAATTTGGGGGGATGATTGTTGTATCTTGTAGTAAACAGAGATTAAGACTTTTAGCACAAGGCTATTCTAACGATCTTATTGGCAGGGTTGCAGATGTTGTTTTAAAGGAAAATAGAGTACTTGTTCTATCAATTTCTGAAGAGTTATTGCTAGAAGAAGATTTACGTAATCTTTTAATTCTCTCAAAAGCAGGAGTGAAAATAGTCCCATTATTACCAATCTTTTATGATTTTTCGATGAATATGGATCAATCTTTAAATCAGATTATAGGGAGAATTATGGATAGATTTGGGTTAGAACATAATTTGTATAAGCCTTGGGACCCAAGATCAGTTAAAAACAATAAATGAGTGTTTCAGAATACTAAAAGACATTTAACATTATGTTTTTTGATGAATCACCATTATTGATGCACCAACTTTAGAAGATTAGACACTGGAGTTATTTTCTCTTTTTTAGGGTCAAGGAGATATAAAGTCACGGTGAATTGTCGATCTTTTTTTGTTCGATTATAATATTCTTGTATATTTCGAAATATTTTTAAGTTCTTAAGAACAGAAATGGAGTCAAAAACAAATCTAACTTCATTTTTATAGCCTATTTTTTTATACATGGAGATCATTCGATGAAGTTCAATTAGTATTTCTTTATTAATAATTCCACCATAAGGAGTCAAGGGAGTTGCTTCAATCACAATCTGAGAACTCTTTGTTTGAATAAAAAAATCAGGTGCAAGATTAGGCAATTTTGGATTAATGGTTAATCTAATGCTTTTGGGTTTTGAACTCCATTCTTCCTTAAATTCATCATTTAATAAAGCTCTTAAGAGAATCTTTTTAAATTCGTAGAGTTCAACATACTCCCCTTCTCTTTGGTGAAGGATAGGCAGATGATGATTATTTTGAACGTTATTCTTCTTCTTTGAAATTTTCTTTGTTACTTTTGAACCTCGATCTACAATAAACTTGGGTGGTTTAACCTTAGTAATATGTGTGCCAAATGAACTTACTGTAATTGAGATTATTAAAACATAGACAGCAATATCCGAAAAAACATTCCCCTCAGGAATTCCTGAATGTGCAATAACTTGGGAAAGTACACCTGTTGCAAATCCTCTAGGAAATATTATAGCTAAAAGACCTCTGTCAAGGCTTAATAGAGGCTCATTTAATGAAGTTATAAATACAGATAAATATCTTATAATTAAAAGAATAATAGTCAAAATAATTGCAAAAATTAAGACATCAGGCTGTATTAAAGATGTAGACATGCCTAAATAAACAAATAGAAAAGCTTTCACCATAAAAGAGATTTGACCGTGAAATCTCCATGATGCGGCATCAACTTGACTAGCCCACCCCATTCTTAAAATACGCGAAATAGATTTCCCGTTTCCAAGAATAAGTCCGAAAATAAGAACAGATATAGCACCATTACCACCGGATAATTCAGATATGGAAAATATTCCAAAAGCTGCAAAAAGAGTTAGAATATCCCTATTTGATCCAGTGACTTTGTTTTTAAGAAGACGTAACCAGACTATGCCAGCTCCAAACCCAAGTACCCCCCCGGAGGTTAGACCACCAACAATTAAGCGCACTGCTTCCTCGGTTCCAGATATAGAACTGGTAGTATAAACCATCAGCATCGCAGTAGCAATTGCTATGGTAACTACATCTGAGAACGCAGATTCGATTGATAGAATTGTATTGACTCTTGCGGGTACACTAGCACGTGTAAAAAACCCTAGGACTATTGGAGGACCGCTCCCACCTAATACTGAGGCTAATAAGAGACTCTCAAACAATGGCCACCCCAGAAAAAAATATATGAATAAAGTTAGAAAAAATAACGTTGCGATCATTGTAAGCATTGTGAGTTTCAAAGCTCGAGGACTCTCTTGAGCGGCATGAAAAAGATTTGTAGTTAACCCACCATTAAATGCGATAACTGTTACAGAAAAAGTTATAATAATAGGAGCAGCAGCAGATATTGAAGCCTCATTAAATATACCAAAGATAGGCCCAATTAGGAAACCAACGAATATTAATATTAAGGTATCAGGAATTTTAGTTTTTTTAGATAGATAGTTTCCAGCAAACGCTAACATAACTACCGCTGCGGCTAAACCTAAAGAGATAGATGCATCAGATACCAAACAAAAAATAGAGATACATTTAGATGATATTTAGAGGTTCGTCAAATACATCATGGTTTTTTGTCGACTTTTACTTAGTTACAATATATTAATAAAAGGATATTAATTATCAAAGCAATACTTTTTAATCACATTTAGGTTGGGGGGTGTTCGGATATGTCCAATAAGATTACTATGCAACCAAAAATAGGGATGTCCTTCATTGGGCCAAGACCACTTACGATTCTAACAACAATAGATTCAAAAGAAAATGTTACTTCTATGACCGCTGCTTTAACAATGCCTGCATCAATAAATCCACCTTTATTGATACTAGGGATATCGCCTCAAAGGCAGACCATGAAGAACATAGTTAAAAATGGAGAGATAGTACTAAACATTCCATCATATAGCATTGCAAAACAGGCTTGGATTGTTGGAATGAATTTACCAAATGGAATAAAACTGGATGTAGCTGGATTAACTACAACGCCATCAATTGAGATAAAACCGCCTATAATAAATGAGTGTTATATCAATTATGAATGTGAAGTTGTAAATCTTCAACAACCAGGTGATCAAATGATTATAACAGTAAAACCAATAGTTATGCATATAGATTTAACTTTAAAGAATATGATCCAAGAAAAACAAGGTAAAAAAAGTAATTCTCTTTTTGATAATTATAAGGATATAAGAAAAAAAATGAAACATATTTATTTTGCCGGTTTTTCAGGAGAACCTTTAGGAATGGATATTGGACTCTTAGAAGAAAAAGATAAGAGAGTTGGTGGCGTCCCACCTTTTAACCAATCAAAAAAATGGTTTGGTGAGGCTACAGGACGAGGAATTCTTAGTCCATCTGAGTCAGAAACATTAAAGCAATTATGCCAACAATGGAAAAAACATCAAAATCCAGAAGAAAATAAGGATATTCGTAAAAAGTTAATAGTTGAATTTAAAAACTTTTTTAACAATTTGAAAATAACATAGTAAATGTATTACAGGTTTTTCGTATTTGGATTATGTACAGTAAATTAGACTTATAGTTCTATAAATCAACCGTGACTGATTTTTCATATTCATATAATATTCTTGATGTCACAACGTGAGCTTCGAGAGGCAGATTATGAATTGATACAAGAAGATCTAGATTTTTAATTATTGCGTTTGAAAAACAGCCTTTAGGGAAACCGCCTATTATAAAAACAGGGTTTATTGCATTGACACACCGATCTAACCATGATTTAATGGGTAATGATTTACCTGATCTGCTAAAACCGATAATTATATCAGGATTTATTTCTTCAATTAAATCAGAGAATTCCATTTGTTGAACTGTGATCAAAGGAGAAAGAGTTTGTTTGCGATCTATATGACCTAATATTTGTTCTATTAATCCTTGGAATCTAAAATATGACTTAGGAGGTCGAACTCCGAGGTTAATTTTTAATACTTTGGATGTATAAGTATGAATATAAATTTGCATTTTTTTTTGTAAATATAATGGAGTGGATGTAGATGCAAGAATTGTTGTGTGAATAAGATCAGGTCGGCCCCTCTTATGCGCATCCTCTAAATTAAGCATTGCTCTATGATGGAGACTTCGATCCAACAGGATTTCACTTGGTTTCTTTTGCCTTTTTTTTATTGAGGATATAATATTTTTTTCATGCCAAATATCTTGAGGAATTGTTTCTAGAGCTGATTCTGCAATCAATAAATTTAACATTATCCGACCAGTAAGAGGATTACCCGAGGCTTTAATATATAGCGTGAAAAAGGCATCATGTTGAGATCTAAACGAAATTGGATGAAAAAAATAGCTCGAGAAAGAATTGAATATTTATTAGAAAAAGCAATAGAGACATCAAAATATGATTTTATCCTAGCCGCTAAACAAGCAAACTTAGCTAGACGGATATGCTTAAGGTATAATATTAGATTACCTTTTAATCGAAAAAGATTATTCTGTCATGGTTGTAAAGGATTTATTGTACCAGGAGTGAATTGTAGAGTTAGATTAGAACCTAAAGCTAAAATGATTAAAATTACTTGTTTAGATTGTGATCATGTTTATAGGCGTTCTTTTAAAACACCTTAGTTTATTTAAGACAATATTTTCCATAAGGATTTATTTCCCAGAGAAATAGAAATAAATAGGGCCGTTATTCAGGTTGTTTACATAAGATGATCTAATAATGCCCACCGTTTATGATGTACCTGCTAATACGTTGATCAAAAAGATTACTGATAATATTAAAAGGATATCTCAAGTAAAACCGCCTTTATGGGCAGCCTTTGTAAAAACTGGATCACATACGGAAAGAGCGCCTCAAGATCATGATTGGTGGTATACTAGAACAGCGGCCCTACTAAGGAAAATATATGTTCATGGACCTATAGGCCTCGGTGATTTAGAATCAATGTATGGTGGAAGCAAGGCAGTTGGATATTCTTTCTCACATCATAGAAATGGAGGTGGCTCAAACATTAGAAATATTATTCACCAGCTTGAGGCAGCGGGTCTAGTAACAAAACAAGATGCAAAGGGTAGAGTACTAACAAGCAAAGGAAGAAGTCTTCTTGATAGGACAAGTAATGAAATTTTCAAAGAGATGATAAAAGACAAACCGGACCTAACAAGATATAGTTAACTATGGGGTTAAATATTTTGTCAAATGAAAACGAAAATGTTAATGGGCCTGAAAATCAAAGAAGAGAAGATGAACAACAAAAAGGTGCAAGAGAATCTATTTTAAAATTAGTATTTTCTTCAGAAGCACGCCAAAGGCTAACAAACATCAGAATTGTTAAACCTCAAATTGCGAAGTTAGTTGAAGATCAAGTTATTCAGTTAGTAAGCTCAGGTAAACTGCCTCGTCCAATGACAGATGATGAACTTAAAAAGATTTTATTAAATATGCAACAACCAAAAAAAGAATTTAAAATAAGGAGGATTTAACTATGGCAAGAAATAAAACATCAGGTGTAAAAAATAGGCTTTTGGCAAGAACTAAAGAAAATTGTTCAGTTCCAACTTGGGTAATAGCTAAAACTAAAAGAAATGTAAGAACACATCCTAAGAAAAGGATGTGGCGAAGACAAAAACTAAAATCAGAATAGGAGTGTTAGTGAGATGTCAACAGAAAAAGCAAACAAAGAAGTAGAATTAGAACGCATTTACACTATACCTTTTGCTAAAGCTTGGATTTCACCCAAATATCGTAGAACGGTTAGAGTTATTAATATGATAAAAAGTTTTGCTCAAAAACATATGAAAGCTTCCGAGATAAACTTAACACCCGATCTAAATGAGATAATTTGGCAAAATGGAAGAGGCAACCCACCTAGAAGAATAACAGTTCGGATGGTTAAGAATCAAGATGGAGTCGTCACAATTTATCCACAACAAGAATCTCATAATTAAACAATAATACAATCCGGAATATTTTACTTTTACGAAAACATATAAGTAATTTAAAAGAAAACACTAATCAAGTCTACTTAGTTTATCCAAATCTAATTCAATTTCACATTCTGAAGAATCATCAATTCGATTGTTCTTGCCAAGTATGGTGTCAATTGGATCATATTTAGAAAACTTTGTATCTTTAAATCCTGAAGCTAGGATAATGGCTGTGAGACTATTATTAGAATTAGTACTGAGGCCATATTCTAAATTCAAGCTTTGATCTCCAAGGAGAGATCTAATCTGTTTAGTTGAGCATTCAATGTCACCTGTAGTGATGCCTTTCGAACCTGATAAAAAGAATAGTGCGTTTTCAGTTTCATTAGGGTCAACCGTATCATATATCATTCTCACAGCCTTTGAAACGGCCTCTTCTGGCGCTTCATTAATATGAGTTCGACTGATCCCAAGTACTGAAATTCCTTGTTGAAGAACGACACGACTGAGTTTACTGAGATCAATATGAAGTTCGCCTTTTTGAGGAAGCCCTAGTATTTTCCCAATAACAAAAGCGATTTTTTCATTTATTATTTCATAGGTATCTAAAAGTGGATTATCGACTAAGTCATTTGAGAGGTCATCATTATCTACAACAATAACTGCATCTGTGGATTTATTAAGACGACGAAGAGCTATAGCCGACTGAAAATGTTTGTTGGATTCAAAACTATGTGGCATAGCCGCAATACATAAGCAGGTGGCGTTATTTTTTTTAATAACATCAGAAACAAGTGTAGCTAAACCTGAGCCAACGGATCCTCCTAAACCAGAAATAATGAACACAATTTTGGATCCATTTATTATCTCTTCGATTTTAGGCAAAAACTTTATTGCAGCGCCTCGCACATTTGCCGGTGTATTTTTTCCCCTATAATCTAAAGGTATTAATAAAGAGGATTCAGAATTATTAATAAGATCTTGTTTATCACAGCTAATAAAGTAAAATTTATCAATTATGGTTTTCATCAAGCTGAGTCTTGAGGCAATCCTACTTCCGGCACTTCCTAACGCAATTGCAATAATATCTTTATTGTGAGGTGCTTTAGAAACAGTCATTAGATAATCCGAATACAATACAGAAAGACGCCCTTTAATCGTACTATATTTGAATAAAATCGACTTTGAGTCATTTATTATTGACTGATTATATTTGTATTTGGATTCAACAATCCGGTAAGACAATTAGATGTTGAAGAAATTACTTTAACATAGGATATATCACCTAAATTGTTAGTTGAATGTAGCACTATTGGTTTGTAAGCATAATTCCGCCCAAGAATTGCATCTCGAACTTTTTCATCGATTAATACTTTTCCTTGCCAGCCAATCCAAAAAGAATTTTTGACTAATTGTATTTCTCCCTTAATTTTATGAAGAATAGAAGATCTAGTTTTTACTATAGAGTTGGGTAATTGTGTTAGCTTAGAGGCTTTTGTTCCAGATCGAGGACTGAAACGAGAAATATTCGTAATATCGGGTTTAATATCATTTAGAATATTAATAGTTTCTTGAAAATCTTCTTCAGTTTCGCCTGGAAACCCAACGATAATATCGGTACTAAGAGTAATTTGCGGAAATTTTCTTCTAAATTTATTAATTATTTTTTTAAAGTCATCACATGAATAATTCCGATTCATAAGATTTAATATTCGATCACTCCCACTTTGCAGAGGCAGATGTATAAATTTAAAGAACTGTTCATTAGTAAAAGCATCAACTACATTATCAATATCATGCATAATATTCATAGGATTCATCATACCAACTCTAACCATAATGTCAGGTTTTATCAAAGAAAATTTATTTAATAATTCTGAGATTGATGAACCAATTTCTTTTCCGTAACACCCATTATCTTGAGATGTCAACCAAATTTCTTTACAACCGCTTTTTATTAATCTGTCAGTTTCATTTAAGATATCAGAAGAAGATAGACTTTTTAACCTTCCCCGGGCTAATCTGACTTGACAGAAAGAGCAGGCTGAAAGACAACCGGACGCTATTTGAACTATACCAATTATAGGGTTTAGTTTTATCCTAGGTTTGAGAAGTTTGTAATCGTATGTCTCTTTAAGATTTATTGTTTTTTTTCGGATCAAGGCCATTTTGACTGCATAAACAGTTTGATCAAGAGAATTTGGACCTAAAAGGCTAGCATTCGGATTTATTTTTGATATAACATTAGCTTCTGTTGCTGGCATGCATCCAGCTACTACCAACGGTTTTCCAGATTTAGCAAGTATTTTGATTCGATTTATCATTCTTTGGAATGTCGCTTCTTTTACACAACAACTAACTATAATATTTAAATCTTGGTTATGAGGAGATTGAATTATTTGATATCCAGCGTTCTTTAACAACCCGGCGATTACTTCAGCATCTGCATGGTTTGCACTGCAACCGTATGATTCAATAAAAATCTTAGTGTAAATCAATTAGATTAATCCTTATCCTCCACCTATAGGTGGAAGAATCACTACTAAATCACCATCAGTAAGTGTAATCAAAGACAAATCAGGTTTATCTATTGATTTTCCGTTAACAAGTATGATAAGATTTTCTTTTAATGATCCAGATGTATCCATTACAAATTCTGAAAAAGGTTTAGCATATCGTGAACACATAGCATCTAACAGATTTTTCGCATTTATATTACCAGACAGTATAAAGAAATCTTCTTTCTTACCTATTATCTCTCGAATTGCTGCAAAGTACTTCGTATTAATTTTTATGGGACTAGCTGAATCCATAGCATGTACATGTTATCTCTAGATGATAAAAGCATTAACCTGATTTATTCTTTAAGTAATCGATTTATCAGGTCATCCATAATATGACCTTGACAGATAACTTCGATTTCCATTTCTGGAGCGCTTTTTTGAGCTACGGTCTTAATTTGCCTCCCAAGATTGACAGCTACAGGACTAGCTGGAGAAAAAGGAGAATAAACAATCTGTATTTTCCCGTTTTTTAGAATTTTAGAGTCTATGATTAAATTAGTACGATCTAAACGTATCCCAGTCTCTGGATCAGTAATAGTATATATCTGACCCATTAATTTATTTAATAAATTATCCAATCAAGATCACATACATCTAATAATTATCTATACTACTATTAGTGCTAATAGTTATTGTTTACATATATAGTTAATTTTTTTAATAGAAAATTATAAGTGATACATTGATAAATATAGAATAAAACAGATGTATTTGTTTTAAGGATTGCTAGCACATATAGGATTAGATGATACAGATACAATTAAGGGAGGGTGTACAACTTATGTTGCAACAGAAATTATTAAAAAAACACTTCCAAAAATTGGATTTTTAGATTATCCAAGACTCATTAGGCTTAACCCGAATATTCCATGGAAGACAAAAGGAAATGCTGCAATAGCAATCAGTTTTACTTCGGATGACCCTGAAAAAATATTTGATGAAATATGTGGAATAATTGAAAATCAACTCTCAGATAACATTAATGCAGGAACAGTCTTAATTAAAGGAAATATTCCATCAGATGTAAAAAGTATAGCAAACGAAGCTTTATTTTCTATAGTTAAAATGAAAGAAGTAAAAAAAGTGATTAATCGTAATGAAATAAAATATGGTATTTGGGGGAAAGGTTCGGGTATTAAAGGGGCTTTAGCAGCAGTAGGAAATACACTGAATGAAGATCACACATACGAACTTCTCACATATAGATCAAAAGAAAAATGGGGCAGTAAGAGAGAAATTATTAATGAGTCCGTATATAAGATGGATAAAAAAACACATCCTCTGACCTTCAATAACTATGATTATGATACTGGGAGAGTATTAATAACGCCAAATAGTCCTGATCCAGTGTTTTTTGGTATTCGTGGAGAATCACCTCAAGTACTATTGGATGCATTTAAAATACTGAAAATAGGTGAGAAAGTAGAACGCTATGTTATTTATCGTACTAATCAAGGAACAGGGATTCATTTAGAACAATGTTTAGAGTCAAATTTGAATGCCTATAGATCAGGCTACATCAAAGGAATGGTGACACGAAAAGCAAGAATAGAAAGAGGAGGGCATCTTTTTATTCCTATAAAGAATTCAGTGAATGAGATTATGTGCGCAGTTTATGAACCTTCGGGCTCATTTCGAAAAAAATTCATTTATCTTGAACCAGGTGATATAATAGAAGTTGGCGGGGGTATACGAAAAAAGACAAGTAACCATCCATCTGTATTAAATGTGGAATACCTAAGAATTATTAGAATACTTCCTAAATTAATATTTTACTGTAAAAATTGTAAAAAGAAAATTAACCGACCTATAAAAAAAATTGAATTTAAATGTCAGAAATGTGGAAAAAAACAGATCGTAAATTATGAGGATAATAGACAAATAAAACCCGGTCTTTTTCTCCCACCGGCTAGAGCACAACGTCATCTTACTAAGCCAATTAATCGATTTGGAATAGAGAAAAAAGTGTGGGATAAAAGCATAATTAGGAATTGGTGTGGGTTTAAGGAATGACAAAAGATTAATCGGAAATAATAATTAATTGGGATTATGATGGAGGACCTTTAGTAGTCCATGCAGGGGTTTTTACATCAATAATTTTGTCAGCCCTAGGAAGATATGGTTTGATATCAACAATTGGGGTTTCTTCCATGAAGTCAAGTCCCTTAACTAAAACGGTGCATCCCTCAATACCTAAGAGCTCTACAGCGGATATAGCTATAGGATTTGGCCGACTAGGACTTCTCGATGCAAATACCCCAATTTCAGGAGCGCCAGGATATCTTTTTGGAATTACATTAATAGTTTGTCTATCTTTTTTGCTATCTTTAAGATGGAACCACCCGATTATTATGAGATGGGAAAAACTATCAATTTTATTTAAGCCTTCACAAAATTCCGTTTTTATTTTGATTCTAGAGATACTGCCTTCTATACGTTCTACTTGACCTATAAATGAAATACTTCCTTGTTGTCGCACAACACTTGTATAAAAAGAGGTATATAATAAAATTTGTCTATAATCAGATTTTATTTTTTTTTAATAATTAATCTTCCAGAGTTGATGTGTCACCAATTGGAAGACCAAGTTCTTTAGCTCTAAGGAGTCTTCGCATTATTTTTCCACTGCGAGTTTTAGGTAAGCTAGTTAAGAACTCAATCTCAGATGGTACACAAATAGGACCCATATTTGATCTAACATGTTTCTTAAGATCATTAATCATTTCAACACCTCCATTATATCCTTGTTTTAAAATTACAAATGCCTTCATTATTTCACCTCTTAATTGATCGGTTTTTCCAATCACTGCGGCCTCAACTATTGCTGGATGACTTACTAGGCTGCTCTCGATTTCTGCAGGGCCTATTCGATATCCTGAGACTTTTAGAACATCGTCAGCTCTGCCCACTATCCAGAAATATCCATCTTTGTCTTTTTTTGCAGTATCTCCAGTGTAGAAAACTCCAGGGATAGTTTTCCAATACATCTCATAACGAGTAGGATCATTATAAATAGAAATCATCATTGATGGCCATGGTTTCTTGATTATAAGATTCCCAGCAGTATTGGCTGGAACTTCATTACCGTCTTTATCTATAATAGACGCTTCAACTCCAGGGAAAGGTCTGGAAGCAGATCCAGGCTTGCAGATTGTTGAAGGAAAAGGTGTGATAAGTATCATCCCTGTTTCAGTTTGCCACCATGTGTCCATAATTGTTAATTTACCATTAGTGACTTTGCGAAACCATGTCCAGGCTTCAGGATTTATTGGTTCACCAACACTGCCTAAAAGTCTAAGACTGGATAGATTATGCTTTTTAGGCCATTTATCGCCATATTTCATAAGAGCTCTGATTGCAGTTGGAGTTGCATAGAGAATACTCACCCCATATCTTTCAACGTTTGACCACCATCGATCAGGTTCTGGAAAATCAGGGGCTCCTTCATAGAAGAAAATTGACGCCCCGTTTATTAATGGTCCATATACGAGATAACTATGTCCAGTAATCCAACCAGGATCTGCAGTACACCAAAAGATGTCATTATCTTTTAAGTCAAATATCCATTTTGCTGTTATATATACCCCTACTTGATATCCACCATGAGCATGAACTACTCCTTTTGGTTTACCAGTAGTACCTGAAGTATACAAGATAAATAGCATGTCATCAGAGTTCATTTCTTCACACTCCAGTTTATTAGAAGCATTGTTTACGATTTGTGTCCATTCTATGTCACCCGGAATAGTTTTAGTTTCATTTCCACAGTGTCTTGTCACTATACAATATTTGACAGACTCAACACTTTGTCTAGCATCATCCACAATATTCTTTAGCTTGATTACTTTCCCACGATGATGACTCCCATCAGAAGTTATAACTACTTTAGATTGAGCTGCTTCCAATCTTTCTTTTAATGCGCCTGCACTAAAACCCGAATATACAACTGAATGTACTGCACCTATTTTTGCACAGCCAAGCATTGCAATAACTTGTTCTGGACTTCTAGGCAGGTAAATAGTTATACGGTCACCTTTTTTTACCCCTAAATTTCTAAGAGCATTACCAAACTTGTTAACTTGATTATATAATTCACCATATGTTAATTTTTTCGGGGTAAGGTCTTCTGCTTCCCAATATAGTGCAACTTTGTCCTTTTTCCCATTTTTAATATGCCTGTCAAGAGCATTGAATACAATATTTGTTTTACCGCCTTTAAACCATGTAGCCCATGGGAAGTTCCAATCAATTATTTTTTCCCAAGGTTTAAACCATTCAAGTTCTTTTGCAATATTTTCCCAAAATTTCATTGGGTCTTCAATTGATGCTTTGTAGATTTTTTCATAATTTTTAACATGAGCTTTTTCTATAAGCTCTGTATTAGGTTCATATTTATCATCTATTTGTGACATAGATTCAAGGGTATCAGACATCTTAACTTATTTCTATGATTATCAATAATTTAAAGATATGTCTTCCAAATTTGTAGTTTATTGATAACTAATTTTTTTGACTTGTTGGAAATTTGGCGTTGATTTATCAATTGTGGCAATAATAAAAAAAGTTTGTCAAATAGAATTGATATTAACAGTTAAAAACTATTTTTATGAATAATCAAATATAGGTTAACTCCGTTAGGCGGTGATATAACTCGACAACACAGGAAGAAATAGAGGATACTCGAACTGTTCGCGAATATCTTAAAGATGTTGAAGAAACTGAGACAAAAGGGTTATATCCTCAATATTCAAGTATGAGAAGAAGGATTTTAGAGTTTTGGACAAATGCCGTTGATTCAGAACTTGTTAAACCCGATGATCTAATCAAAGATGTTATTAAAGAATTGAGTAAAAATAAAAAAAAGTGAATGAAGAGTAGTCTCTAACAAAGTTTCAGATTATTGGGTTTTTTAACACATTTTTAATAGAAGAGGAGATTTTTTCTAAATCTTTAACGGAGTCAATACGTCTAGATGGAAAGTTGCCAGTTTTGACGTCACCTATGTATCTTGGAATAATGTGTACATGAACATGGTTTACCATTTGATTTGCTGCTTTTCCATTATTTTGTCCGATATTTATCCCATCGGCTTTACAAGCTATTCGTACAGCATCTGCAACAAACCAAACGAGCTGAAAAAGTTTACCAACAAATTTTGAATCCATATCAAAAAGATTATTATAATGATCTTTTGGCATCACTAAAATATGTCCAGGATTTATTGGATATTTATCCATTAATACTAAAAACAAATCGTCTTGATATACAATAACTCCTTTTGAGTTTTCTTCAATAATTTCACAAAACAAGCAATCATTTCTGTTCAAATCACCAAATACTCTAGGAAATCACCCTTTTCAACTTTACTTTGTGAAAACAATTTTTTACTAAAAGTGATTTGACTTTAAGTCATCAGAGTTTGTGCTATCGATCTATATGCAATATTAATACATAGCAAATGTGATTCCTAATTGTTTGCTTTAGATAGAAGAATGTGTGTAGCTTCAGTCTCAGGTTCACCTCCGGGTAGAATGTTAGAAATTAATTCTTCAGACAATTTAGTCTATGTGACAGCTGTTGACTCTAAAGAGATAGAAATGAAGAATGAACTTGAAAAAAGATGTGGAGGTTCAGAATACATATCTGTTTCCACAGAATCTATATCAACAACTTTTGCCTTAACATTAAGTGAATTTAATAGACTTGGAAAACCCAATATTGGAGATATAATTATGATAAAGATGCAAGTACTTAATGAAGGTGTTTAATAGAATCCAATAACAAATAGAATCAAGCAGATTCTTTAAAATTATTAAAAATTGGTTAATAATATTTAATATTGCGAAAAAATACATTTTAAATGAGAACAGAGTTATTTCGGATATTATCTCGCGCAAGTAGAACTACGCGACTTGCAGAATTACATCCTTTTTCTTGGTATCCAGTAAGATAACTAAGCTTTTTACTAAATATCTTTACTTCAGAGTTCAGTGGCATATTCTCCCGTTTAAGTCTGTTTACAGAATAGCCAATAAACATATACCCTTTAACTTCCACGTAATTTGGTTGATATTGATTTATTAGCTTAGAGAATCCTTGAATAGCATCATCACAAGAATTTTGACCTTGGATAAGCGTTATCCGCATAACAGTGGGGCAATTTGAATTGGAAAAAAGCTCAAGAGAACTTAAGAGGCAATCCCACAGGTTTGGCTTTATTGGCCTATTTAGATAATCATATGATTTTTTATTCCAAGCAGTTACAGATATGTATAGCTGAGAAGGTTTTTTATTACCATCTAATAAGCATTCGAGTAATTTCGGAAAAACTCCTGATGTGACTAAAAAAACAGTCATGCCTTTGTTTTTGAATTCATGAATAAGATCACCGAGCCAAGGATATATAGTTGGTTCACCTGATAGACTTAAAGCTACTTGTGTAGGTTCTAATGATTCTAAGTATTTTTGTTTATCAACTTTACCTTGTTTCACTAAAGAACCATATCCACAAATAATTCTTTTATGTTCTTTTAATAATCCTTCCAGAATATATTTAGGTTCATCCCATTTATTATCAAATGATTTATTTTTGGTGATGCCATAATCTATTGGCATAGATCTCCAGCAATGACGACACATGGTAAGGCAATTAAGAACTGCGGGTGAGGCTTGAAGACAACGGTGTGATTTGATACCATAAAATAGTTCTTTATAACAAGGCTTGTTTTCAACTAGACTTTTATGGACCCATCTGCATTTCTTAACTGCAGAGTGTTGACCAACCCAATGATAGCCTTGTTTTTTTAAAACTTGGATTAAGTTTGGCTTTATCAGTGAAGTATGCTTATCATTACTTTCAGTAATTTGCATATGTTTGCCTCAAGAGTTGGTATATTATGCTAGAATTAAGGTGAGTTAATATTCATTGTTTCTTCTTTGATTCCTTTTTTAGTAATAATAAGATTATCAATTCCATCACCGCTAGCTGCATCCCTTTGGATTGCGGCCTTAATAGCTCGAACTGCCAAGTCCTTAGCTTGGCTTTCAGTTAAATTTGGTTTATATTCATTTTCGATAACACCTATTGCTACTTCAGCGCCTGTACCTACAGTCCCATAGACATCAGGGATAACGGATCCAAATGGATCAAGAACATAAATGGATGGATTTTTAGATATTCCTCCAATCATTACTTGTGTTAAATAAGGCGCCCATTTTCTTTCGAACATCAATACAGACATTAATTTTGCCACTGAATTAGGAGGGAGTGGTCTATGAATTTCTATTTCACGCATATATACATATGAAGCTATTTGCCTTACAAGAACTTGCATATCCGCAACCATTCCAGCACAAGCAGCCCCCACAGTGTTACTGATCTTGAATACTTTCTTTCCGCTTCTACTTACTACATGGGTACCATAAGTCAATCGTTTTTCAGCGCTTAATAGTACTCCGCCATTAAACGTTAATCCTACTACAGTGGCACCGGGTAGCCACGATTCGCCAAACAAGTATCTATCACCTTTGGCTTCAGCAGAATAGGTACTTTAGAGTTGTGGTTCTCTTATGCAATGAAGGTTTCTAAGCCAGCTGTCTTTAAGGTTGTAAAATTGATATTAGGCTAAAGTAGGTAAACGTTCATCATATTGTAGGTCTGAGGAAGTAAGAGAAGACCAATTACAAGTTTGGCAAACATCTAAATCAGAAAAGGGAGAATTATAGCCGCAAATAATACAATTCATAACATCATCCTTATACTAATAGTTCCTCATTAGCACCAAGGTATATTTATTTAGACACGTTCATATAAAATTAGCTACAAAAAAAATGACAAATACTTTTTTTTGATATATGGTTTTAAAGTTTTAGTAATAATAATAAAAAAGAGAATGAATTGTTTAAAAAATCATAACACTAATTAAATTGATGATTGAAAACAGTCTTTTAAAAAATAAAAAAGGTATTTAACGCAATTGTTCCTTTATAACTAAAGGATTATTAGGAGGTTTAAGCCAGGCCCATTTAAGACTAAGAAAATATCGTGCAATAGATGCGATTCCTATTCCAATTAGATTAGATACCGTAAAATGAAGACCAACATATTCAGTAATAAAAAATAGAATAATTAAATTAATTAATAGTCCAATTAACATTAGACTGTTAAATCTTAATAATCGGACTAGTATATGTCCGGATCGTCTATCTTTGAATGTCCATGCATCATTTAATATGAAATTGGATAATATCGCAACTTCTACAGCCAAAATTCCGGAAAATAAATAGTACATTCCTTGCCCAGCTAGGATAATTAAGATGAGTTCATTAACAGCAACACCTATGAGGCCGACTAAGTTGAATTTCATGAATCGTTGCCAATAGTTAAAACGGAAATATTTACTATGAGGTTGACTAGTTGTTAATACATTTTTGTCATCATTTCTGTTTAATCTAAACAACAACAAAGAAAGAGTAATAGCGATCAGAAAAATAAATTCACCTACATAAAGAACGGTTACTAATCCACCTATTTGATTAGAATATCCTGCTACAATATTCCCGATAGCTAGGCCTAATGCCAACATCAAGCTATATAATCCCATAGCTGAACCTCGGAGATTTGATTTGGTAGTATCACCTACCAAAGCCAAAATAGAGGGAACAAGAGCGGATGAGAGCAATGCAAAAGGCCCGATTGCAAATATATATGAACCTAAATGAGGAAATTGGGGATTAGTTGCTGGAGAAAGAGCTAATGCCAAAGTAGGTAATAAAAGGATCATCCCAATAACACCGAATATAGCTGTCTTCTCACGGCCAATTTTGTCAGAGATTCGTCCAAATAAAGCAGCTCCTATACCCATACTTGCTGCACCGCCAAATAACAAGAGGCCCGATTCTCCTGAAGAAAAACCTTCTTCACTTAATGCCTTTGGAATGAAGAAAGCTATGCCAACAAGTGTTGTTAAGGCAAACCATATTGGTAATAGTGATTTTACCTTCCAACTAAGATTCTTTAAGAAGTTTAATGATAATGAAGATTTTATTATCTGATGAGGAGGTTCAATTAGAAATACTTTAGCGAATAATGTAGCTAATAATAGTAATATTGCAGTTGAATAGAAAACATATCCAAGGTTATTCATGAAGATACTCATTAGCCATGTTCCAATGAGTATTCCTCCAGCGTATCCAGCAATATTTGATAAGTCAAAAAAGCCCATGCCAGCTCCTCGATCTTGTTTCTGTGTTAGATCAACAATCATAGTTAAAGTGGAAACTGTGACTGCGGCAGCTGAAAAACCCATTAACCCATGTACTATAGTTATGAATAAAGTATCTCTATTAAATCCTAACAGAATTGTTAGAATCGTGATTGAGGTAAGACCTAAAATCATCATTTTTTTTCGACCATGTTGATCAATATATTGGCCAATTGGGACTGCAGACATAGCCTCAAAAATAGGATAAATAGCTAAAACAATTCCTGTTGTAAAACTATCCGCCATTACATATTTAGGAAAAGCGACTACTATAATACCGAAGGCAACTCTAGTAACAAAAGTTGCTATATAGAGAATGGGTAAATTTAGAGAGGAACTTTTTATTCGTAGATACTTCAATTGTGCCAAGACTCATTCTCCAACTAAATTTATGATAGGCTAAATTTTAACTTATTTAAATAACTCTTTATGATTTAGTTCAGGATTTAGTACTAAATTAGTTGCTCCGGATCTAGTTTCAAATTTGTATTTACAGCCAGTTAGAAGGCTAGTTATGTATAAATTTGTTTTTAGATGATTTGTAATATTTGAAATTCTGAGGATTGAAGAACCTTCTGCTAAACTTAAAGGCACAACTAGCATGTCAGCTAAATGGGAATCTACAGTGGAGTTTGATAACCATTCAGAAATAAATCGTTCAGCTGCCTCAATACCAACTTTCTCAGCTGGCTTTCCACGTTCACCTAGAGAGTCAGCGCCTAGAAAATGACTTTTATTATGAACTGAAAAAATAGTTAGAGCAGTTCCTGGAGAAATTGCTTTTTCTTCTTTAACCAATGTATTTAGCAATGGGATTTTACACGAATTTAACTTGTCAAGAGCAGCATTGAGCTGACGAGTAGCAACATCATGAGAAAGTAAAGAAGATACACTATATACGTGCACAGGCTTTTTTTCATAGTTCAATAGATTAATGGAAAATAGTCTATTAGCTGATTTAATTTCTACATCTAGAATCCCACCGCCTTTAGGATAAAACCCTCTCCTTTGGACTTTAACATTAACTTGATAACCTAGTTCTTTTAAAATAGGTATATAGACTTGGGAAAAATAATCCAAACTTGGGCTCCATTTAACATCAGTCCCACCTTTAAGCTGAAACACACTTTTTGTATGAGCCATAGAAGCTACAGGAATAACGGCCTGAAGTAAAAGTGTCAGAGAACCTGCTGAGCCAACATCATAAATTAATGATGATGGTTTGATTTTTTGAGGTTGAAATAAGACTTCTGTCGACCCGATATGCAAACCTTTAACATTTGCATTACATAATGATGCAACTATTTGTATTGACCCTATATGTTGTGGTCTAATTCCTGGATTTTTCCGTCTTGCTCTAATATTACTAATTTTTATTGATTGTTGAGTGATTGCAGAGAGAGTTACAGCCGTTCGAAGTATTTGTCCCCCACCTTCCCCATATGATCCGTCTATCAAAACAGTTTTTTTTCTTTGTAAATTATTACACATTCAAATCACTATCTGAAGTTTAAATATACAAAAGTTTTATTATAGTTGTTTGGATAAAATATGGTTTCCGGAGTACTTATAGGCCGATTTCAGCCTTTTCATCTAGGGCATCTATCAGCAGTTAAGTTTGCGTTAAGTAAAGTTGATTCCTTATTTATAGTAATTGGATCTGCTGAAAAAAGTCATCAAATACAAAATCCGTTCACAGCTGGAGAAAGAAGTAGAATGATTAAAGACTCACTTGATGAGTCTAGAATAAGTTGTAATAGGTGGTTAACAATACCAGTACCTGATGGGAAAACTCATTCTATCTGGATAAAAACTATTAAAGCTCTGGTTCCAAGATTTGAAAAAGTGTTTACAAACGATAGATTAACTAAACTACTATTTGACGAACAAAAAATTGAGGTCATTGAGGCGCCTTTTCTGGATAGATCTCAATATTCAGGTACAGAAATAAGAATGAAAATGATAAAAGATGAAAAATGGAAAAAACTAGTTACAAAATCAGTCGCGAATATTATTAAAGAAATAAATGGTGAACAAAGATTAAGAAGCATTATTAAAAATCAACGGTTAAAATAAACATAAAGTTTTAATCATGTGATTATTTGGATATACTGAATTGATAGGAATGAGAAGAAAATTAGTAATGCTTCCTGGGCCAACTAATGTCCCAGATAGAGTTACCCAAGCAATGTTGGGACAAGTCCTTAATCATAGAAGTCCGGCTTTTAGGAAAGTTTTAAGAAGCGTTTCAGAAAAAACTAAGCAAGTTTTTCAAACATCTAATGACATTATTACTCTTACTGCTTCAGGTTCAGGCGGAGTCGAAGCAGCTATAATAAACACTGTTAGACCAGGCGATAAAGTTTTGGTCACTTCTTTTGGTGAATTTGGCCATCGCGTTGTTGAACAAGTTGTTGCAGCCGGCGGAAATCCTTTGATAGTGGATGCCACTCCGGGGGATGCCCCTTCAATCGATCAAATAAACGAAGTTGTTAATAAAAATAAAGATATTAAATCAATAATAGCTGTATATAATGAAACTTCAACTGGTGTTACTCTTAGGAATTTAAGAGAAATTGGCAAAATAGCTTCAGATATCGGCGCGTTTTACATTGTCGATGCTATATCAATTCTTGGCGGAGATGAGCTTCCGGTAGATGAACTGGGAGTAGATATTTGTATTGCTGGGAGCCAGAAATGTTTAGCTGCGCCGCCAGGATTAGTATCACTTTCTATAAGCAATAGAGTGAAAGAATTTCTACAAAAAAATCCTCCGCCATCAAGACATTATTTTAATTTTCCAAGATACTTTAAATATGCAGAAAAGGGTGAAACACCGTTTACCCCTGCAATTCCAATTTTTTATGCTTTAGATGAAGCCTTAACTATTGTCTTAGAAGAAGGACTTTCGAATAGAATTAAAAGACATAAAATTTGTGCAGACGCATTTTATAATGCCTTTAAAGCAATAGGACTAAATGCAATAGCTAAAGAAGAAGTAAGATCTAACGTGGTCATAGCATTTTCATACCCTCAAGGAATTGACGATCGCACATTTAGAGATATTCTGGATGAAAGGTTTGATATTATAATTGCCGGAGGGATGGGTGATTTGAAGGGAAAAGTGTTCCGCATAGGTTGCATGGGAGAAATACGTCAACAATCGGTTCTTTCAACTATTTTGTCCACATCCATGTTACTTAACGGGATGGGTTACCATAATAAAACCGAGAAAGCTTTAGAAGAAGCAATAATTAAACTGAAGCAATTAAATTAAAACGACAAGTATTTTAGACTACAGCTTATTCCATAAGATGTGCAATTTTAAATGGTGTTCGAGAAAGGCTCACTTATATTAGCAAACTATACAGCAAAAGTTAAGGAAACAAAAGAGGCTGTAGACACAACTCTTGAGGAAGATGCAAAAGAGTTAGGCATACATGATCCATCTAAAAAATATGAACCTAAACTTATTTCTTTGGGTGAAGGTTGGGTACTCCAAGGATTAGATGAAGCCTTAACGAATGTCTCGGTAGGCGAGAAATTAAGCGTTGAAGTCCCACCTGAGAAAGGTTTCGGTGCAAGAGACTCCGGAAAAGTTAGACTTATTCCGTTACGCAAGTTTGGAGAGAAAGCACATGAATTGAGAGTTGGAGACGAAATTGAAATCGAAGGACGTATCGGAATAGTTAGGTTAGTTGGTTCAGGCAGGGTTCGAATTGATTTCAATCACAAATTCGCTGGAAAGACCATTCAGTATGAAATTGAAATTATAAAACAATTAGAGACAGATGATGAAAAAACAATATCATTAATTAAAAGATGGATCAAAGCAGATGAAAATAAAATTTCTATTGAATTTAAAGACAATATTGTAAATATTAGTCTGCCGGAAGATACATATCTAACAGAAGGATTGCAAGTGAGTAAAAGAGGCATATCTAGAGATATATGTCGATTTATTAAAAAATTGGAGAAAGTGATATTTCTAGAAGAATATCTTGCGCCAAAATCCGAATCTACTCCAACTGATATTAAAAAAGAAGATGAATCACCAGCTCCAGATAATAAGACTTCAGATATGAACCGTGATAAAGATTCCAATGAATAAGAGAAGAATGATGTTAGAGAAAGAGATTAGATTATAAGCGTATCTCTTGCTAACCTTTTTGCATCACTGGGGTTAAGCTGTACTTTATTCAAAATTGTATATCGGTCAGGTCTTAGATTTGGCGCCATCATTAAGGCCTTAATTATTAAATCTTCGCTAATACCAAGAGCATTTGCAGTAGTAGGCGCATTAACATTTTCTAATGATTGACGTATCTTTTCCCATTCGAGTCCATGAAGTTTAGCCATCATAATAGTACCTAATCCACATAGCTCACCATGAAGACCAATTCCAGGGGCAAGTAAATCTAATGCATGATAAAATAAATGTTCAGATCCACTACAGGGCCGACTACTTCCAGCAATACCAGCTGCTACACCTGAACTTATCAAAGCTTCAACAACATTACGGATATATTCACTTTCACCTTTACCGATTTTTGTTGATTCTTGTAATACTAAATCAGCACTAAGCAGAGCTAAGCTCGCAGCATATCGTCCATAATATTCATTTTTTTCTTTATGACCTAAAACCCAATCTCTAACTGCGGTAAATTTTGCTAATAAGTCACCACATCCTGCGGCTAAAAGTCTTGAAGGTGCATTAATTATTACGTCTATATCAGCTAACACGCCTATAGGTGGTTTTGTGGTATATGAATATGGTTTTTCTCCACCATGGATCGAGGCAAATGGACTTGACATTCCATCGTGTGATGCGCTAGTAGGTATGCTTACAAAAGGAGACCCATGTCTAAATGATCCAAGTTTGGCAACGTCAACTGCTTTTCCGCCTCCGAGTCCAATTATTAAATCAGTTTTGTTCACTCGAGCTATGTTCTCTACTTCTTCAACTTCAGATAGTGTAGAAGATTTAATTGTATACCATTCATAAGAAAATTCGTTTCTAGAAAGTGATTCACATACAACATTACTAACTTTTTTACTAACATTAGGGCCTGATACAATTAAGATTTTTTCAACAGGTTTAAACATTTTTAGAAATAAACCAATTTCTTTGAGTATGCCATGTCCAATATTGACAGCTTGAGGCAGTTCCATTAAATGAGAGTTCAACCTAGTTACATATCCTTTCACTATTTGACTGTATTTAAATTACCTTATTCTGCTTAAGGTTTAAGTCTAATCATACTACTAGTTAATAGGGGTTGGAATGAATTATCAACTAAATTGGGAAGATGTAGATAAATGAGTATATACCTTCTAGATATCTATCGATCCCCTAATATTGGAGTTTTTATCAAAGGAAACGATGAGTTTATTTTTATTCCATCAGGATTATCTACTACAAAAACTTCAAAGCTTTCTAATTATTTGGAAGTTAAACCAATTCAATCTTCAATTTCAGGGTCACGCTTAAATGGAGCTCTTAGTTCAATGAATAGCAAGGGTATTCTAGTATCAAAATTAACAGATGACAGAGAATTACTAATTCTAAAAAAAGAAACTGGTTTGAATGTTGAACGTGTTCCAGGAAAATATACGTCAATAGGAAATTTAATTGTTGCGAATGATAACGGAGCCATTGCTTCACCTATCCTGTCAGATAAGGATTTAGAAGTAGCAAAACGGACCCTTAATGTACCCATAAAGACACTAACTATAGCGGATTATTTTCAAGTTGGATCAATGCTAGCTGTAACAAATAAAGGAGCTATAATTCACCCAAACGCAAGTAAAGAAGAGTTAAAATTAGTTAGCGATACATTATCAGTAGACGTAGAACAAACAACAATTAATGGTGGAGTCCCATTTGTATCATCAGGATTGATAGCTAACTCTAGAAACGTGATAGCTGGCAATATAACTACAGGTCCAGAGTTAATGATGTTAAGTAGAGCATTCAAGGTTTAAATGGATGATGAACTATGCCTAAGTTTGACATTGAGCAAGCAAGAAAAACTTGAAAGTTTAGTAAATGAACTTAAAATGCTTGAATCTTACTATAATGAATTAAACTCAAGAGAGAATATGATATCTAAAGCAATAGCTGACAATAATACAACACTGGAATCAATCAAGGCATTACCAGAAAAATCAGATTCTGAAATGTTAATTCCAATAGGAGCTGGAATATTAGTTCGAGTTAACTCATACACTCCAGATAAATTTGCATTAAGCGTGGGAGCTAATATAGTTGTGGAGAGAGACAAGAATGGAACTATTAATTTTCTTGAAGAGAGGAATAAAGAGATCGAAAAAGCTTTAACAAATATTGGTACTCAGAAGAATGAACTTGCCAATAAGATCAATGCACAGAGATTAGAAGCTAATAATTTAGTTGCCGAACTTAAAACTGGATAGAATATATGTTTGAAAAACTTAAAAATGCATTAACATCTTTATCAACTTCAGTAACCCAAAAAACATTAACAGAATCAGAGATAGAAAAGGTGCTTTGGGACTTTGAGATTGCCCTTCTAGAAAGCGATGTCGCAGAGGAAGTTGTTGATGGACTTGTGGGTAAAGTAAAAAATGAATTAATCGGAGTTAAGCTTCAAAGATCAACTTCTACTTTAAAATATCTTAATGAACAACTTTCACAAATTATTAGAAAATATTTTTCCGAAGTAAACAAATTAGATTTATTGCAGTTAATTGAAGAAAAGAGAGGTCAAAGAAAGCCTTTCATAATTGTTTTTCTTGGAATAAATGGTACAGGCAAAACTACTACTGTCGCAAAACTTACGCATTTTTTTAAGAAAAGAGGTCATTCAGTTGTGTTATCTTGCAGTGATACCCATCGTCCAGGAGCTATAGAACAACTTTCTGAACATGCTAATTGCCTAGATGTTAAAGCTGTTTATCAAAGATATGGAGCTGATCCAGCAGCTGTAGCAAGAGATACAGTAGCTTATGCAAATAATCATGATATAGATATTGTTATGGTTGATACAGCTGGAAGAATGCAGACAAATCGGAATTTGATGGATGAGGTGTCTAAAATAATCAGAGTTATTAAGCCGGATCTAAGAATTTTCATTGGTGACGCATTAGCAGGTAATGATGCAGTATCACAAGCAAAAGAGTTTCTAAAATACACCGGTTTTGATGCAGTCATATTAACAAAAGTAGATGCAGATAGTAAAGGTGGTGCAGCTCTTTCAATAACATATACAACTAGAAAACCAATAATCTTTGTTGGCGGTGGACAATCTTATGATGATCTTACTCCATTCAAACCAGAAGAATTTATTTCAACACTGTTGAATTAACACATCTATGATGAACCCGCTAATTTCTACAATAATTGAAAGTAGTGTTAAATAATAAATTCATTATAATTATAACTAGAAGTAATAATTATTATAAATATCAATTAACAAAGAGTTGAAAACAATTGAGCATAAAAGACATTCTTACTTTTGAGGAACTTTCCCCAAAACAAATAATCCGGATTCTAGATTTAGCTGACAAATACAAGGAAGAAAAGAAAAAAAGAGTGTTTAGAAAAGAATTATCAAGTAGAATTTTAGCCCTTATTTTTCAAAAATCTTCAACAAGAACTAGGATAAGCTTTGAGATAGCTATGAAAGAACTCGGAGGAGAAGTTTTAAGCTTTTCAGCTAATGATCTCCAACTATCTCGAGGCGAGACAATTGAAGATTCTGCAAGAGTTTTTTCTAGATATGTAGATATTGTTATGTTAAGAGTTTACAAACATAAAGATATAATAAAATTTGCGAACGCATCTTCAATTCCAGTAATAAATGGTTTATCTGATTTATACCATCCTTGTCAAACATTAGCGGATTTACAAACCATCAGGGAAATCAAAGGTCATTTGAAGAAATTAAAAATAGCATGGATCGGAGATGGAAATAACGTAGCTAATAGTTTGATATTAGCCTGCTCTAAAATGGATATCCAGATGGCAATAGCATGCCCCAAAACGCATCAACCGTCCCAAGAGGTAATAAGTTATGCAAAATCTAAAAAAGCCAAGATTTTGATTACTTCAAATAGCAAAGATGCGGCTCACGATGCCGATGTTGTCATTACAGATACATTTGTTTCGATGGGGCAAGAAAAAAATAAAAAAGAACGGTTAAAGATTTTTCTTCCAAAATATCAAGTTAATCAAAAATTGATGACGTTAGCTAAAAAAGACGCAATATTCATGCATTGTCTCCCGGCGCATAGAGGTGAAGAAGTTACCAGCGAGGTATTAGATGGTCCACAATCAGCTGTATGGGAGGAAGCTGAGAATAGACTGCATAGCCAAAAGGCACTCCTCTCTTTGTTACTTTCAAATAGATTATAATCGAGGAAATATCGTCATATAGATATGAGTTAGAAATGATTAATAAAAAGTCAATATTCTACTCATTATTAGACGCACCAATAGGAAAAATCGGTATAGCAATCACAGAAAAAAAAATACGGTTAATAAAGATTAATACATGTACGAGCGATTTTATCGAATTAATCAAACATAAATATCAAGTACAACCTTTTCCTAATGAAAAATACTTTATCGACGCTAAAACTCAACTTAATGAATATTTTAAAGGTGAAAGATTGAGTTTTAAATTAAATATGGAGATTCAAGGATCAGAATTTGATAATAGTGTTTGGAATATAGTAAGACAAATACGATACGGCGAAATTTTATCTTATGGTCAAATTGCCAAAAAACTATTAAAAGATAAAGCTGCAAGAGCCGTTGGAAACGCCGTTGGTAGAAACCCGCTACCGATTATTATTCCATGCCATCGTGTTGTAGGAATAAAATCTATTGGAGGATTTAGCTCAGGGATAGATATAAAGAGACAATTACTGAAAATTGAGGGTTTAAAAATATATTAAAATATTAAACTCTAAGTATTTTAAGTTCTCGTTCTTCTATTAATTTTAAAATACGTTTCTTTTCTTTTCCAAGACCTTTCCAGTCGACTAATGCATATTTAACAGGCTCAAGGCATCTGCTAATCATATTATTAATAGTGTTACGATTAATAGATCCAAGACTATACTTTGGCGCAATAGCACCAAGACTATATTCAGAGTTAACTAGAATATCTGTAAACTTTGTAGAATAATGAGGACCACCGAATCCGATTCCTACTTTCTCAATGGATGAAGTATCTTGAAGAGTGGTCCAAAGACTTTTCGCTACAATCTTTCCAGCTCTTTTATCAACCCATTGTGTCTCAGTTGAACCTATCTCGATAAATAAAACAGGTTTTGTCAAGTTAGTTGGTCCATGATGCATTGGTTCAACAGTTACTTGATATCCAACAATTTCGTTCCTTAGACCCCAGAGATTAATAATATATTTTTTAAATAAACTGGGGTAAGTAATTGATAGCTGTTCAGGTAATCCTCCATAAGCCACGTTAGTAGTAAAAAGACCTGGGAAGTGGGCAGTTAAACATGGAATTGACTTCTCTGATCGGTGATGTGACAAAAAAATATATGCTCGAGGATTGAAAAGATGGTCTAAATAATTTAGATACAGCAGATCCTTGTTTGAATAAATAAGTTTGATATTATTATGAGTGTATATTGAGTTTTCTTCAAAATAATCACCTGTTTTATCAAAAGAGAATTGGTCGATTAATGAATTTGCTATATTAATACTAGCTGGATCTTTAACCGAAGCAACTATGACATATTCTTCCAATTTATTTTTCACAATAAAAAAATTTTTTATTAAATAAGAATATAGTTTATTGGATTATTTAAAGTAAATAAATCAAGTATTATCTCGTTTTGCCGTTTTTTTCCATAATCGGCCATAAGTTCCCGGTTTCATAATTACGCGCATAGTTGAAAGGGCTAAGCCTTTCTCATTATTGGAAATATCATTAGAAGATAAGGAAGCTTCACCAATTGCAATAATTTCACCTTTTAATGTATACATTGCGACTAGATCGTGGACAGATATATCTTTTGAGAGTTTAGATATTCCGGGTATAGCGAGCTGCGCACCATGACAAATAGCATCAACTGCAGAATCACGTACATACACCGCTTTTAACCAAGAGACAACATGCTCGATAGGGAGAATGCATTTTCTTATTTCGGATTCATTTCCAGATTTTAACTGATCTAAGGCATATACAATATCATGAAGCCTAATAAGGCCATCAGATTCTTGAATATGACAAACCTTGGTTCGCCGAAGTTCGAACATAGTAAGGCCAGGGCCTAGAACTTCACCGATGTCATAGCAAAGTTTTCGAACATAAGTTCCTGCTTGACATAATACATTGAAGACTAAAAGACGACCAACTTTCTCCACAAGCTCAAGTTTATAGATTTTTCTAGTCCGTGTTTGCCTTTTTACAGCTGAACGTTGGGGGGGTTTCTGATAAAGTTCTCCGGTAAATTCGTGTAATACTTTTGAAAGTTGTGATTCATCGACTGGATCATGTAATCTAGCTAGAGCTTGATATTCTTTCGGACCATGCAATAATACAGATAAAACCTTGGTTCCTTCACCGATTCCAATAGGAAGTAAACCTGTTACTAGTGGATCTAGAGTTCCACTATGTCCAGCTTTTTGTATATTCAACAATTTTCTAACCCAAGATACTACTTCGTGGCTGGTTGGCCCTTCAGGTTTATCAAGTTTAATTAAACCATAATCCATGAGAGCGCTTAATGGTCTTTCATCTGGTTTAAAGCCAAAAGATGGATCAGTCTCATCAGGATTAATTTCAAGCAGGTTGTTCATATTCAAAATTATTTCACGAATTCAGTTACAATAGTTTGAGCTATCTTTTTTACACTTTGGCTACCTAAATTATCTGAACTAATAACGAAATCAAAACACGAGAAATCGTCACCAAAATTTATGCCATATAAATTAGAATAAAGAATCTTGTTTTTTTGATCTCGTTTCTTGATGATATTAAGAGCTTGATTATATAATATCTTATCTCTGGAAATCATGCGTTTTGCTCTATTTTCTGGACTTGCTTTAAGCCATATCTTTATTCCTAAATTAGTTATCCAAGGAAGAGAATAGCTAGTTATTACAACAGAACCTTGCTTTATTTTTTTTATTAGCATTTTGTCTACTTCTTTATCAAATGAATGGTTTCTTGAGCGTTCTTTAAGAAAGTCCATTCCTTTTTGAGTATCCCACCAATCGACTCCTCCAGGATCATAACCTTTTTTTGTTGCTATGTCTTTCAAGGCATCACCACCAGAATAGTATGTTAAATTAAATTTTTTAGCTATTGATTTAGCTACGGTGGTCTTTCCAACAGCTGACATTCCTGACACTATCACAGATAGTTGGTGCAACTGTTAAATCACTCTCTTGCTTATACGGTTAGACTTACTCCAAATAACTTAGTTATAATCCCACTAAGAGCAAATGAGCAGATCATATACCACCAGAAGATATCAAGACCACCACCTAGCTCTAATGGTCCTATTGTGAGAATTAATATATTAATTGGGATAGGAGTTACAGCTACAAACCCGGGGCCTACAATTTCCCTAACTAGCCACCAAAGACCCATTAAAGGGATAAAAAATAGAAATGTTACTTTCATATTGGAAAAAGTCATTTTTGCTTGGAGTTTATCCATTTGAGGTTTTCTCTTTCTTAATTTACCTTCTTTAGCTTTATCACCGATCTTCACAGCATCTCTAAGATCCTTATGGAATTGCTTCATTTCAGCTTGAATACGTCGGTTATACTCGACATCCGTTAAAAGTCGCCTGCCAGCTGAGTAAATAATATTTACTGTCAATGCCATGATAATAACCACAAGTGTTGATACTGGCATAATTGTAAATGTATCACCTAAAATTCCAAGAATTATAGACATAAATATTCACCCGCTACTTTATTTTAACAAATAATAAAGATACGCTAATAAGGATTACGTATATTATAATAACTTACACTTATTATAATAATATTGATTAGCTTAAATATTTTAGATATCTGGGGATGACTCAGTAAAATATCAGTCTCAATAAGTTAACAGAAACCCACCTAAGTCTAAAAAAACTATTCATGTTAATTATTGATAGTTTCATTCTTACTTTTCTTTTCTATTCTTATTTTTACAGGTTTATTTTCAAAAACTTCTTCTACAGTAAGAGCTACAGGTTCTATTAAGAGAAAGTCTCCTACTTCAGGCAAATCATGGAGTTTCACATGCAGAAGTCCACTAATTGTAGAATAATCTTCCTCCTCTGGGATGTCGACTCGCAGATATTCGTTCACCATGTCGATTTCTGTGTCACCGTGCACTATGATTGTGTTTTTGTTTACTCTGATTATCGAAGTAGGTGATATATCTTTCTCATCTAAAACTTCACCGACAATCTCTTCAACTAGATCTTCGATAGTAACTAACCCCTCTACTCCACCAAACTCATCTATCACTATACCCATATGAATTCTGCGCTTCTGGAATTCCTTGAAAAGATCACTTAGGATGGTCTCGTGTGATACGAAGAAAGGTTTTTTTGCAATATTTTTAAGTTTTGCATCAATATTGCCTTTCTCAAGATATCTGAGAACATCCCTCGTATTAAGGACGCCGACAACGCGATCTTTAGATCCTTCAGTAATTGGGATCCTTGAATATCCATATCTATTTATCTGGGAGAGGGATTTATTGAGAATGTTTTTTGAGTCAAGACAAAACATCTTGGTTCGCGGAGTCATAACTGCTCTAACAGTTCGGTCATTCAAACCTAACACCCCGCGAATCATATTACTTTCACCTTCTTCTATCGCTTTTTCACGAGTGCTTACATCTAGAATTGCTTCAAGTTCGTCTGGAGTGATAATTGGGTTTTGATGTCCATAGCTTTTAGGAATAATGCTCTTAGATATTCTTTCAAAGAAAAGTACAAAGGGATATAAAATATAAGATAGGATTTCAAGCGGTCTAGCAAATAATAACGCAAGCTTCTCTGAATGAGCATTAAAATAGGCTTTTGGAGTTATTTCACCAAACACTAAGATAATAAACGCCATTACCCCAGTAGATATACCAACACCTAATGAGTCGAACATATTGATAGCTATTTCAGTTGCATAAGCTGCAGCTCCGATATTTACAAGATTGTTTCCAATCATAACAGTTGCAAACATTCTAGTTGGATTTTTCTTAAGTCGCTTAAGAGCCGCTGAGCCCGTCACACCGCGTTTAGCTAATTGTTCAACTTTTATCTCACTTACAGCAACTAGAGCTACCTCAACCCCACCAAAGAATGCTGAGAGTGCTATTAGTGCTCCAAGTATTATTATATCCACCAGATTCAGCAAATAGTTTCCTACCTGTTTCGAATGATCCGATAAATAATATATATCATCACTTATAAGGATTAGAGATAAAAATTTTAGATTAAATTAATGTATATCTTCTCATATCCTAGTCAAACGTAATGTATTTAGAAGAAGCATAAGTGTAAGAGCGTCGTCACCAGCTGCCACAGCGAACCATAAAGGAATTAAACCAAAAAATCCTAAAGCTCCTAGCAATATTTTCACGCCTAATGACGCAACAATATTCTGTTTAGCAATCTTTACTGCAGCTCTGCTTAATCTCGAGATATAAGGAATTTGATATAGTTCATCTTTTACAAGCACAATATCTGCTGATTCAAGAGCAACATCAATACCAGAACCGCCCATTGCTATACCTACATCTGAAAATGCAAGTGCTGGGCTATCATTTACACCATCACCGACCATAGCAACTAGACCATTTTTTAGTTTAATTGAATTAACTATCTCGAGTTTTCCTTCAGGGAGTAACTCAGAATATACTTGTTCAATCCCGAGTTTTGAAGCGACGTTTCTAGCTATATTTTCATTATCTCCAGTTAGAAGTGCAGTATAAACACCTTTTTTGTTCAACAAACTTATAGCATGTTTTGCATCATTTCTTATCCCATCTTCTAGATAGAACACTGACACAATTGATTCATTAATAGATACATATACGCAAGTATTTTTATCGTCTACAGATTCTGGGAAAGACTTGTAGTTAGTACTATATTCGCGCATCATAGATTTATTTCCTAACGCAATTCTATCTCCATTTATTGTTCCAACAATTCCTTTTCCAGGGATTTCCTGTATTTTTTCAACAGATAGCTTTTCAAAGTCAAGTTCTGAATTTAACGCAATATTAACAAAGGCTTCAGCGTTTGGGTGATTAGAATATCTTTCAATGGCAGCAACATAGCTGATTACTTTTTGTTTGTCATTCTTTGAAAAATGTCTCACCTTGCAAATAGATAATTTACCAGATGTTACTGTCCCTGTTTTGTCGAATAAGATAGATCTTACTTTAGCCATTTTTTCGATAATAATCCCTCCTTTAATTATTACTCCTTTTCTAGCCGCCATAGTAATAGCAGTGAACATGGTTGCGGGAACAGATATGATAAACGCGCTTGGACAGGATATTACAATAAGGATCAAGGATCTATATAACCAAGTTTCAGTTGAACCACCAAGAATTGTTGGGCCGAATAACGCAGTAAGAAGAGCAGATATAAGAATGAATGGTACATAAATTCTTGAAAATTTATCGACTAAACGTTCAACAGTTGCTTTTCTAGCTTTAGATTCTGTTACTAGTTCTATTATTCTTGATACAAGTGTCTCTTCAACAAAACTTGATACTTTTATTAAGAGTACACTAGTCTTGTTTAAAGTTCCGGCGAATACTTGATCGCCTTTGTTCTTATGAATATACGTTGATTCACCGGTTACTATTGATTGATCAAGATATGATGAGCCAGTAACTACTTTTCCGTCAAGAGGAATACGCTCACCAGGTCTAATAATTATAATCATTCCGGGTTGAACTTCTTTAACATTTATGATTGTCTCAGAATCGTTTTTCACTAATCTTGCAATATCTGGTAGATATGATGTTAATTTTCCAATAGTGTGTCTAGCTCGTTCCTCAACGTATTCCTCAAAATATTCTGCCAAAGAATAAAGAAAAAGTACAGTAACGCCCTCAAGTAAAAAATTTAGATAAGATGCAGTAATCGCGGCCAACGCCATAAGAAATTCAACTGAGAATCTTTTTTCAATAATGAGGTCTCGGAGACCTAATATCCCTAGATACCCGCCAACTATTAGAACAGAGAATCCGGATAATGTTGAAGATAAAGTTGCAGGTTTTTCGAAGATAGGAACTATGAATCCAAGTGGAACACCAAAAGCAAATGCATCTAATAAGTAAGATATTGAAATAATTAAACCTAAGATGATAGCTATGAAAAGCCATGGGCCTTTGACTAAGTTAACACCAGCTGATTCTTGATTAACCACGATAGATTATCATGATACTATGTACTTTGATAGATATTAATTTGATGCTTAATATCATCAAAAATATATTAACTTAATATAATGAATAATATTATACATTAATAATGTGCGATTTAAGGGTGACAGTAAAACTGAGATTAATAATAATCTCTTATTATTTCAAGAAAAACCAATAAACGTCGATAGAGTATCTCTTTGTATGCACGTCTTCGTTACGCTAACATCAGAATGTAATTTGAAATGCAAATATTGTTACGGAAAGTGTGCAGAAGACTTTGGCAGCGATTATGGTGATTTTTTAATAGATTATTCTATACCGGATGAGATGAGTTACGATATCACAACACTGAGGAATTTTTCAGAGCAAAAACCTCTTGAATCTTTAGTATTTTATGGAGGTGAACCGTTATTAAGAATAAAAAAGATGCAAGATGTTATAGATAATGTATATTCAACTAAGTTTATTCTTCAAACAAACGGGCTACTTTTAGATAAATTAGAACCACATTATCTTAACAAATTGGACACAATTTTAGTGTCAATAGATGGAGACGAAAAATTAACAGACCATTATCGAGGTAATGGTGTTTACAAAAAGGTTCTAAAAAATGTATCTACATTAAGAAATAGGGGGTTTGAAGGTGAACTAATAGCTAGGATGACTGTAGGCGAAGAGACCTATATTGATGAGTCGGTAATGCATCTTTTATTTATTAAAGACCGTGTTTTTAATTCAGTTCATTGGCAGCTGGATGCTCAATTTTGGAAAAATGATTTTAATCCACATAAATTTGCTAATTGGACTGAAAATCAATATAGGCCACGCCTAATGAGACTAATTGATAAATGGATAGAGTATATAGAACAAGAGAAAACTGTAATGAAAATATATCCCTTCTTGGCGATTGTAAATACTCTTCTAACCAGGAAAAAACATAGGTTAAGGTGTGGTGCCGGTTGGGCTCAATACAATATTCAGACAGATGGAAATATTGTTCCCTGTCCGAACTTATCTGGAATGAAGGATTATTATTTAGGAAATATTGCATCAAGTCAAGATGAGATTCTGAAAAAAAATGTAAATCTTGGATCGCCTTGTGTAAATTGTGGTTTACTGTGGATTTGCGGAGGAAGATGCCTTTACGCTAATATCACAAAACTGTGGGGTGAATCTGGATTCAAACTAGTATGCAACACTGTTCATATATTGATAGGGGGATTGCAGCAAAAAATTAACAAAATACAACAAATGATCAAAGATAAAGACATTTTGATATCTGATTTTAAATATACCGAGTTTAATAGTTGTGAAATAATACCTTAATTATAAATCAAATAATGAAACAATATATTCAGGTCATCTACAAATAATTTTCAAGAGAGTCAACCATAGCCTCGATCGTGTATTTTTTTGGAGTAATCGGAATTTTAACGTTAAAATATTCAAGAGTTTGTTTAGTAACCGGTCCAATTGTAGCCACAACAATATCCCCGTTAAGACATTGTCTAAGCGCGTCTACTAATTCTGCTTCATCTGCAATCTTAAACAAATTATTCACTGAACTTGAACTAGTAAAAGTGATAATGTCAACTTTATTTTCAAGCATATCTTTTATGAGGGATAAGACCGGCTTCTTGTCAACAGGCAAGGCAGTTGTATATACGGGCACCTCTAAAATTATAGCATGATACATTTCAAGCTCAAGTTTTAGATAGTTATTATGGAATTCATTTCTGGGTATTGCCACAATTTTCCCTTCTAGATCCAATTTTTTCATGATATCTATAACTCCGATTGAGCTAAATTCAGAAGGTATGTGATTAACTCTAATTCCGGTTTTTTCAAGCACTTCTTTTGTTTTTGGTCCAACGGCCACATTTATTGTCCGATTCAGAGCTAAAACAAGATCAATGTTTTTTTCTGTTCTTTCCGAAGCTTCAAATAGGCTCGTGACACCGTTTCTGCTCATAAATATAACGACATCAACTCTCCCAGAGAACAATATATCTAGGAATTCTTCAACTAGTTGGAGATTAGGAGCTGGTTTGATCTCAACTGTAGGAGCTATGATGGGTATACCTTTCCTTTCGACGATGATATCCGCTAGCGCCTTTGCTTGTTCCTGTGGTCTAGTAATTGCAATAACCTTTTCTCTTAACGATAATACTTGCCACCTCTGAACCAATTTAATGTACTTCTCAGTTTAACAACTTCTCCAATCACTACAACAGTCGGAGGTTTAACATTGTTCATCCTAACAATATTGTAGATATTTTCGAGTGTGCCTTCAAAACATTTTTGACGCTTTGTAGTTCCCCACTCAACAACTGCAACTTCAGTTTGTGGTGGCCGCCCACCCAAAATTAATTCTGAAGCAATCAACTTTAACATTCCTATACCCATTAATACAACAATTGTGTCAACAGCTTTCGCCAAATTTCTCCATTTAACTTGGATTTGTTTTTTACTTAGATCTTCATGTCCCGTGACAATAGCTAGAGATGAGGCATATCTTCGATGTGTTACAGGTATCCCTGCATATGCCGGGACAGCCAGTGCAGAAGTAACACCTGGAACTACTTCAAAAATGATTCCTGCGCGTACAAGATCTTCCATCTCTTCGCCGCCTCGCCCAAAAAGAAATGGATCGCCTCCTTTTAACCTCACAACTTTTTTTCCAGATTTTGCTTTATCAATAAGAATTTGTTGGATTTCCTTTTGAGATTTTATGTGCAGACCATTGCTTTTTCCCACATAGATTTTCTCAACTTCGTTAGGAATCATCTTCAATAGTGATTTTGGTACAAGGCGATCATAAACTACTACTTCGGATTTCTTTAATATTTTGGAGGCTTTTACTGTTAGAAGATCCGGATCACCTGGACCTGCACCAATTAAATACACTATACCTTTACTCATAGAATTTTCGCCAACTATTAAGTATCTTTTCTCCTGCCCCAGACAGAATATCATTAGCTACAAGAATTCCAAGATCCTTAGGTGCGTTTATATCACCAACTTTGCTTGATTGAATTTTTGCAGAGCCATCTGGAGATAAAATTGTAGCTAATAGAGATATGCTAGTGTTTCTGGCTTTAGCAACAGCACCCATTGGAACTTTACATCCTCCACCAATTTTTTGAACAAATGCTTTTTCGGCCAGAACTTCGGCAGTTGAAGCAGGATGGTTTGTATTCTCTAATACATCTATAACACGCTTGTTATCCGCCCGTGCTACAATAGCTATAGCACCTTGACCAGCGCTAGGTGTGAAGTCCTCAAGAGATAATCGCTCAACTATTTTGTCGGATAAACCAAGTCTTAGAAGACCTGCTTCTGCAACAATTATCGCATCATATTCCCCCTTATTCAGTTTCTCAACCCTAGTTTCCACATTGCCTCTAATAGTCTCAACTTTTATGTCTGGCCTTACTTTATGAATTTGTGCAGTTCTTCTTGGACTTCCCGTTCCAATTATTGTGCCCTTAGGTAATTGAGATAATTTTAAACAGGAGTTAGATAATAGAACATCGTGGGGCGAGACTCTTTTAGGGACTGCAACGAGTCTAATATATTGATCGAGATCAACAGGTATGTCTTTCATACTGTGAACGGCAAAGTCAACTTCTCCATTAATGACAGCTTTGTTTATTTCCTTTTCAAAAATACCCTTTTCTTTGATTTTTAGCAATGGGTCGTTAAGTATCTTGTCTCCGGTAGTTTTTATTACAGAAACTTCAAATTGAATGTCTGGAAACTGGGATTTTAGATCTTTAACTACCGACTCAGTTTGTGTTACTGACAAACGACTACCTCTTGTTCCTATTCTAAGCTTCAATTATTTCACCTGAGCAATTTTAACATTGAACTCATAAGTTCCACGGTTCTGCTAAGATCATCTTCGTTATGTGCGGTGGATATGAAATTAGTTTCAAACTGTGATGGTGGAAGAAATATTTCTTTCTTAAGTAAACCTTTGTGAAAAGACTTGAAAACGGATATATTTGAACTCCTAGCTGAGATATAGTCTTTGACAGGTTTATCTGTAAAAAAGATTTGAAACATTGAGGCGATGCTATTAATATGCGCAGATATCCGTGAATCATCTATATGATCTGATAATTCTTTCCTGATTTTGTTACCTGTTCTCTCGAGATCTGGGTATATTGAAGATTTATTATTCTTGAGAGTTTTGATAGTTGTTAAGCCTGCAATTACGGATATTGGGTTCCCAGAGAAGGTTCCAGCTTGATATATTTCCCCCAGAGGCGACACTTGCTCCATTATTTTTTTCTTTCCACCAAAAGCTGCAATAGGGAAGCCCCCGCCCATTATTTTACCCAATGTTGTGAGATCAGGTTTTATGTTATAATATTCTTGGGCTCCACCTAAGGATAACCTGAAACCAGTGATTACTTCATCAAAAATAAGTAGAACGTCATTATCCTGTGTGATTTTTCTAACTTTTTCAAGATAATGGTTCTGTGGAAGTATTACGCCGGAATTACCGATGACAGGCTCTATTATCACTCCTGCAATATCATTCTTCTGTTTTTCGATAGTTTCATAAAGAATGTCTATGTTGTTATAAGGAAGAACAATAGTGTTTTGAACAGCTTCTTGAAGAACACCTTTTGATGTTGGTAATCCAAATGTTTCTGCACCTGAACCAGCTTTAACAAGAACGTAGTCATGAGCTCCATGGTAACAGCCCTCAAATTTGATAATTTTCTTTCGACCAGTATATCCTCTTGCAAGTCGAATAGCATGCATTGTAGCTTCTGTTCCTGAGTTTACTAGCCTAATCATCTCAACACTTGGAATAATGCTTATGATTAATTCAGCCATCTCTAATTCAAGATCAGTAGGGGTTCCATACATTGTCCCTTCTTTCAGCTTCTGCATAACTGCGTCTATTATAGGTGAGAAAGAATGGCCGAAGATCAGAGGGCCGTAAGCCATACAAAAGTCAATGTAAACATTATCATCCACGTCATATATCTTTGAGCCTGTCGCATGTTTCGTAAAGAAAGGGTGAGGTTCAAAGAATCTAACAGGACTGTTTACCCCTCCGGGGATCAGATGTTTGGATTTCGCATATAGATCGAGTGATCTTTGACTTTTCATTTTTCAGATAACCACTTTGAGAAATCCTTAGCATAATATGTAATAATTATGTCAGCGCCAGCTCGCTTAATTGACGTTAAAATCTCAAACACTGCGTTTTTTTCGTTTATCCATCCTCGTTCGGCCATCGCTTTTATCATTGAATATTCTCCACTAACACTATAAGCAACAGTAGGCATTTTGAAGCGTTTCTTTATTCTATATATTAGATCAAGATAAGATAAAGCTGGTTTAATCATTACCAAATCAGCACCTTCTTTAATATCCAGCTCAACTTCTCTGAGAGCTTCATTTGGATTTGAATAATCCAATTGATATGTTTTTCGATCTCCAAATTTAGGTGCAGAATTAGCCGCTTCTTTAAACGGTCCATAGAAACAAGATGCTTGTTTAGCTGCATAAGCAAGTATAGCTATATTTGTAAATCCTTTTTGGTCTAATTCTGACCTAATTGATTTAACTTGCCCATCAATCATACCTGATGGAGCAACTATATCTACTCCAGCGGATGCATGACTTTCAGCGATTTTTTGGAGAATTTGAAGTGTATCATCATTAATGACATCATTTCCTCGGACTATTCCACAATGCCCATGATTTGTATATTGACAGAGACATATATCTGAAATTACTGTTAGTTTGTCACCAAAATTATTCTTTATTTCTTTGATAGCTCTTTGTACGATTCCTTGAGGTTGATAAGAAAATGATCCTGAGTCATCTTTCTTTGATGGAATGCCAAATAATATAATGGCGGGGAGACCAAGGGAGACAATATTTTCGCACTCATTGACTACTTGGTTTAATGGGAGCCTAAATTGACCAGGCATTGATTCAATGGATTCAGGTTTATTGATACCTTCTTGAACAAATATTGGATATATCAGATTATTTGGAGTTATCAATGTTTCTTTTGTTAAATTTCTCAGTTGTTCAGTCCTTCGAAGTCTGCTCATTCGTATTTCAGGGAACATTAAACATCACTTTTACCAGTTATTCCGAGGAATTCTTGAGCTAAGTTAACCGTGACATTATCTTTTCTTAAAGCTGTTGATTTTATATTGAATATGAGTTTGAATAGTGGGCGTTCAATTATTTTGTAGCATAACCCGTCTATAATTTTACCTTGATGATCACATCTTTTACTCATTGATACGTTAGAAATAATAATATTATTTATCATTTGGAGCACTTTTTCAACCTCGGTTTATCTAATTTCTTTGGCCTTATTCCAGATATATGATATGATCGGTTTAATCGTCCTAAATCTTGGCCTTTGTTGTAATTTTTCAAGTTTATCATTAATAATAACATTAGCTTTTTCTGTTTCAACATCAGAATTGTTTCTATGGGCTATACTAATGTTAATAACAGATTTTGCTAATGATGAATTTGGGTTATAATCTTGACTCAATAATCTTTTTTGCAACACTTTTCGCCTCATCTAATTCACCGTTTATCAACAAACCGTTCACTTCTCTGTTTCGAATTAAATAGTAAAGAACTTTTTTTCTTTCAGACTTACTCGCTATTCGATCTTTCGCAAAGGTTCGAATATATTCTTGGAGTTTAACTTGGAGAATATCTTGGGGGGTCAATATTTTTTCTATTTTTTGACGTAGAACTCGAGCCATGGCAGGACTCTTTCCCGCGGTGTAAACAGCTATTTTTACATCACCTACTTTTGCAATCGCAATATTTGAAAAATCACTATTAGACGGGTCATCAACCACACATACTATTGCCCTGTTTTTTCGGGCTTTTTTTGCTATTTTTTTATTAAGTTTAGAATCGGTTGTTGTTGTGATAACAACTTCTGCTTTTGATATTAATGGATCTAAAAGTTCAGGGGTTAGGGATAAATCAATTTCTTCTAATGATATTTTTCCGTCTTTACCAAGCTGTTTGATAGTTTGTGAAAAACTTTTACTAGCTATTGTAACTTCTGATTTTTCATCTAAGAAATTCTTAGCTTTCCTTTCCCCGACTTGACCACCGCCAACAATTAGAACTTCTTTTCCAGCGAGGTTTAAATCAATAAGCAAGATCATATAATATAGTATAGATACATTATTGAACTTTATCCAATATTCTGAATATTAGAATATGTAGAAAATATTTGTTGATATCAAAAGAGTAGTTTAAATGCGATTTGAGACAGTCATTCATTAATATTATTTGTCTATTAATTATTTATTGGTTTTTCTTTAAACGACCAATCCTTTTGATAACGCAATTTTAGTTTTTCTTAATAGCCCTTGGCTTACTTGGCCACCAGTTGAGTCTCTGAGCCATGCCCATAAGAGCTGGAACAACAAAGAGAATCACGATAAATGTGTCAAATATCACTGCAACGGCGACGGCCATTCCAATTTCTTGAAGTATTGGGATTCCGGTAAACATCAAAGAGCCGAAAACACTCGCAAGAATGAGACCTAAGCCCATAATTGTTCCACCTGTTTTTGAGATAGCGGTTTTGATAGCTTCATTATCTGATTTACCGTTTAATACTTCTTCACGAATCCTGGTGACTAGGAAAATATCATAATCTATTCCGACTCCCAACATTGTGACCGCGACAAATAGTGGCACGAAGCTAACTACAGGTATATTGAGTGTAAAATAGAATACGAAGTAGACAAGTGCAAGTGATACAGCTACGCTAGTTAAAATGGTGTAGATTAATCTAATTGGTGTGAATGCAGATTTCAGTTGAATAAGTAGAAGGATATAGATAGCCGCACTGAGAATTATTACTATTTGAGGAAAGATCATATTAAGAAGTGATTGACTTTCTTGAATGGATTGAGTGACTCCGCCATAATGAATTTCGATGCCCGGGATGAGGAATGATTCGTTAATATCTGATTGTAGCTCTATGAGGGATGAGGTAGCTTCTGCACTAAATGGTGGATTATCTAATCCTACAGTGATTAGAGCAGTTTTGTTATCTTTTCCAATCACATCTAAAATGCTTGTTAAATATTGTGAGCGAATTGGTTCAGACATATCCGCAATATGATGATAATCGAATGGCACACCAAATGGTTGAGATGCGCTTGTTACGCTTGAAACACCGTTCGAAGTTTTGGCGGTGGTCGTCACCTGCTCAATCACGTCAAGTAGGGTTTGATTGAAATGATTTACTTTTTCCACTATTGGTGTTGGGGTAGTTACAAGTATTTGTACTGGAGATATAACGCCACTACCCATGTTTTCGGCTATCTCTGTCATTCCTTGATTGCTAGAAAAATCAGGTAACAGTTTAGAAAAATCCATTCCAGTTGGAGTCGTTTGAGCAATGTATAATGAACCTAAAGCCAGGAATCCGATACCTATAGCAATAGGGACTTTATGTTTCAGTGTCTTTTCAGCAATTTTTAGGAGTGTACTTCGCTTAGATTTTGGGGCAATTCCTTTCCCTAGTTTTAAACCGGGCCAGAATAATCTATCTCCTAAAAGTATCTCTAATGCAGGAATAAGTGTTATTGACACAATAAGTAGAATTGAAACACCAATGGCTATAGATACTCCAACGTCACTGAACATAGGTACCTGCGCAACTGCCATGATGATATAGGAGGTAATTACTGCAACGCCTGCCGTTATGATAGCTTGTCCAGCCCACTTTGAAGAAACTCTGACGCTGTCTTTTGAATTCTTTCCGGCTAGTCTTTCTTCTCTAGTTCTGCGAAGTAAAATTACTGAGTAATCAACCCCAAGACCAAGCATAAGAAGTGTAGCCAAGATTGGAGTGAGGAAGGATATTGTTCCTCCGCCTATAACAACAACCCCTAAGTAAATTGCGGGATATGAGATCAGGATAGATGCACCAGCGATTAAAAGAGGGAAAATTGCTGCAATCGGTGAGCGAAATAATAGTCCTGCAATAATAAGAGATGCCATTATACCGGCTATAACTGTTAAGAATTCCACTGATGAGAATAGCTCTGACATATCTTCTGAATATACTGATGTTCCTGTAACGTAAATCTGCTCATTCTCGTTGAGTTGGGAGTTTTCGATGTTCATTCTAATAGGCGAAAGATTTTGACTATTAAGCGGTGAAGAAAAGCCTAAGATAGCGATCATTGTATTATTCTTTAAATTGACAAAATTCTGAGAAATCGCTGCTGAAGGAATAATGGGGTAGTTGTCAATAGTTTGGTTTATCACTATATTATTAATTACAGATTCTACATTTTGAGCAGTTTTGAGATTCAATAATAGACTATTAAGTGAATGTTCATTTACTATGAACAAAGGAGAACCAGAAAGAGATTGGGAAGTAATATTTCCAAGGAAACTTGAAGCTAAGGACCAAGTTAAAGTGTCTGTTGGTGAGCTTCCAAGATTATACACCGATTCCAGAAAATCTGAAATAGAAAGGTCAAAGCCGCTTCCAGGAATTAATTCAACAAAAGAGTCTGCATTATTTGTCACACCCTCAGTGAATAACTGTATCGTAAGATTTGACAAGGCGTCTGAAGTGGGAGTCGGTGTAAGGTTGTATATCGCAATTAATAGATTCTTAGGTGACACACCGATATATGAGGTAATAGTTTCAGGGATTTGAGATGCAAATATGTTCAAAGTCAAATCGGTGATTGACTTATCATCCGCCCAAGTTGTGACATTTAGGCCACGGACCACAGAGTGTATTAATTGTTTCGTAGTTATATCTAATTGAGCGTTCTGAAATAACACGATACTTTGATTGACTGCAAATTGAGTTCTATCAAGAGGGTGTGTTATAGAAGGATTGGAAAAACTTTCGTTCCATACCTTTACAAACAGTGAATAATATTCAAGAGCAATCTCATCTCCGTTGAAATAAGATGTGTTTTCTAGTATCATTTTATTTACTAATTGATTAAGAGCGTAAGAGTCTGATTGTTCTTGATGAGAAAGGGTTTGCCAAGTTGAGGTATACATCATTGGAATTCCATATATCATCTGAGAAGTTTGGGTAATTCCGCTTTTTAGATCGAAAACAGCTTCATGTATGGTTGTAAGGTTTTTTTGCATATCATATAGACCTTTATTGAGTAATTTGATGTTTGAACTCAAATTGCCTGTCTGAGATGTAAGGTTCGGAATAAAGGCGCGAAGCGTATCTGACTCTATTGAGTATATGCTAGTTATTCCGGTAAAATTTTTTATTGACGTGTCTGAATTCATCGTCTGGTTAAGTAAGAATAAACTTTTCTTGATATCCTTTGAGTAGATATTATCGCTTTGGATTACCAATATTACATTGTTATCAGTTTGATTTCCAAGTGAGGTAAACTGTTCATCTAGGATTATCTTGGTTTTTTGAGATTCTGAATCATCTGGTGAGATGGATGCGGAATCTGTCAAATTATAAGATGTAGCAGCAAAGAAGCTAGGCATGAATGCAGTTGACGCAAGAATGATTGCTAACCAAACAATAATAATTGAAATATGGAAACGTTTTATGAAGAAAAACAACGATTCAAATCTAGATTTTGTCATGAAGTTATATCCCATCATTTCCAATCTTGAATTACTATTAAAATGTTAAGTTAAGTTATATTGATTATACAAACTTTAGGAGATTAATTTAGGCTTTTTTTATCAACATTAAAAAAAATTATGAAAAAATAAAAATACAGGATCATAACTAGAAATAATTAAACGGATTATTATTAGTTTGAGTCATATTGTATCCATATTAACTATTAAGTTATAGATTGATCACTTACAATATTATTCATAATTTTAAATTTATATCTTAGAAAAACATGAGTTATTCTAGGGGATATAAAATAGGTAAACGAAAGGTATTAACTGAATCCGACCTGAAAGAATTGAAGATTCCGGAAGAGGGTGAACTATTGGGTAGAGTAGTTAAACTATTGGGCGGCGATAGTGTAATGGTTCGATGCTCTGATGGAAAGACTAGAGTTTGTAGAATACGCGGTAAAATGAAACGGAGGATGTGGATTCGGGAGAATGATATTGTCTTAGTTGGTCCTTGGGATTTTAAGGATGAACGAGGTGATATTCTGTGGAGGTATGTTAAAGGACATGTAGAATGGTTTGAGGCTAATGGTTATATAACAAAAAATATTCAAGTGTAATTATCTTCTAAGGATATCTTATATCTAATAGTAAAAATACTCTGTTAAAGCTTGGGCAATAATTATTATTTTTAGATAATTCGGGTTATAAATATCGCCTTATTATTATTCTTAATAAACAATAACATAGCCAATTCATAAAAATTAATTAATTTTATTTATGGATTATGTTAAATATTATCCTTATTACTGGTAACTATTTTATTTTAATGAAATATTAGATGCTTTTTATTAAATGCTAGAAAGAAAAGGCATATAAGAATAAAGAAGTGTATTTGATGGCGATGTCAACGAATGCAGATGGAAAAGAAGATATTTTCCATAAAACTATGTCTGAAAACACTCAAACTGGAGGAGCTCTAGTTGGCAATAGCAAAGAACTAGTTTCTCCAAAACAAGGATTAATAAAAAGATTAGTGAATTATATCATAGGTGAACCTCTTACATATCTAGTTAACTGGGGCCGACTGTATTCATTGTGGCCGGTTCATGTAGAGACCGCTTGTTGCAGTGTTGAAATAGGTGCAGCTGCAGGACCAAGATGGGATATAGAAAGATTTGGTGTTCTTGAAGCATTTGGGAGTCTTAGGCAATGTGATCTAATGATAGTAATGGGAACTATAAATAGAAAATTGGCGCCTAGACTTCGACTGATATGGGATCAGATGCCAGATCCAAAATTTAGCATCGCTATGGGTGCTTGTGCTATATCTGGCGGACTTTATGAACAATCATATAATGTTTTGCAAGGCATTGATCAAGTTATTCCTATAGACGTATATATTCCGGGATGTCCGCCAAGTGCTCAACAAGTAATAGATGGAGTCATCAAACTTCAAGAAAAAATTAAGTATATGAACCTCAAAGGAATAACTCAGTCGGAAGATTATCGAAGTTTTTCGCCTAAACAAGAGAATGTGGAATAGATAATGATTAGATCGATTAACTTACTCAAAGCTTTCCAAAGTGGCTTAAGACATGTATTGTTTAAAAGAATTACAAAAAGATATCCTTATGCGGATTCTGGGCTCCCCGAGACATATTACTCGTATAATCCAAAAATGGGGCTTGCAACAGCTGGGTGGAAAGGTCGTCATTATTTAGAGATGAATAAATGCACGGGCTGTCAGTTATGTTCCATAATGTGCGATGAAATAAGTAATTCCATTATAATGGTTGAACTTACTGAGGAAAAACAACAACAGAATAAGAAAAGCATATTTCCTTCTATAGATTATGGGCGATGTGTTTTCTGTGGACTTTGTGTGGATTCTTGCCCGTTTGGATGTCTTCATATGACCCCCCAAATTTCTCTAGCTGATTATGATAGAAAGAAATTATGGTACAGTCCTAAAGAGCTGAACGTATTGCCAAAAGTTGGAATTCCTTCAAGTATTGTTGGGAAAAAAAAGTAGAGGGTTAAAGTACAAATGAATGATCTAATTGAGTCTGTTGAAAATATATCTAAAGAAGTTCAACATTCAAGTTTTGGTAATAGATTAAAAATATTAGTGCCCGTAGATAAAATATCTGAAGTAGCAAGAGTTGTAAATAACTATGGTTTTGATCATATTGAGTCAGTATGTGGTACAGATTATCCTGAAACTGAAAATATTGAAGTTACCTATTTCATTGGTTCACTAAAAGACAAATTCAGAAATAATGTTGTTATTCTTGGGAGTAGGGTGTCTAGAGACAATCCAACGCTTCCAAGTCTAATTAACATATGGCCTGGATCAAATTTTCATGAAAGAGAACAATGGGAAATGCTCGGAGTTAAGTTCGAGGGTCACCCTAGATTAGAACGGTTGCTTCTACCTGATGACTGGGATGATATTCCTCCGCTTCGAAAAGATTTCAATATTAAAAAGTGGGGACTAATTGAGAGAGATGCCTCTCAAATGATCTTAGAAAAACCGGTTCAGCATTATATTTCCCAAACATCTAGCCCATCAAAAGAAGATTTTGAAAAAGTTAGAAATCCTAAATCTATTCAAACGTTCCAATCTGCTTTATCTAATCCAGAAGTGGATGTGCTTGGAAAAAGCCTTTTTGATATAGTTCAGAAAGATGATAAGACTTTAGCTATATCATTTGGAATACAACATCCAGGAAGTGGCCATTTAAGGCTTGTTTTAGGCCTAGATGGAGATATAGTAAAAGAAGTAGAGCCAGATATAGGATATGTTCATAGAGGTGAGGAAAAAATGTGTGAATATAAAAATTATCTTCAAAACATTCCTCATCTTGAGAGACCAGCTATTCATGATTCTGCTGGAGTCTTATTTCCATATATTCTAGCAGCAGAAGAACTCCTAGACTTGACGGATAAAATTCCTGAACGCGCACAATATCTCAGAATAATTATGGCAGAATTCAATAGAATATTAAGCCACCAATATTGGTTAGGGATTCAAGGAATATTCACCGGGCACTCAACTATGTTCATGTGGGCTATGGGCGATAGGGAACTGATTATGGATGCAGCTCAGCAACTGGGCGGCGCAAGAGTAACATTTTCCTATTTTGTTCCAGGCGGTGTTAGAAACGATTCACCTCCAGGGTTTGAAGAATATGTACGTAAAGTTTGTGATAAATTTGAAAAAAGACTTGATCAATATAAAAAAATGTATTTTGAGAACCCAATATTCTTAACTCGAACAAAAGATGTTGGAACTCTATCAAATCAAGACGCTATATCATTAGGCGCGGTTGGACCAACATTAAGAGCTTCAAACGTTAAGTCAGATATTAGGAAAGATGAATCATATTCATTGTATGACACATTAGACTTTGATATACCTATTCATAAAGAAGGTGACTCTTATGCTAGATGTTTAGTCTCTTATTTAGAAATGTATGAAAGTCTGAAGATTATTAGACAATCTATTGATAAATTAAAACCGGGTCCTTTAAGAGTAGCAGCACGTGGTAGACTCCGCGGAAAAGAGGGTGAGGCTTATGCTAGAACAGAGGCAGCTCATGGGAGTATGTCTTATTATATGGTTAGTGATGGCAAGGATAAACCTTATCGAGTGCGTATAAATACGCCTTCATTTAGGAACTTACTTCCAATTATAAAAAAAATTCTTCCGGGCCATAAAGTTGCGGATGTACCTGTAATCCATTGGAGCTTAAATTATTGGGCTGTCGAAGCTGATAGATAATATAATAACAAAATTATATTAATACAATTTTATTATCTATACTTTTATTCATTATTTAATGTAGTTATAAGTAAGTAATATAATCTATTTTTTATTAGATCTACATTAAAATTTTGTATTTTTAGTCTTTGATAGAATCTACGTAGACTTCTCACTTTGAAGTTCTTGAATATCTTCATCCTTAGATTCGACTGAAATTGGGGCGTTGTCTACAATCATAGAGTTCTCGACATAATGGTCTAAGTTAGGGTTAATTTTTTTTCGTTCAAGTTTAGCATCTAAGAATTCAACATTAAATGTGCAAGATGAGTCACCCATATCTTTGCAAGATTTCTCAACGCAATTTACTTGTGATTTAAAGCAGATCACGGCAGTTCCAATGATAGCTCCAACAAACGTGTTGCATGCTGGTTTTTCTGATTTTATACCATGACAGATAGGGCATTTAGTGATTATTACTTCAAAGGAATCAGCTCCAATTTGCCTAACTGTAGAATCGGTCGAATAACCAACTTTCAGCATCATTTTAATGATCTTTGAACGCTTCTTTTTGTCAAGAGAGTTACGTGGGTCCTCACCTACTTTTTTTATAAGATCATAGGTAAATGTACGTGTAGCCATGTCCTGCAAGAATCCTTCTATATTATCTAGATCATCGTTTGGAGCAGGGAGTCATTGTGGGAACAGGAGAGTATAAAATACCTCATCAACCCTCTGTCTTAACAAATAAGCTTGTGATGGCATATTTGCCTGCGCTTCACCTCTTCGCTTAAGAAGCATTGAAGCAAAGCCAGTTGGCAACAAAAGCATCAATTTTGTGGCTAGATTCAGTTTTCTCTTCAACATTATTGAGTTTTTACCTTGAATGGGCTTAAGGTCAATAATTCCATTAATATTCCATTTAACAATTGTCTCGAGTACAGATTGCTTTTTATCAGGGAATAAAGTTAAGATCTGTTCCACATCTTTATTTAGGATCTGAGATAAGAGCAGTTTATCTTTCAGATAAAGATCTTCTATTACCTCTTGAGCCCCCTTTACTACTTTTAGATGTGTTTTTTGAGATTCGATTAGTTTCATTTTCTGAATATGTTCAGATTGATAGCTATGAGGGAAACTTTCAATGAAGTCTTGGCCCCATCTAATCTTTAAACGGCTCTTATGAATCAGATATTCAAATCTTCGCACATCATATTCTGCTGTGGTACATCTGATAGGTGTGAAAACACGCTTGTTATTATCCAGCATGATTACTAGATGAAAGATCAATCACACCATCGGATATTGATCTTAACCTTTTTTCGACGTCATTGAAGGTATCTTTAGGCAAAATGAAGATTTCCGCGGTTTCAGCTTCATTGATCTTGCTACGCCATGAATCTATCATTCGCAAAAACATTTTCGTTGGGAAATCGAACAAGAAGGTCGGGTAGATAGGCATGTATTATTACCCACCTTCTGTGTGATTGTCGGAAGTTGCTAACAGATGCATTTGTAGAATTAATGTTGATTGACTCCGCTAATATCATAGTTTCTGCATCTTTAACACTGTTTTTCTTTGCAGATATCTCAGCGAAACGGACGTTATTATCTTTGGATGAAAGAAGGGCTGTGAGAAGTTGCTTGGATTCTGAAAAGTTTTCGTCAACAATTAAGATAGATGAGCTATATGGAATTTTAACGATTGTGTCAAAGATATCATGCCCAGTAACTAGGAGAGACATTATTCTTATTTTACCTGTTTAGGTTTATGACATCATAATATTAATAACTTTATTAATCATAATTATCAAAGATGCTCAACGCTTCTTTAAATTTAATAAATTCAATTTTGGATTATATATATAAAATTTGTCTCACACCTTTAGGGAATAATTTCCACTATTCATCACATTTTTGAGATATGAAAATATATATCAAGAATGTGAATTTATTATTCACACTATACTAACAACTTTAAGTAAATGTTCGTCAGAAGAGAGAATGAATTATCGGTAAATTATATCTAAACTTGTTCTATCGAGTTAATGGACTGAAAGATCTTAACTTAGTTACTATCTCTTCAAGTAGATCAATAGCTTTCTGAACATCATCCTGAAGAGTGTATTTTGAGACGCTAATCCTCATTGAACCATGTGCTTCTTCATGAGTTCCGCCAATAGCTGTAATGACATGGCTTGGCTCCAAAGTTTGAGAATAACACGCTGAACCTGTATTGCATACAAGTCCTCTCATCGATGCATGTAATGTTAGAGCTTCTCCCTCAATATGTCTAAAAGTGACGTTAACATTATGGCATATCCGTTTTTCACCTTTTGAACCATTCAATTTAGTAGCATCTATTCTAAGTAATGCCTCAATGAGTTTATTCCTCATTTTTTCCATTATTAAGATATGTTCATCATTCATCTGATTTACCGCCTCAGCAAAACCTACAATTCCAGGAACATTTTGACTGCCGGCTCTTAAGCGGAATTCTCTATCATCTCCATAAAAAATTGGATTTAGCTTTACACCGTCTTTAACATAAAGCGCTCCAACTCCTTTTGGACCATGAATTAAATGGGACGTAATTGAAAGTAAATCTATATTCATTTTATTGACATCAATATTCAATTTTGTAAAAGATTGAGCAGCATCACAGTGAAACAACACATTCTTGCTTCTACATAAATTGCCTATTGATTTAATGTCTTGGATAGTACCAATTTCTTGGTTAGCATGTTGTATTGAAACTAGCCGTGAGTCATCAAGAGAATCATTAACTTGGTTCAAGTCAATAAATCCTTCTGAATCCACTGGCACAACTTCAATGTTAAAGCCAAAGTTCTTAAGATTAATAGCTTTATGCAGAATTGACTTTTGTTCTATAGCTGAGACCACTATTTTCTTTCCTTTTGAACTTGGAGCTAGCGCGATACCTTGTAAAGCCAGGTTATTACTCTCTGTCGCACCTGAAGTGAATATTATTTCATGAGGATGTGCCCCAATTTTTTGGGCAATTGTTTCTCTTGCTTTTTCTATTGCCTCAGTGACTTCTTCCTGCATAGAATGCCCAAAATCTCCACTTGGTAGACCATACTTTTCTAGCATAAATTCTTGAACTACTTTAAACGCCTTAGGATCAACCATTGTTGTTTCAGCATTATCTAGGTAAATTAATTTCATCTGGGAAGTCTCCAATATTAATTAGTATATCAGCCATATAAATATAATAAATATTATTTAGAAAAACGAGTATACCCCTAAAAAGGCGCCAATCCAATCACCAAAAAAATATGTAGCTAATGAAGTTTCTAAAGTTAGAAACAAACTTCCTGCAAATTCTTTTCTGAAGTTTCTAGAATAATAGTTTACCGATTGTTGCCAAGGCTGCAGATATTATCTTTTCTAACTCAGCTAGAAAATTGCTTATATAATTAATATTTGCATTTGATTTATATGATTTGAATATTATACTATGGAAATATTGTCAAAAAAAAATATGTGTATACAAGATATTCTTCATAATAATATATCAAAACTAGACACTCAAATTTTAGAGGACTCGCTCTCGATCCTAGATTTTGAATCCATTATGAATCTGGGTATTATTAATAAACAAAGTTTGAATCGTTTATTAAAGTATAGAAATGAAGTTGAGACCAACTTCAAAATAAAAGATGTCTTTTGTACCAGAGATGCTCGAATTTTATTTAATAAAATTTTATCAACAATATCTGATCTAACCCTTACCGCCCAAGGTCAGAATATGGCCGAAAATTTATTTCCATTATTAGATATTGAATCAATTCAAAAAAGATATGATAAAATTGAGTCAAAAATAAATATCTTTAAAACGTTAAGTAAAGATCAAATATTATTAATTTCTGAATTATTATCCAAATTAAAAATAAAAAAAAATACTCAAACAGAGTTACCTGTAATTTTGGTATCGTCCATTGAAGAACAAGAAGAAGTCATAAGAAACTTTGGCAAACATGTTATTATAGAAGTTGCAAAAAACGAAGACCATGCCAAAGAATTAATTTCTAAAAAACCTATAGTTTATTCTTTTAATCAACAATTCGAGAAAGAAGGAGCAGTCATAGTTCAACCAGAAATATCTGAAATATGTCCTAACTTTATAGTTAATCAATATCTATCTCTTAAACCAGCTCTTGAGACATTTAAACAAATATCAGAAATTGATTCACGATTACTTAACACAAATTTAGAAACAGTAGAACAAGCTATTAGCTTACTTGAAACCCAAAAAGAGGATAAAATCATTCTGGAAGATTATCTCATATCACTTGAAGATAAGGTGAACGAAAAGATTGAAGACTTTAAAAAATACGGTGGTTCAAATGAACAACTTAGAGAATTTATTATTGATGAACTTTCAAACTTTGACAACATTTTTAATTTTTCTAACGATGAATCCGAACTATTACAAGAAGCTGTGTTTGATTTTCAGACTATCCCTTTTCAATTTTCATCAACAAAGATTAGACTTCTAAAAAATAATTACCAAAAAAGAATAGCAAACGTGGAATATGATTCATTAAAAAAATTATGTGGAGAATTAGAAAAAATAAAAAATACTATATACAAATCAGTGTTTGAAGTCATCCAGTTAGACTTCTTTTTTGCAATAATAAAATTAATAGATAAATACAATCTTCTAATTCCTAATATTAACAGAGGTATAGGATTTGGATTCTCGCAAGGTCGAAATTTAATCTTAGAATTAGAGGGAATTCCAGTTCAAGCTGTATCATATAGTGTCGGGAAAAACTCTGTTGAACTTTTTGGAGCCACACCAGAAAACATAACTCTATTGACAGGAACAAATAGCGGTGGCAAAACAACTATCCTTCTCACGGCGGCAATTGTTCATATTCTAACTCTTCTGGGCATTCCAGTACCTGCTGAGAAAGCGGATGTTCCAATTGTTCCTTTATATCTATATAGACGGAGAACAACAAAAAAAATTGGTAGTTTAGAATCATCATTAAAATCATTAAAAAATGTTCTTATTGGAAGAAAAGGTAAATTATTGATGATAGATGAGTTTGAAGCTTTGACTGAGCCTGGTGCATTAGGACGAATAATTGCCTCAATTTTAAATAATCTACCTAAGGGAACATTAACTATCTTTGTTACACATTTAGCTCAAGAAATAATTCCACATATAAGAAATGATATTCGACTGGATGGTATCGCAGCTACCGGAATAGATGAAGAGGGAAATCTTTTAGTAGACAGACAACCACTTTTTAATCATCTTGGAAAAAGTATGCCTCACCTTGTATTAAATAAATTGTTAAAAACAACCAAAAAGAAAAAAATAAAAAAAGTGTTTGAAAATATGATCGGAGTTTTGGAGGGACATATCAAGGAAAATTGATGTCTATAACCTATTGGTGCAATAAACATTTATTTCGGTTTTTCTTTCTCAGACATTAATCTTTCATATGTCTCATATGATCTTTGTATTAACTCATTTGTAAGATTAAATTCCTTCCAATATGGACAAAAAACATCGAATACAGGCCGTTTTAATACTTGATTAAAAACAATGGGGTAAAGTTGGCATCCTTTCGGTCTACTTTCATAAATTGTGCATTTTACACCGTCATGAAAAACGCAGCGTTTGTTTTTATTCTTTAACGATTTATATCCTTTAGATAAAAACATAAAATATTCTTTATCGAAACCGATCTTCAAGATCTTTTTAATATCATCTTCTAATAAAATCATCTCCGTATTATAACAACATTTTATACAGTTGTTTTTTTTGCAAATATTTTCCTCAAATGCTTTCATATACCTCATCTTTATTAGATCATCGCCTTGACATTATTCATAAATTAATACCGTTCTTAATACATTGTTTCCAAACCTGTGTTTTAGATCCGGATCTATTATATGAAAAACTTAAGTTATATCAAAAGTCTATACGCATAAAATAATCGGGATTATTATAAATGTTGAATATATCCATTAGCATCAAGCCAAAGGGCATGTGCTTTGATATATCTCCATAGTATATCAGCTCGCTCATTTTTAAAATCCCAAGGGGCAACAAGTACAATATCGTTTTCTCTTATCCACATTCTACGTTTTATCTTTCCTCTAATTCTACAAATTCGAGTCAGACCATCCGTGCATTTTACCATTACGCGATCTCCGCCTAGTAATTTAATTGCTCTTCCTAAAAGTTCTCCTTCAAAAGGGAGTTTCAAATCTTTAAGTTCTGATTCATTTAATACCTTTCTTTTTCCTAATTCCAGTCCCCGAGTTGAGGAACCAATGGTCAAGATATAAATATGTCCTGAGATGTTTTCAGATAACATCTATTAATGAGGGAATAACTTATTAATTTCGATTATCTTCTTTTTCACCATGTCGGATTACAGTATTAGTGATGCCGTAGAAGCTATGATGGTCACAACTTTCCCAATAGCTTTAACATTGATTAACATAATTGTATTTATAATAATAAAAGATCTCCCTCAACGTTCTGGATTTGTAGCAATACACCCTTCAATACTTTTTCTATTGGCTGGTTTTGCCTTTATGATTTCATCTTGGCTAATATTAACAAGTATGATATTTGGAACAAAAAGTAAAAACCCTCGACTATTTGTCGCCCCGTTTGGCATTGCGATGGCGTTAGACCTTTTAGGGATGTTAATGTTAATTGAGTTACTTTAAACTTGGTAAAGCATATTGAAATATTTTTTGTAAAATAATCCAGTTAAGTCATTAATTCAAGTCATTTATCCCTGTGATTAACTATTTCTGCAGACACCAAATTTATATGGTGTCATTATTAATAGAGATTATTGAATAAAATTTTAGCGGTATTATCTATTTCTATTGTTTTTGTCATCATACTTTCTAGTTTTAACAGTTATTTACTATTTGATAATATTCAATCAAATCAAGTGATTGATGAGAAAATAGATGTTCTAAAAAACGCTGTTGAAGAAGAAAGTTTGAGTCTAAAAAACGCACTCACGAAGATTGAGGACATTGAATCCACATCATCAAGTCTATCTGAGGAATTATCCGATTTATCTTCACAGCTAAATTCTTTTGAGGAAAATACGTCAAGGATAATATCCGATCTAAAAGACGATTTATTATCTCAAAATAAAACATTAAATGAGGCGATATCTGAAACACGGGAAAGTCTTAATCAATCTCTAACTACGTTAAAAACTGTAAGTGCGGATATTAATAAAACCAATATTGATTTACAAGATCAAATAGAAAAGATTCAATCCGAACTATCTGAACTAGATCTTATTAACTCGAGCCTTACCAAAATCCAACTTGAACAAACACCCGCAAAGGTATATGAAAATGCTTACAAATCCATTGTAGTTATTAGAACTAATGCAGGTCAAGGTTCAGGCTTTGTTTACAACAAATCGAATATCATACTCACAAATTGGCATGTGGTAAGCGGTCCTTTTGGATTAGAAACATCTATTGAAGTGGAATTTCACGATAGAACAAGAAAGAAGGCCACAATAATCGGCGTAGACGCATATTCTGACGTCGCGGTTATTATGGTCTCGGCAGCTCCAAATGATGTGAGACCATTAGATCTTGGTAACTCATCTGAACTATTTATTGGTCAACAAGTCGTTGCAATTGGCAACCCATTAGGCTTAACTGGAAGCCTATCTTCAGGTTTTATAAGTCAGCTAAACAAAATTATTGACGTTGGAGGCGTTCCTCTAATTGTTCCCGTAGAGCAGTTAGATATTACTATAGCTCCGGGGAGCTCAGGTGGGCCACTCTTCGATCTTAAAGGAAATGTTGTAGGAATCACAAATGCTGGATCATCGGCAGGGTTCAACTTTGCTGTTCCATCAACAATTGTAAAGAGAGTTGCCACATCATTAATCGAAAAAGGATACTATAGGCATCCCTTTTTTGGATTTACTCAGATCGTTCTTACTCCAGAGACTATTCGGGAACTAAATATTATAAATTTAGATCCTTTTCAAACAGGATTACTAGTGTGGTTTATTGAGTCAAATCTACCTGCAGATGAAGCAGGTTTAAGGCCAGTTGTTCAAACCAATACTTCAGGTGGTCTTTATGGATACTTAGCCAAGGATATTATTATCGCTATTGACGGTCAACTAACAATAAATGATGGTGACTGGCTTGCATACGTCTCAGTAAATGTTTCCCCAACCCAACCTGTAACCTTAACAGTGTGGCGCGACGGTGACATTTCCTCAGTCATAATTGCTCCTACATATAGGCCTCCTTTTGAAGAGTAACCTAAACTATTTTACGGTCTCTTTTCCAGCTATATCTAGCAATATATCTAGGTCTTTTCCAGAGTAATCCAGATAGTAGTATTGTACCATTAATTTTTTTTGTTCAAAAACATGATGGGGCCGGCGAGATTTGAACTCGCGATCACCAGCATTCTGGCGTGTTGGTCCCCAAGTTCACCGGATTGAGTCTCTGGCATCCTGAACCAAACTGTCCCTTGGAAGTATTTCCTTAATCATTCTTCCACAGTCTAGACGACGGCCCCACAATTTACTCTTAATTTTTTGCGCTTTAAAAGGCTTATACTTTTAAATTTAATAGAACTATTTTCTACACGTTGATTTGTGATAATTTTTCTCCATAACCTATATTAATCTTAAAATAAACATTAAGATTATTAATATTCTAAAATGATGCCGAAATTTGTTAGGCGATTATCATTTTTTATTTTTTATTAACTTAAGTTCATTTAGCAAATTTAAGTAAGATTCTTGTGTTTTGTTTTTTTTGTAATATTGGATAGCCGTTATAATTTTATCTTTGTTTTTTATGGAGAGCATTTTATTAATTTTTTTTGCATAATAGCCGCCTATGAAAAGATATTGTACTGCAGATGTGATATTTTTTACAGTTCGTTCACTTGCGGATTCAAAGTCAATAATTTCAACGTCGCCGTTAACAAATACGTGCTTACTCATATTGCTTAGCTCGCCATGATCTAAACCGATCTTATCAAGCTTCCTGCACTTTTCTAGAATATCTAAACAAATTTTTCGTAATAATGCAGAAGAACCTTTCCCTGAAAGTGTTTTGATCCATTTAGGTAGTAGTTGACCTGTTATTAGATCTATAAGCAGAAAATTGTTGGAATATCTGAGAATCTTAGGTCCGACTCCAACTGTGTTTGCTTTTGTTAAGAATTTTACTTCACGTTCCATGTTAGGCCGGTTTGCGTCAATCCGTCTGATTTTTAATGCTGCTTCCCCTTTTCGTGTATTTGCGATTACTACTATGCTTACGCAACCTTTGCCCAGAATTTTTAACCCGTATATTTCTACATGACCTTTAAACTGGATTGAGGAAACACCCAAACTTTTGAGTTCACTTATTCTATCCCGTAGAATCTTTTTTGTAGGATTTGGGTATCCTAGTATTTGGCTATATGGATGTGTGGATAGATCTTTAATTGGCACCATTGTTAATAATTTGGTCTGTTGTGGAAATTCGGATCACCTCATTTAATAACCATTGCTTATTTTTTGTCATAGAGATTATTTGTTGCCCCACTGATATTTTGCATGTTTTAGACGCCTCATTTATAAGTCCTGGCGCGATTCCTGAATTTTTAATTTTTCTAGTGAAAAGTTTGGATAATAATGTTACAGCGTTTTGATGTTTTCTGGTTTGAAGTGAGTTGATTTTTATGTCGTCGCTTATCCATATATTCTTTGATTTCTTCTTATTCTTTAAGAGATATTGGTCTACTTCTTCGCGTCTAAAAATATCGGGTCCTTTATTTATTGTATTAGCGGATAGTTTAAGTCGTTCTAGAAGAAAAATGAATCCGCTTTCATTCTTTTCATCACTTGCCTCACTGTATCTGAATATTGTGAAGCCTTCAGATTTTAGTTGGCGGCATAAGGAGTTTCCGGTTCTCTGAAGTTGGCCCCATATAATGTCTGGACTTCTTTCTGAATGCTTTATGGTCACTACAATCATTTCTTCAAATAACTTCTTTGTTGGAGTATATTTAATACGATCTTTTTCTGAAAAATAGTAAGTGCTTGGTGTTGCTAGGAACTGTCTTGCAGCATATATCATCTTGGCCAAACTATTTGCAGAGATGGCGGCTCCAAGGTTTCTCTTCTTATCTACAGGGTCTAAAATGACTATAGGTGTATGAAATTGGTTGTCGTTGTTTTCCCAAGAATCGTTTAAGCTCACTATCTCTGATTCTTTAATATCTGAAAGTGCTGTAAGTGTTTTTATAAATCCGCCATACCTCATTATTAGTACCTCGCATACATATCCGCTGAAGCCTTTTGTTTGAATTTCAGCTCCATATACCCCAATAGTTTTAATGAATTTTTTAAGATATCTAACATCATCGTTCAGACTATCTTGAAGATGTTTTCTAACATAATCTGTATGGAATGGTGAACGATCTGCTGAGCTGAGCCAATCTCCAGATTTAACTTTGAAGCATGGAACTATGTTGACCAAAACCTGGTCTACCCATGCCTCAAGATAAGGGTGTTCAGAAAACCGCAGTCGAGTTACATATCCTTTTACTGCTTTCTCAGCTATTGGAAGGCCGATCTTCTTTAACGATTCTTTTCCCATCGATTTTGGAAACCTTATAAAAATATCAATGTCCACATCTTTTCTTAACCATGTATCTTTAGCGTATGAACCGCCTAGAATAACTTCTAGTCTTTTGTCATATTTTGAGGCGGTTAATTTTACTTTGTTGACAACTTTGTCTCTAATCCGGTTTATCTCTCTTCTTTCTGAAGGCTGCGGTTGACATATCTTTTTTACTTGTCTTAAGACAGTACTGAGACTCATCTTATGTCGCCCTCAGTCTTGAGACTATATCTATTGATTTCTGTATAAACTGGGCCGTTTCTGGTTAAATCACTTTTTTTAAGTTTCAAGGAGTCTATAAAATCTTCTCCAAAAGCTTTATTTTTAAATGATTTTATAAATTCTTGCAATTTGTCTCTGTTTTTTCCACTTTTTACCCGTGCGATCGTTAAGTGTGGGTGGAAAGGTTTGCTGTCCCCAATTTTAAGGGCGCCCAATCTCTTGACAACTTCGTTTGATAGTTTTGATAGGGTTTCTGCGCTAGTATCATCTACACCTATCCAGATTATCCTTGGATTTTTATCTGAAGGAAAAGCCCCTAAACTTTGATATTTTATTTTAATCTGGGGTACATCAATATTGATAAAAAGATCCTTTATTTTGGAGTGTGCATAATCGTTTATCTCCCCAAAAAACTTTATAGTAAAATGTAGATTGTTGGCGTCCACTGTCTTGATGTCTGCGCCTGCAGCAAGCATTTCTCTTTGCAAATCTACAATTTTCTGGACAGTGTTCTGATCACTCAAGTCAACTGATAAAAAAGCCCTCATATCAGATCCCTTTGGTGATAGGATAGTTTAAAACAAATTTATACTCTTTGACATGATGATTTCTGCCGTGAGCATAGATAAGAAAGTCAGAGGCAAGCTTGCTGTCTGTATAACTGGAATGCCGGGAGCTGGGAAATCTACTGTAGCTCAGGCTCTTCAAAAAAACGGTTTTGATTTAGTTGTTTTAGGTGATGCTGTGAGAGCTGAAGCAGAAAAGATGGGGTTTGTTGGAAGTGATTTTAATCTGGGTAAGATTATGAATAATCTTCGAAGCAAATTGGGTATGGGTGCAGTCGCTATTCTGTCGATGCCGCGTATCCGATCTGAAGGACAACGTTGTGTAATAGACGGCATACGAAGTATAGATGAGGTGAATGTAATTAAGAAAGAAATCGATGTGCATGTTCTTGCAATACATGCTTCGCCCCTAACAAGATATAATTTTTTAAGAAAAAGGAAAAGAGGAGATAACCCACTAAACTGGGAATCATTTGTTACCCGAGATAAACGAGAAATTGATGTTGGATTAAGTGAAGTTATCGCGTTATCAGACGAAGTTATTTGTAACAATAGGCTTTCGATAGAAGAACTAAAATCAGAAGCCATTAAAATTGTAAAAATGTGGATTACTGAAAATGAAGCTGGAACCTCTTAATATCCCGATCAAAATCTCTTTTAACGTAGAAGTATTTCCATCAGAAGAGGTTGAGAAAGTTAAACATGCGGTTTCTAACTTGCTACCTGAAATTGAAATAAGTTCCAATTCAAAAGGTTTGTCTGGTGAATCCAAGGACATAAAGTGTTTAGCTTTTATCTATGAACAAATAAGGGCACGTAGAATATCAGCGATAATATGGCGGCTTTATCTTAAAAATATGAAAGATGACGTGGGTCTACTGTATTTTAACAAACAGGCGGCCTATGTGAAATCGCTTAACATATGTGAAAATCCTTCAGAATCACCCCTTGGACCGATTATCTTACAAATTCATTGCACTGATTCAGACTTGTTTCTTAAATGGCTTGCTCCAGGTGTTTAATTTGAGGCCTAAAATAGGTGTATCAACACGATATCTACTTAATCATAAAGAAGATTTTCTAAAGATCTTTGACCTGCTAAGTGAGCCTGGCTTCAGGGAAGAAAAGTCAGATATATTGGAAATTGTGGATAGTGAAGAACATTATCTTGACAAAGAAAAAATTAAAAGATTAAATGAATTCATGAAAACTGGCTCGATCTTCACAATTCACGGTCCTTGTGATGATTGGATAAATATTGCGGATAAGGAAGTGTCGAGGCGTAAACGTTCCATAAGACGAATAATTGAATCAATAGATGCTGCTGCTTCACTTGAAGCTAAATCATTTGTCCTTCATCCAGGTAATTATTATTTAGAAGAAAAAGACAGCCTATCTGAACTCAATAGTGATTCACTTATTGAGTTAAGTGACTATGCTTCTGATCGTGGTATCCCCATAGGGGTGGAAAACATGATGGTTGGGTCCCATAATTTTATGAAACTTCCAGAAGAATTCAAATCATTAGAGGAAAGAAGGGGAATAAAAATTAATTTGACTCTGGATGTAGGTCATGCTCAAATAGGCAACCAGATTGAGAACTTTATCGATTTATACGCAGATAGAATTTTATCAATCCATATTCACGATAATGGAGGAAGTTCAGATGACCATCTAGATATCGGCGATGGAGTAATTGAGTGGAAACAGGTGTTGAAGAAAATAGTCACCAGTTCATTTTCAGGAAACTATATTGTTGAAACTCATAATGAACCTTTTGATTCTTTATTGACCCTCAGGAAGATGTTATCTGAGTTAGAAGGCAGTTATTCTAATCGTGGTAAGGTAATTCTAGCTCCATAAGGTCTTCAGCTGCTAGAACATTGCTGTGAATCTCTGAAGCTTCTCTAACAAGTTGATCTACTTCATCATACCTTGCGCTGAAATGTGTTAAGATAAGTCGCTTAACTCCGGCCGCCTTTGCTAGTGTTGCGGCGTCCTTCGCAGTTGAATGAGCGTTCTCTTTAGCTTTTTCTCTATGCATCTCAGAATAAGTTGAATCAAATATTAGTATATCACACCCTTTAAAGAATTTGACTAGCTTAGCGTTGGTTCTAGTGTCTCCTGAATAGCCGATCTTCAGGCCTTTTCTTCTAGGTCCAACTACCTGATCAGGTGTGAACGTCTTCCCTTTGAAGGTAACTTTTGCCCCATGTTGAAGATTTGACCAGAGTTTTCCTTTGGGGATTCCCAATTTTTGCGCTTTTTCAGCATAGAATATCCCAGGTCTAGGCTTTTCATCTATTACATAAGCATAGTTTGTTCGATTATGCTCTGCTTTGCAAGCGAATATTGTGTACTCATCTTCCTCGACCACAATTCCATCTTTCACATTATGGATAGTTAGATCGTAAGTTAATCCAAATGCGAGATATTGGATACTGCTTTTTATGAAAGAGGCAAATTTTGGAGGCCCATACGATGTTAGCGGTTTATCTCTACCGGCCATAGACATAGTTTGTAGAAGACCTAAGACTCCTAAGCAATGATCGCCGTGAAGATGAGATATTAGTATCTTAGTAGGTCTGTTAAGACCTAATCTTGCATAAGTTAATGCTTTTTGAGTGCCTTCTCCAGCATCGAATAGAATAAGCTCATTTTCGCGTCTAACAGCAATGGATGTAAGTCCTCTTTCCTTTGTAGGAATTGCCGATGAAGTACCTAAAAAGATTATTTTTAATTTACCCAAAAGATCACCCTTCTAAATATTTTAATTTGTTCTTATTCTAAACACACACGGTTGAGATGTGTTTAGCGCATAAAGATGATACATCAATTTTTGATACAGGACCGGGTAATGTATTTGTACCCACCACTTCAGTAACACCTGCGTCAGTTATTTTCTTTAAAGCGTCTCCAATTAAAAGTGGATGGGTACATGCAGCAAAGATCTTCCTAGCCCCGTTCTTTTTCAGAAGTAAAGTTGCTTTCTCTATACTTCCACCCGTACTAATAATGTCATCAACTAAAATAACATCTCGATCTTTTATAGATCCAAAATCATCTTGTATAGTCACTTCTCCAGTAAATCTATCTCGTGATTTTTTCATGATTATTAACCCAGCTCCTAAAATATCGGCGAACCCTTCAGACCTAGAAGCGGCTCCAGCGTCTGGAGATATAACAATGGGTTTCTTTAACCCTGTTTTTTCTTTAAAATAGTTAGCTAACAAAGGAACAGCGGATAGACTATAGCTTGGAAAAGAAAAAAAACCAAGGCCCTTTACGCTGTGAATATCTATGGTATCTAAACGTCTTATACCTACAGATCTCATAAGTCTAGCAATTACAGACAAGCTAGTTATTTCACCTTTTAGAAACTCTCTGTCTTGTCTCGCATAAGCCAAGTATGGTACAAACGCGAATACCTTAGCTCCTTCCTCACTTAATCGATGAGCTAACAGAATAAGTTGAAACAGATGTCTATCAACTGGCGGGTAGATTGATTGAACAATTATTATCGACTCATTCGAAACTTCTTTTGATAATTTTAATTTAACTTCTCCATCCGGGAAAATTGTTGACTCAACGCCCAAAGTCCCACAACCTAATCTTTTAGCTATCGCCTCACCCAATAATTCAGAAGCGGGTCCAGGCGCAACAAGCCAATGAGTCATTCTAACTAATATCCCCTATCCAATCGGTAAATGATGACCAGTCATAAAATTATCCTTATTAGTTGTTGCGATCATAATTGTTTTACGATAATAACGCAATCAGTCCAGTCATTAATGATGATAAAACAAAAAGTACTAAAATAAAAATTGCTATTATTCGGGTTGTTTTGCGCTTCACATCAACTCTTACGAATAATCTATTTATCAAATTATCGATAAGATTATATTAAAAAAGCAATCAATTGGAGGGATTACTTTTTTTTATATTTTATCCGTAAATAAACTCCAAAAATAATGCCGACTCCCATTCCTCCAAGATGAGCACCGTTAGCGATCCCAGAGGGTGATAAAAGACCGACAATATCAATAATGATCCATAAGGCGGCTGCCAAAATCATAGGTAAAGGAAGCATCCCCATTACAAAAATTAACATAAAAGGTGCCAACGTAGCTAGAGTTCCCATCACTCCGTATACTGCGCCTGATGCACCTATAGCTGGAATCTCCGGGTTACTTGCAGATAATAAATAACCGATATTCCCAATTATTCCAGAAGAAAAAAAGATAAAAAGAAATCTTCGCCGTCCAATCATTTTTTCTAATTGAATTCCAAAGAAAAATAAAGCAAACATATTAAAAAAAAGATGTGAGAAATCAGCATGTAAGAATATGGACGTTAAGAAAGACCAAGGAAGTTGGAAGATATATGCTGGAAAAAAAGCCGCATAACGCCAAAATGGTGACGTAGCTTGCTGAATAACAAACCCTAATACGGCAGTAGCTATTAAGATGAATGTCCATTTAGGTCTATGTGAAGATGTCAAGATGTAACCCTTTCCTTTTTACAGGGTTTCTATATAGTTTACTTTCTAATTAAGTGCGCCTCAGCATAAAACGATTAATTTAGTAGAATCACCAAAACGAATTGGAGCAATATCCAATTGAGATAATTCATAATTAAGTGTAATATGTGTATTTTACTATTTATTCACATCATATATGCGAGTATCAATTTTTTTTCTTTCTAACTTTGAAAAAATGTTGAGATAAATTGGTAGCCCGGGGCAGATTCGAACTGCCGCCGCCGGCTAACCCCTTCCTTTTCCCATTTTGGGATCCAGAGGCCGGTATCCATAGCCCTATTTTATGGGTTGACCGCTAGACGACCGGGCTACTGGTCTTTGTATAACATGCATTAGGTTATGACCTTTTCTGCTTATCTTAACGATAATAGTTTAAGTGAAGTAGTTAGAAGAACAAAAATAATAACCCGCAGATATATAGTTCTTGGGAAGATCATTGGAAAAGTTATCTCCTGCTAAGAGGTCTACAGAGTTAGAGTATGCTATACGAGAAATAGCTGTATTGGCGTCAAAAATTGCGGAGTCTGGTCGAAAAATTATTCATCTAAATATTGGTGACCCAGTTAATTTTGATTTTAAGACACCTAACCATATCAAAGAAGCATTAATTGACGCTGTCAAAGATAACTACAATATGTATTCCGCTTCAGAAGGCCAACATGATCTTAGAAGTGCAATATCCTATAAACTTTCAACTCAACACATTAACATCTCTGAAGATGAAATAATAGTTACAAACGGGATTTCTGAGGCCATTCAAATGTTGTTAGGTGTCCTTGTAGATGAAGGTGATGAAATTCTTTTACCTTCACCAACATATCCAAGCTATAGGTCATATATCAAGTTCTATGGAGGTATACCTGTAACTTATGAGACTTTAGAAGAAGAAAAGTGGAATCCTAGTTTTGATGATATTAAGAAAAAGATATCTAGGAAAACTAAAGCTATCCTCCTAGTAAATCCAAACAATCCAACTGGTGCCGTGTGGTCAGAAAAGATTATCAAAGAGATAATTCAAATTGCTGCTGAAGATAATATCCCACTTATTTCTGATGAGGTATATGATGAGATAATATTTTCGGGCACACATATTCCAACTGCAAAGGTAGCTAATGAAGTTCCTGTAATAGGATTTAATGGTTTTTCAAAAGCTCATCTCATGACCGGGTGGCGATTAGGGTACATGTATTTCCATAACCCAAATGGGGTTCTAGATGTCATTAAAGAGGGTGTTTTAAAAACCGCGAGAATTAGATTGTGTGCAAACACCCCGGTTCAGAAAGCGGGTGTCGCTGCACTAAAAGGACCGAAAAATCATATTACAGAGCTAATTAACAAGTTAAGAATACGGAGGGACATTTGTGTTAAACGACTTCTTGAGAATGAAATTATTAGCACAAATATTCCTGAAGGTGCTTATTACTTATTTCCAAAAATTGACTTATCTAATACTAAATGGAAAAACGATAAAGAGTTTGTCGAAGATCTTCTTAAGGAGACGGGTGTATGCTTAGTGCCTGGTTCAGGTTTTGGGAGGGCTCAGCATTTTCGCTTGGTTTTTTTGCCAACACCTGCTGTTCTTGAAGAGGCTTTAGATAAGATCAATAATTTCCTAAGAAAAAGCCTTCAGCGCGGATCGTAGGTATGTGATTAAATTTGTTCTAATATTGGCAGCCCTAAGATATCCATTATCTCCTGCAATACTACTTTAAATCCTCTAACCAACATAAGTCTAAAAGCTCTTGTTGACTGATCATTTGACTTTAGGACCGGGGTTTTTTCATAAAATTGGTTAAAGTCTGAACAGAGGAGCAATGCATATCTTGAAAGATTTTTTATTGAAAGATTTCTTACGCTTTCTTCAAGAACTATATCAAATTTTGAAATGTCTTTAAGCAGTTTTAATTCTTGTGGTTCCAAGTTTTGAGTGATTTTAACTTCCTTTTGGATTGGTTCACATGATTTCTCCAATATTCTTACAGATCTAGCATAAGAATATAGTACATATGGGCCAGTTTCTCCATCTAATCTCAAGACCTCATCTAGATCAAAAACTATGATTTTATCAAGATCTTGTTTTAGCAGCACAAAACGTAGTGCTGCAACGGCTATTCCCTCTGCAATAATATTTAGCCAATTCTCATCTTTAGCAGTGTTTCTTTTCTTGGTCTCGTCAAATGCTCTTTTTTTCAATGCGTCTAAAGCATTGTCTGCGTTCAAGTACACTCCTTTTCTCCCAGACATATGAAGAAAAGTCCTCTTTTCATTATTCGAATCTAATTCTTTTACTGTTGATGTAGACAAAGAGACAACTGCATACCCTAAATGTCTATACTTATTTTGTAAGTCTATATCTCGGAGTCTAGATAACACAGAACTAATTATCCTTTGTAGTCTTGCTTGTCTGTGATCGATCACGGTTATTACTTTATCTGTCCCTGAAAAGCTTATTTCAGTCTGCCCATTATTAACATCTGTAGACCATAATATTGATCCATTTGGTTGCTTATCGTATTCCTTGTATCTAAATGGATCATCAAATAAACCAATTTTCCAAGCTGCAAATGGTATGTCTTTAGCTATGTATGTCACTGTACCAGTTCCTCGTACCAACACTTTTTCTTCTCCCTCGTCTTCTCCTTCTACTTCAACTATCCAGCAACCTTTGAGTTTACCTTCGTCCATAATATGTGTAATCTCTTTCTTCTTAAGCTCTTCAAAGATTTTATCCCAAAGTCGGGACTCCAATATATGTGATTCAAAAACTAAGCAGTCATAAAGTGCGCCAAACCTCCAGCATGTCTTTAGCTGTTCGGATAGTATTCTATTAGTTACTTTCTTAGCTAGTTTAGCTTTTTCAGAACCTGCAGTCTCAATTTCTTGGAGAATTACTTTTTGTTTTTCTTTTAGTTCAGGTTTAACTGAATACATTTCATTTACCTGTACGTAAACAGTGTCTCCACAATATTGGGCAAATTTAATATTATTTAGCGGTTCTAAAGGATAGTTGCAATGCAAAAATCCGACTAGAAGATCAGCCACTTGTGAACCGGAGTCGTCTACATAATTCAAAACTTGAACACTATGATGGGTGTATCGAAGTAGTCTAGCTAATGAGTCACCTAAGGCAACATTCCGTAGATGCCCGATATGAAGTGCTTTATTTGGGTTAACGCTTGTGTGTTCTACAGTTATTTTTTGACTTTGTCCTAGGTTCAATGTCTTTAGGTTATTTTTTTCTTGAATTGAAGGCAATAACTGTAAAGCTAATACCTGAAAATTAAGTTTAAAGTTAATATATCCTGGCGAATCTAATGTAAAACTCGCCACCAATCCTCCTTTAATTAAAGAAATTTTTTCGCCCAGACTATGCAATACTTGCATGGGATTACGCTTCATTTTCCTAGCAAGCTGGAAAGCTATATTTGTAGACATTTCACCTAGATTAGATGTTGGCGGTTCTTCAAGAGTAAAAGATACTTCTGGAAAGCCATTATCCCGAATTGATTGTTCTATAATTTGTTTTACTTCTTTCTTGAAAACGCTGAAACTCATACTCATTCACTTTGTCAGTTGAACTTTAAAGAATCTATCAGCAACATGATCTATTGCTTCAACTAGACCCTCACCCATTTCGCGTTCTGTCACATATGATGCTGCTTTTTTAGCCTTATCAGGTGCGTTTGCTAATGCGATACCATAACCACAAAAGTTAAACATGGGGATATCCGTCTCACTATCTCCGATTGCGGCAACTTCTTCAGGTTTAACTGAAATATACCGTAAAGCTAAGTTTAATCCTTTTGATTTATTAACATCTATAAGATTAACGTGAAACGCATATTTTGAATCACTTAATTCAATTGGTAAATTATTTTCTTTAATTAGATTTCGCCCCTCCTCTAAATTGAATGTCCTCTGCAACACCACATCCGTAAATCTTGGATATGTCTGCTTCATAACTACTTTTGTGAATTTCTTAGTCAGAAGATCGTAAGCCTCTAAACATTTAGATTTATCACCTAAAAGCACAATTTTATCTGGGAGAATAGCTACAACCCCCCCATTTTCTCCAACAACTACTCGTGTGGTGCCAAAGTAAGCAGCTAAAGTATATAGCTCCAAATGCGTTCTCCCGCTAGCTAAAATAACTTGTTTTCCCAACCGTTCCATCCATCTTAAGGCGGATACAGCTTTGAAGTTGATCTTTCCTCCGTTACTTGTTATTGTTCCATCAACATCTACAGCTAATGCCTTTAGCATCAATAGCTCAACGTCTCAGGTTACAAATACTACCATATCATCTTTTTCTGAAAGATTCTTATCAAACATCTTTTATGTTTAATGCGGGCCCGTGGCCTAGCAAGGACATGTGCAAAATATACTTGAATCCCTAGACTGGATCAAGGCGCTGACAATCAAAAGATTTGGCGAATGCCTCCGATTTTGAAAAGGAGAAAGCCGGAAATCCAGGGTTCAAATCCCTGCGGGCCCGCTTGAAAATATTGTGCGAACCTATAGCCTAAAACACCGAAAAAACTGAGAAAATTACCAATCTATTTTTAAGTCGATATTATTTTTTTTGCTTATAAGGTATAATAGACCTGCAGCGCCAGTCATCAAGTTATCCCCTAATGGATTTGCATAACAATAATTCAAAGAAGTTTTTTCCATAATCTTTCTTCGAGGTCCCGTTACTACAATTTGTTCGGTCATGTTATCACATTTATCAGTTAAGTATGCCCCATGTCCACCCTCGTCAACTACTTGTTCATTAGTTAGGGACCCATTTGATAATAATTTAATAAATTTCTCAAGTTTCTCAGCTGTTAAGGTCTTCGTGTGAGTCTCGAAATACCCAACTATTTCTTCATTAATTAATCTGGCTGCAAATGTATGACCATTACCTATATCAATCGTTAATAAATTTTGATAATTTCTAACTTGAGGGTCTAATGTAGCACCTATTGACGCAGCTATAACTGTATCTGCAACAAATATTTGACCGTCGAATGATTCACTCAATCTGTTTGCATCAGAACGCATTCTTAACAATGATTCAGGTATATTAGATATATGGTATAAGAAACTTAAAGGTCGCGGATCATTTTTTATTTGATCGCTAATAATTTTATGGCGATATGAAATAGTTGAACTCCCATCTAAAGGTTTTCCATGATCTTGAACAGCGAAAATAATAAAATCCAACTTATTAAAAATTAGATTATTCTTACTGACCTCGTTAATAAGCTCCACATCAACCTCATTTAATTTTATTTCTTCAAAATCTCCATCAGGACACATTTCTTGAACATCTATTCCAAGTGACTTAACTTCCGCTAAATCATAATTGAAAGTCAAAGCAGCTTCAGGCGTAGCCACAATCTTAACTCCGGCCTTTATTCGATTTTTTACTGACTGAGTTATTGGACCTCCACCAATTATTCCTCCTGAAAAAAAAAGATTATTTTTCTTGATGCTTAGAACTTTCCTTGCAAAAACTTGAGTGGGCGCAGGAATGACTATCTTAAAGCAGTCACTCCATGATGGATTATAAAATAATATGTCTTCTGTGCCTAATCCAACATCAACGCAACATATCTCAACCAATATGCAAAACTAAGATAGATGTAGTTTAATATACCTTTTACCTTTGTCGATTAAATGATAATTATTAAGCTGATCAATCTTAATTTATTATTGATTAATAAATGTACAAAATATTTGTAAATTATTTTTATGATTCTACCTTAACTTCTTTCCAGAAAGCTACATAATTCTTAATTTCTTTTGCAGCTTCTTTAGGTTCAGGGTAATACCACGCGCTATCCTTGTTAATTTCATTATTCACAATTATATCGTAGCTCGCTTCACCTTTCCAGGGGCAAGTACTATGAGAACTGCTCTTTTTGAGGTATTGAGAATTTGTCGAATCGGGTGGAAAATATAAGTTTCCTTCTACAATTATCGTTTTATCACTTTCGGCAATTACGATGTTATTCCAAGTTGCTCTTGCCATTCTTTCACTAATTATCAATAATATAATATACTCCAACTTTATTAAATCTATAGAAATCAGTATAGAAATTGAAATGGATTACTTGTATATTCTGAAAAAAATATAGTGATTTTTATCTTTTTAGAGGTAAGTCTAATAATATCCAACAAAAATACATGTAATGATTCATCTATGATACCAAAAGTAGAAGCTGACAAATATTGCGAACAATAAATCTTATCCTCCAGAAATATGGAAAGAAGTGGACACTACTAGACATAATTGGTGAAATTGTTGGATTAGCTAAAAAATTAGGTGTTATTGTCTTTAGATTTGTGATAGATTTCAACACACAATTGTTTCGCGGTTTTTTGTTAACTCTGATTAGTAGATTTATCTACGGTTTCAATCGCGGGTCAATTCTTCTCCCTGCAAATGAGGGAGTCAATCCAATTGCAGTTAGACTAAGAAAAAAATGTAATAGTTTCAACTCATAAGAGAAGTGCAAATATGGACACATATACCAACTCATCAAAAAAAGAACAATATATCTTCAACACAATAAAATTAGGAAAAAAAATGGAGTATATGAAATCTATTGATACCACACAAAAAAAAATTCACGAGAGAGCTGCTCAAGGAGAGCCAGAAGGATACTTAGTATTATCTGATAAATTAACAAATGCTAGAGGACGGTTTAATCGAGATTTTTTTACAACCACAGGTGGTTTATACTTCAGTATATTACTAAGACCAAAAATTTCTCCGAATCAAAGTTCATTGGTTTCATTAGCAGCAGGAGCTTCTGTATCTCTCGGCATTGAGGATCAAACATCACTAATAACTGAATTGAAATGGCCTAATGATTGTCTAATAAACGGAAGAAAAGTGTGCGGAGTTATCGCTGAATCAATCATTTCTAAAGAAAAAATTGAATATATTGCAATCGGTTTTGGGATAAATGTTAATTTTCCGCGATCAATGTTACCTAAATCGATACATAAGAAAGCAACTACTCTGTTTGAAGAATGTAATCGCATATTTTTTTTACCCAAACTTCTTAACCAAATACTTGTACATCTTGAAGAATTATATGATAACATTCAAGCTGGAAAAAAACAAGAAATATTAGACGTATGGAGAAAAAGAAATATTCTGAAAAATAGAGAAGTTGAAATCGAAGAAAATAACGGTACAGTTCTGAAAATCAGAGTTATTGATATAGATCCAGAAGGTAATTTAGTTGCTAAATCAAAGCATGGAATTCAACATTTTACCACAGGGGAAATAATTAAAATCTATTAACCGATTTACTATTAGTCTTTAACATATTAAAAAAATAATAGATGGTGTTATAATCTTAAAAAACGAGTCTGAGTAAACTCCAACTTATTTTTATTCTAAGTTTATTATGATGAACACTTTTTATAACGGCATGTTTCCATGTTTTTTCCAAGGAAGCTTTTGATCTTTGTGTTTAAGTAACTCAAAGCTCTTGATAATTATCTTCCTTGTGTCTTTTGGATCAATAACGTCATCAATGTGTTGATATGATGCAGGATAATAAATTTTCATGAATGTGTCTTTAAATGCTTCTTCCCTTTTTTTCCGCTCTTCTTCAGGATTTGCAGCTGCAGCAATTTCCTTACGGTAGACAACATTAACAACGCCTTCTGCAGCGACTAGTCCTATTTCCGCAGTTGGCCATGCATACACTAAATCAGCTCCCATGTATTTTGAGTTCATAGCGATATATGCGCCGGCATAGGCCCAACCCAAAATTATCGTTATTCTAGGTACAGTTGCTTCAGAAGTGGCGTGTAACAATGATGCGCCTCGGAATATCATTCCGAGTTTTTCTTGTACTGATCCTATAATATACGCAGGTGTACTTACAAGATAAACTAATGAAATATTAAATGCGTCACAGAACCTGATAAACCTAGCTGCTTTTTCAGCTGCCCAAACATCTATCCCGCCTGCTAAAAATAGTGGATTATTTGCGATTATTCCGGTTGTATACCCATTAAACCTTGTTAATCCAACAACCATGCTTTTCGCATAATCCTTATGTATTTCAAAGAAAAAGCCATTGTCAACAATCTCGCTGATGACATCATGCATGTCATACGGTGTTTTTGGATTGGGTGGAACAATATTGTACAAAGTGTCACATATTCTATTTGGGTCGTCACCAGTTTCTTGCCATGGAGGTTTTTGTTTATTATTCAAAGGTAGAAAGGCTAAAAGTTCCTTAACCTTGTTAATGCAGTCTACCTCATCTTCGGCGACTACATGGCAAACTCCACTCTCAGATGAATGCATTTTTGCACCTCCTAAATCCGCAGTACTTACTTTTTCACCCGTCATTGCCTCGACTAGGGGCGGACCAGCTATGAAGGTCGATGAATCCTTTGTCATAAAAATAAAATCACTTAACCCCGGCTGATAGGATTGCCCTCCTGCAACAACACCATTCATTACAGCTATCTGAGGTATAACGCCTGAATAAATTGATGTATAATAAAACCATTCGCCATATTGTTTAGAAACTTCAAGAAATTCTTGAAGACGAGCTCCCGCAGATTCATTGAATCCAACTATAGGAATTTTCCACTCTGCAGCTAATTTTGTGATCTTAACTATTTTTTTGCCATGCATTTCACCCATTGTACCTGCAATACAAGTGTAGTCTTGAGCCATAGCTGCAACAGATCTACCGTAAACTGTCCCAGTACCTATAATTACTCCATCACTTGGAAGATTAACTTTATCCATTCCAAGTTCTCGCCCCATTGTTCTTCCAAAAGCATCTATCTCACCGAACGACCCTGGATCAAAGAATGTCTCTAAACGTTCGCGAGCTGTAAGTCGACCAGCTGCATGTTGTTTATCTATTCTTTCTTGGCCGCCGCCTAGTTCTATTATTTTCCTTCTTTTTTGAAGTTCTTCAACTTTTTCTATGGCCTTTTTGGTGTTTTCACTCATCTTCTCAGCGATAGAGAGGTAAAGTTAGTTTTATTAAGGTTATCCAAAGATATTAACTAAAAAACGTGTGTTAAATCACCCTAGGCGAAACTGCTTCAGATAGACCTAAGAATTTTTCTACAATCTCAGCTTCTGGTGCTAAATCAATTGGTTTTTCATACATTCGGCCGACAATCTCTGGATCTTTCAACCCATTACCTGTTGCGATGCATACAACAATCTCTTTTTTCTTAATTACTCCATCCCTAACAAGTTTTTTAAGAGCAGCTATAGGTGAGGCTGACGCTGGTTCAACAAATAATCCTTCAAGTCTAGCTAAAAGGCTTTGTGCTTCCAATATCTCTTTATCTTCAATCGCAAGTGCAGTGCCATTTGATTCATAAATTGCTCTTAATGCTTTTTTCCAGCTTATAGGTGTGCCAATTCTAATAGCGGTTGCAATAGTCTCAGGTTTCTTTATAGGTTCTATGCTTTTCCTGGAGTTTTTAACAGCTTGGAAAATTGGTGAAGCACCTTGAGCTTGTACACCAATCATTTTAGGTCTGTCAGATATGATGCCTAGATTTAAAAACTCAGAATATCCCTTCCAAGCTGCACTAATGTTTCCAGCGTTGCCTACTGGCATTACCATATAATCGGGTACCCTACCTAGCTGATCGCATATTTCAAATGCTAATGTTTTTTGCCCTTCAATTCTAAAAGGATTAATAGAGTTGAGGAGGTACACTTGTCTATTTCTTTTACAAATATCAAGCACAATTTTTAGTGACTCGTCAAAATTGCCTTGCACTTGTACTATTTGAGCTCCGTAAACAATAGCCTGAGCTAGTTTTCCATAGGCGATCTTTCCTGATGGAATAAGAACAATACGTCTCATGCCAGCTTTAGCGCTATAAGCTGAAAGGGATGCAGAGGTATTCCCTGTTGAGGCGCATATTACACTTTGTGCACCGCTTTCAAAAGCTCTTGTAACTCCAACAGTCATCCCTCGATCTTTAAATGAACCTGTTGGATTTTCACCTTCGTTTTTTACATATAGGTTGTCTAACCCTAAAAACGCACCTAGTTTTCGGCATTTATGCAATCCTGTACCCCCTTCATTGAGAGTAATGATGTTAGATGCGTTTTGATAGGGCAGAAGTTCGAAGTATTTCCAAACTGAAATAGGTCTTTTTCGCCATCCGCTCTTTGAAAGCTTTGCTTTAATTCTTCGATAATCTATTAAGACTTCTAGTAAATCACCGCATTTAGGGCATTCATAAATTAGTTCAGTTATTGAAAATATTGAATTGCAGCCGATACAAGACAATGAAAAATTATTCATGGATCTTTATCCCCTTAAATGAATAAGTTACTAAACATTGGGAACTAATATTTGTTGATTTGAAGCCTTTATTCATAGTGTTCAATATTATTTTCGGTTTAACCATTATATCATTTAAAATTAAACTTGTAAAATGACCAGTTCCTCTTACAGCCACACCAAATTCATCTATCTGAAATATCATCTTTTTAACCTCTAGATATCCAACTATAAGTTATGTTCGATACGGTTCTATAATAATATCTCTTTTATTTTCCAAATACATCTATATTACTGATAAATTTCAGGACCATAAAGTTTGCCTTTGATGTATTATAATATATTTTAAATCAACATTTTTTAGAAGAATAGTAGGACATATACTGTGTTCTGAGAAAGTATATCCATATTGAGTGAAGTTAGCAAATCGCCATATTTTCAGGCAATGCTATTAAATTTGTCTTAAATGAACATGTCTGGACTATTACATTACCTCCGAATTGAGTTGCCGGAGAATAATCGACTTGAGTTACGCCATTGATAATTTCTTATCTTTAGAAGAAAATTGGATCACCCTTACATATAATTTATATCAAACCGCTTTTTATATCCAAAACATAATTCAAACTAAAACTATAAAAAACGTCAAACAATCCACTGTTATGTATGCGCATTATCTTAATAGGGTACGGTGTCGTTGGTCAGAACTTCACTAAGCTAATATTACAACGTAAACGAGAATTAATAAAAAAATATGGTCTTCATCCTAGAATTGTAAGCATTATTGATAAAGGCGGAGCAGTTGTAGATGAAAGTGAATTGAATTTAGAAGCAGTTTTAAAAACAAAGTTAGAATCAGGTACTGTTGCATCTTACCCACAATTAGGGAAAAGCAACATAAAGGCGGTAGATCTTCTGAAGTCATTGGACGCAGATGTTGTAATTGAGACAACTCCAACTAATATCGATACTGCGCAGCCCGGTTTGTTACATATTGAGCAGTCTATAAAAAGAAAAATGAATGTAATCACAACAAATAAAGGACCTTTAGCTAAAAGTTTACCCCAATTATCGGATCTTGCAAGATATAACAAAGTTTCATTATTATTTAGCGGGACAGTTGGTGGCGGTACTCCTGTTTTAGATTTTGGGAAAAGATGTCTATCTTCCGATAAAATTGTTAAAATAGAAGGTATTTTGAATGGGACCACCAATTACATTTTGTCAGCAATGGAATCAGATGGAAAAGATTTTGATGAAGCCCTAGGTGAAGCTCAAAAACTGGGGTACGCTGAAGCAGATCCGACTCTAGATATTGATGGATGGGACACCGCATGTAAAATAGTAATAATTGCCAATTGGATTATGGGACGGGAAACCACTTTAGACGATTTGAGAGTTGAAGGAATCCGAAATATTTCTAAAAATGAGGTTGAAACCGCAAAAAAGGGTGGAAAGTGCATCAAACTTATTGGGCGTATTGGAGATGAAATTGATGTGAAGCCTCGAATGATTAGTAAAGATGATCCAATGTGTATTAATGGTACACTTAATGCAGTGAAATATGTTTCGGAATCAGCTGGTGATGAGATAATAATAGGTAAAGGCGCAGGAGGTATGGAAACGGCGAGCGCCATCATGCGGGACTTGCTTGAAGTAAAAAACCGTTTGGCAGGAGATTGGTTAAATTGAAAATAGTAATGAAATTTGGGGGGTCTTCACTTTCAGATGGTAAACTTATTAGAAATAGTTCAGAAATAATACAAAAATTTTCAAAAGGTAACAATTTGGTCGTTGTCGTATCAGCGATTGGAGAAACTACAGATAACATACTAAAAATGATCAATCAAGCAATTGACGGTGATGAAGAAAAGGTTAAAATTACTTTAAATAAAATCAGAATCAATCATGAAAAAGCCGCGAAAGAGTCCATATCAAATAAAGAATATCTAAATGAAGCTATCCACAGTATATCCTCTATTTTCTCGGAACTAGAAAAGCTAATTTTGGCAATAACTACAATAAAAGAAATTACTGCACGTTCAAATGACTTTATTCTCTCTTTTGGCGAAGAATTATCAAGCTTACTATTGGAGTTTAACCTAAAGGACGTTGGATTAAAGAGCTGTCGTTTTAAAGGTGGAGAAGCTGGTATAATAACAGACGACTTTTTTGGTGAAGCATCTCCTTTGATGGAGGTTACCAAATCAAAAATCAGATCAAGATTAACTCAGGTAATTCAAAAAGGAATAATTCCGGTAGTTTCTGGTTTTACAGGTGTAACTCAAGATGGGTATATAACTACTTTAGGAAGAGGAGGTTCTGATTATTCTGCGACTATAATAGCTGTTGCTATTGGAGCTGACGAAGTATGTCTATGGTCGGATGTAGATGGAATTATGACTGGTGACCCGAGGATAATACATAATGCCACGATCATCCCAAAACTAACATATGCTGAAGCTCTTGAAATGACTGCTTTTGGAGCAAAGGCCATACATCCACGAGCTCTTGAACCGGTAGCTGATGAAAAAATTCCTGTGAAAGTACGTAACACTTTTGCAAGTGATTTACCGGGCACGCTTATCGTTGATGATGCGCCAAGTAAACCAAAGGGTATAGTAAAAGCTCTGGCTTTAGTACGAGATGTTGGGTTAATTACAATTAGTGGGGCTGGAATGGTTGGAAAGCCAGGCACTTCAGCAAAAATATTTGAAGTAATTCAGAAAAGTAAGACTAACATTTTAATGATCTCACAAAGTATTTCAGAAGCAAATATTGGAATAATAGTGCGTAGAAATGCGCTCCATCACGTAACAAATACTTTGGAGATGGCCCTTCTTGGAAAAGGTGTAGTTACGGACATTATTCCTAAAGAAGATGTAAATGTCATAGCTGCTTTAGGCGAGGGGATGCGTGGGACTCCAGGTGTTGCTGCAAAGATATTTAGCTCCATATCAAAAAAAGGGATCAATATAATAATGATCGCACAAGGCTCATCAGAATTGGGGGTATCATTTGTAGTGTCAGAAAAAGATGCTGAAGATGCGATTAGAACAATTCATGAAGACCTCAAACTTAATGATGGAGCCTATTAATATTCACTAATCCTCAGTGCATAATATTGGCGGGTTGTATAATCTCAGCTTTGGTCTAAATAGGAATCTTATCCAGAAATGAAGATGGTGGTTTTTTATAGATAGATTTTCTACATACCTCAATTTCATAAGTCTTCCATAACTCGGTCATAGATTCTGCTATTTTTATTGATGTACTTACAGGATCAACTATTGGCACTCCTTTTATAGAAAGTGCTTTTCTTGAGGCAAGTATAGATCCAGTAATTGTGCAAAATGGAATAATTGCTTCAGCTCCATCTTCTTCGATAATCTTGTCCATGGCTTCTATCACTAAATCCACATACCTATTTTGATCTTTGAATATCAGTTTTGAGATTTTTGATTCAAGACATTTAATACTAACTACTTTTTTTTCTAACCCGTTTTTTTCAATTAACTCTTCGGCAATATGTGATACGTGTTTATCTGTAACCAAAATTGAAAACTTGTGACCTAGCATAGAAGCTAGCCATGAAGATGCGCCAAAAGCTCCAATTACAGGTATTTTTACTAAAGATCGTGATTCTCTAAGTCCACCTTCCAGCATACAACCGATTATAACTGCATCATACCCTTTTTTTTCAGCCTGATAAACGCATTGTGCGATATGTAGACTATTGAAAATGTGTGGATAAGAAGGCGCAGGAGACGGATAGCCTTCCTTCAAGCTACTAATATCAATAAGTGTTCTCTCACTCGCTACATTAACAGCTATGTTGCGGATACGATCATGATACTCAGAAATCCAACTTTGATTAGGAACAGGGTCTTGCCATAATATTTTATTTTGAAATTGTCTATTTTTAGATTTTGACATCAATAACCCTGAGATGTGATCACTAAAATGGATTATGTTACCGTCTTTGCATCAGATTAACTCACCTTAAATATCACAATATAGGTACATAATATGGTGGATAATTTATATGCGTAATGTAGCAATAATTGGAGCAACTGGAGTAGTAGGTCAACAATTTGTTATTGCGCTTCAGAACCATAAATGGTTTAACATAACTAAGCTAGCTGCCTCAAAAAGATCAGCTGGGAAAAACTATGAAGACGCCCTAAGGAATAGTGATGGGGCTTTAAACTGGTTCTGTGAAGAAAAACCTAGTTCTGAGACCTTAAAAATTAAAGTAGAGGACGCCTCAAAAATAAAAGTTGATTCCTGTGACATTGTTTTCACTGCCTTAGAATCTGAACAAGCAAAAGTTTTTGAGTCAAAATATGCAAAAATAAAACCGGTAATAAGTACTGCAGCAACTTTCAGATATGACGTAGATGTTCCAACTATAATTCCAGGAATTAACAACGAGCACATCAAGCTTTTAGATATTCAAAAAAAGAGACGAGGCTGGAAAGGATTTGTAATTCCGATTCCCAACTGTACAACAACTGGCTTGGCAGTCACACTGAAACCAATCCTCGATAAATTTGGACTTGAACAAGTTTTAATGACTTCAATGCAAGCTTTATCAGGCGCAGGTCGTAGCCCTGGAGTAAGTGCATTAGATATTCTAGACAACGTTATCCCATATATCCCAAAAGAAGAAGAAAAAGTTCAAACTGAAACCTTAAAAATATTAGGAAAATTAAATAATAAAAAGATAAAGCCAGCTCAATTCAAAGTAAGTTGTACATGCACCCGCGTTCATGTTAGAGACGGCCATACCGAATCAGTTTTTGTATCTACAAAGACACCTAACACAATAGAAGATGTAAAAAAAGCTATGAATAAATTTGGGAAAGATCTTATTAAAATGAAGCTCCCATCAGCTCCAAAACAAATGATCGAAGTAACAGATGACCCTTTCAGGCCTCAACCTAGGATTGATCGATATGCTTCTGATGGAATGGTCACAACAGTAGGTCGTATTAGACGTGACATTGCTCTTAAAAATGGTATGAAATATGTCCTTGTATCACATAACACAAAAATGGGTGCTGCTAAAGGCGCTGTTTTAGTCGCTGAGCTTCTAGATAAAGAAGGTTATCTAGATTAAATTAACCGGAATATCATAACTATTTCTAGAAAGGCATCAAGAAATTCAAAACTTTTTAATAAATATCTATCTTTATTAACTACTATTGAAACAAGTACAGAGACGGTGTTAAAAGTTTTGGGGAAGATTGATGAAATTGACATGAATATACTTAAAGAACTGATAAATGATGCAAGTCTATCTGTACCTAAATTAAGTAAAAAAATAAATGTTAACTCTTCAGTTGTTTATAGTCGGATTAAACGTCTAACGAAAAGAGGGTTTATCAAACGTTTTACAGTTGAAGTAAACGAAGATCTTTTAGGTTATAACGTGACAGCAATTATAGGTGCAAACTTAAACTCGAAATATAGAAAAGATGCAATCGATGAAGTATTGGGACTGGCATCAGTTAGAGAAGTAACTGAAGTAACCGGACGTTTTGATGTAATGATTACTGTAAGATCTAAAACTTTAGATGGACTACATGATGCGATTGCTAATAAAATAGCGTTGATAAATGGGATTACACATACAGAAACATTTGTTGAAATGGCTCAAAAACGAACAGAACCGAAATACGTAGTAAGAAGCTAAAATATTGCCTTTAGGAATATTTCACTATAAGCTAAATATCATACTTTAAGGCTTCATCAAGGGAGCCTGTTCTATATCCAGCTAAATCTAATGTAACATATTGAAATCCTATTTTTCTCATTTTTTCATTAATTAGATCCATAACACTGTCTTTAAAGAACATTTTTCTCTCTAAAGGCGCAACCTCTATTCTAGCAATATCTATATGAATTCGAACTCTTATTTGTCTAGCACCTGTAATTTTTTTTATCATCATCTCTGCTTCATCTACACGTGTTAATGCTTGCCGTGTAATTGTTTGCCCATATGGAAATCTTGATGCGAGACAAGCATTAGACGGTTTGTTAAAATTAGGTAACCCCACAGATTGAGCTAATTCTCTAACGTCATCCTTGGTGATCCCGATTTCTTGCAATGGACTAACAACACCATTCTCTCTAAAAGCTTTAACTCCTGGTCGCCTCATTGAAATATCTTCAAAGATTCCACCGTCCACTAAAGTTTTTACTTCCATTTTATATGCAATAGATCTCATTAAACGCCCTAACTCGTTCCTACAATAATAACATCTATTCTCCTCATTTTTCCCAACCTGGTGATTAGCTAGTTTATCGTAATCTAAAATAATGTGTTGAATACCTATTCTCGAAGCAATGATTTTTGCATCTTCTAACTCGGATTTAGCTAATGTTGGTGAAACGCCCGTCACAGCTACTGCATTATCATTCAAAGCTAAATAGGCAAAAGCAGCTATTACTGAGCTATCTACACCTCCTGAAAGTGCCACTAAGACCTTTTCCCTTTCTCTAAACCAATTAAGAAGACTTTCTGCTTTTGATTGAATTTTAGGTTTTAAATCTTTAAACATTTCTTCTTTTGTTCTTAATCCCATCATGCATTCACTTGATTCATTAAAGTATGATTTAGCGATCAAATTATGTATATCGGTTATTGTTTTTCTAAGGAATAGCTTTTAGACAGGTATTACTATTAGTTAATGGCTGGGAAAAAAGTGGATCCTCTTCTCAAGATTGAACAAGCTGAAATTAATAATCTTATTCCAGCAAATATAATAAAAAAAATAAAATCAAGAATGCACTATCTTGAGGAAAGTGTTAGAAGAGTGGAGCATGCTACAAAGCTAAAGTATCCTACACATTATATTGAACCGTTTTTATTTATTTATTCAAGCCGAATAGAACTAGGTCAAATGGGTATCTTATACGCTCGAACAATGCCTGTTGATGTTGGAGGCTCAATTGAAATTGTGGTGCAGATATCTTCCCCCCTAATCGCTTTTGGAACTAAACAAACGATTGACGCAGTATTAACTCATGAGTTTCTCCATTATGTTGAATTAGTCAAACGATTTAGTAAACTTGAAATCTTATCGCAAGAACTTACATCCACTATGTTTGAAGCAAGTTATACTGATTCCGAAGATTTATTTCCGCTAGAACAATTAATAAATAATCGTCCGCTAAAACGTTTACTTAAACAAAGATTTTCTAATGGTCTGATTGATGAAAAGTTACAAGAGAAAGTTGAAAAGCAGTGGTTAAGTAAAGGATTGCCTGCAGTCAAAATATCACCTGACTCAAATGTTGTTAATTTATCAATTTCATCTATCATCAATTCAAGGTTTGATCCTTTTCTAACTATGAGACTGGATGAAATTGAGCAGAAAGATAATTGAATAGGTAAGGATGAATGTCGATCTGCTTTGGAAGACATTAAAATAATTATGGATACACTCACACCAATTATTAAAGATAAGACAGTTGTAGCGACCTGTATCTATGGGTCCAGGATAGCAGGATATGCAAAGGAAAATAGTGATTACGATGTCATAGTAGTTCTGGAAAATTATAAGAATATTGTAAGATATAAGTATCTGAAAGGTAACCCAGAAGTCTCCGCGCTACTAGTTGATAAAAAGGCGTTATTTGATGATGCAATAAAAGCTCGTTTAGGGGAGTTCGTAGTAGGACGTTTTCTGAATATTTTTAAATCAATATCAGGAGATGAAATATTTAACGAAATTGAGGCGATCTATAAAAAAAGAATAATTCTTGAAATTATAAAAGAAATAGAATTGTCATACGGCGAATTATCCACAATCATTAAGATACCGCAAGAATATTTCCTTTTCGAAAAATTAAAAAAGAGAGCCGCGCTATATCCGCCAGCTCGTTACAGCTATGTTCAAACATATATGGGTCAAAAATGGAATGAAAATCTTAAGGCATCTCTCTCAGGATTCAGAGAACCATTCTCACAACTTGAAAAGGAAGGTATTATTAGTATAAATGAAAACATAATTAAAATAAATTCTCCGATTGTTAAAAATCGTCAATTTAATAGAATTACTACAAAAATGACAAACACAACTAGAGGAATAGCTCAATATGCGGTCCATGGCTTTGCAGGGCGTGTCGGGCTAAACGTAATAGTCAAAGAAATGCTCTCAAAAATAAATCGTAATAAATCACGATATGAAGTTCCAGAATTTATAAGACACCCCAAAACTATCTGGGAATTAGATGACGCGTTATTAATAATAGATTGTGATAGCTGGTTAAAAGAAATTTCACAATATCTTAAAATGGATGACAGTTGTAAATATAAGAAAAAGAGACTAGGTGAATTCTATAGTACAACTCAGAAGATTGAATTAACAGATTCTAATAAAAAATATACAATTGCAGCAAAGAAATTTAAAGACCCTAAAAATTTAAAATGGGCTTTTTTAAATATTTGGGCATCTGCAAAAAAATTTGAAAATACTCCAGATATTCGAATGTGCAATGAATATAAGTATCTAAAAATGTTTAAAGAAATGAATTTTCTAACACCAAAAGTAATCGGTCTTTTTCTATCAGATTTAATTCTAGTAATGAATTACATTGAAGGTGTTGATTTAGGAACAATATCCTCTGAATTCCTACGTGGAAAGTCACAAGATCTTGAGCCAATTAGGCTTTATGGCGATAATTTGGGGCGTCTCCATTCAAAAGGTTACACTTTAGGTGACACTAAACCAAGCAACGCGATCTATAATAACTCCAAACTCTATTTCACAGACCTCGAACAAGCTTCAAAAGGCGGAGATTATAGTTGGGATATAGGAGAATTTATTTATTACTCATTAAAAATGTGTCTACAAGTTGATAATGCACGTATTTTAGTTGATACGTTCAAAAAAGCCTATCTTCAAAAGGGATACAGTGAAGCTCTAACAAATGCAACTGACCGTAAGTATGTTAGACCTTTTGCGCCCATAGTTATACCTAAAGTTGTTAAAGTTGTACGCGAATCTTTTTTAAGAGATAATTAGTTATTTAATCTCATCCTTCTTTTTAAAAGTGGTGTATCCACACTTTCCACAAGCATGTCTATCATGATGGTCAGCTAAAAAAACGCCTTTTCCACATCTTTGACATTCTATCTTATTTTTTTCTACTTTGTCACCATTAATTTTATAAAAACGCCAAACTTGTGTACTTGGTTTTTTTTTCTTAGTATCTACTTTTTCAGACATATTCTACTGACCTACTTTCTCCTTAGCCTTATCAGGCACCTTATCTACAGCTTTCTCCTTAGCCTTATCAGGCACCTTATCTACAGCTTTCTCCTTAGCCTTATCAGGCACCTTATCTACAGCTTTCTCCTTAGCCTTCTTAGGTGCCTTATCTACAGCTTTCTTTTGTTTTTTTTGCTTTTCTTTTGGATTCATCCTCATGAATATATGTTTTGAAAGATGTTTTTTTGCGTTTTCAAGCTGATCATATATATAGAAGATTGCTTCAGAATTAGTTGTTCCTGTTGACCCTTTGATAGTTATTGGAATAATTTTCTCGATAGGAACACCTATTTCAGCCGATACAAATTTTACTGCTTCTGCTCGAGTAATCTTACCCGCAGATCTTGGGAAAACGCATTTAAGTTCTCTTCTTTCGAGTAGTATATTCTCCTTATCGTTTACAATCTCAAATGACAAACGTGACGCCTACACACCCAACCATTGTATTTGTATTTAAAATAGTGGGTTATCTTTTATACCCATTTTCTCCAAGATTGATTTCGCTGGTCTTTGATAATTTTTAACTTTTGAATATACTAATCCTTCACCAGGTTGACCGTAAAAAATCACAGAATCATCTGGATAAAACGCAAAAATAATCAATGCTAACAAATCTTCTTCACCATCTATAATGATACGTACAGGTTTATCTTCATCTATAGATCTTAAAATTATTCTCAAAGCTTTTTTGGATATGGTCCCAGCTGGATTGTCAGCATAATGCTGTGTCTTAAATTTAGTTTTAGGAAGACTACGTTTGATTCTTTGTTCATATCCATCAACAACTTGGATATCTGGTTGGAAACCTAAAGAAATTAAAACGTCATTAGTTGCATCGCCAATTGCTACAACCATTTTTGAATCAGACATCGCGTCGATTAAGACTCTAATTGTTATTTGAGAGTTTGGAACCAATGTTCCCCATGGTTGTTTAAGTTCCTCCCGAATATTCTCAGGTAGTTTATAAAGAATAATCGGTCTCCTCTGAATATGAATATGTAATCTCGAATAATTTATGTAACTTTTATTGCATATCTTCCGGGAACTTTTATTCCCATACTTTGAGCCACTTGTGAGTTTTCTACATCAAATATTATTGCAAGCCCAGCCCAATCAGGGCTTACGTCTGTTGAATGACAAGCCGGACAGACTTTCCCGGTTGTTAGAGTGTTACATGATCTACAAGCATATTCTTTTACCATATTTATGCCCGTCCTTTTACCTCAACTTTTTTTTGAAACTTTCTCAGGAGTTGTCGTTAACTTTTTCAAGTCATCTTCGATCCATTCAATATCTCCTAAGAATGGTTGTCGACATGTCACTCCTATTTTCCCAATTGCAGCCCCTCGTCCCAAGCTTACAGCTGTTATCCTTACTCTAACTCTTGAACCAACCTTGAGTATACGTTTAGATTGGCTTGCAAGAATTATGCCTTGTTTCACATCACTCGTGAGATAATCATCTGTTATTTGAGAGAGGTGCAGTAAAGCATCAGTAGGCCCTATTCTTACGAACGCACCAAAATCGGTTATTTCTACAATTTCACCTTCAATAACTTCCTGTATTTTTGGGTAAAAAGAAAGGATATTGAATTTAGACCGGTGATATGCGGCTCCGTCTCCTGAAATTATCTTCCCTATTTTTTCCACATCTAAATTAATAATGGAAATAAGATACCCAAGTTCGGGATCAATACTGCTTTCATAGCGCCCGCTTAGTATTTCCCTAGCTACATCATTTATTGGTTCGCTAAATCTATTTGGCGGAACCCTAACTACATCATCCATCTTAACTATCTGAAACAAAATAGAATCTCCTTAATTTGTTAAAGGTGCTAACTTTGACAGGTTAAGAGCTTTTCGGTTTTCCTTAACCTTCAAACATTATTCTCCCTCTTCTTAAAGAAATCACAGATATCCCGGATTTTCGAAGTCTCATACGAAGTATTCGGTCTTGTGTAGCTACCGCGCTACCACGTTTATTGGCAAAATCTAAAATTAGGTCATCCACATTTTCATTATTAACTAATGTATTGATTATCTTTAGATTGGATGAGAAACGTAGCGCTAAATCTATTGCTTTAATCATTTTCGTCTTGGATTTTTTTCTAAGTTTAGATAACTCATTAACACTTGCATCTAGAAGCACCATTTCAACATTTCCCAAGTAATTGGGAATATCATTAAAGTTTGGAACCGGCCTCGACGCTAACTCGATAAGTATACTAGAGTCTAATATCAGTTCTCTCAAAATATACTATACTCCTGATTAAGTTAAGGTTCCAGCGCCTATAAGTCTCCATCTTTCGAGTATTCTTCTAGAGATAGCTATCCTGTTTCCCTTATCTGCAGAAACCTTTCTTCTTAGTTTTACTTCGATAACATCGTCCTTTACAGAAGAAACGGTACCTAGAGTCACAGCGGTTCCAACATTTAATCTAAGAGCCTCGCCTTTTTTAATCTTATCCACTTTTATTAAATTTGGCGCACCAACGGCCATATCAAAAAGTTGGGTGGTCATACTTAGAACCTCTAAAACAGGCGGTAAGTTTTCAGGATTGCCTAAAATTGATCCTAAAAGTGAATCGGATTTTGTTAAAGCTGGATCAAGCGTAGTTCCAATAGCAATGAGCCCACCAGGAGTTGCCTTTTCTACAAGCCCAGCGGCGGTCCCAATAGTCGATACTTGTGTTTGAATAGATTTTGTTTTTCCATCCTTTTCTATTAGTCCAGGTCTTATTTCTATCTCATCACCTATTTTAATCTCACCTTGGATCAGTGTACCTCCAACTACTCCTCCTTTTAGACCAGATATTCGGATACCGGGTCTATTAATATCAAAAGATCTGAGTAATTGCATGAGAGATGGTGCTGATAGATCTCTCTTAGGTGTCGGTAAGTTTTTCTCAATAGCTTCAATTGATGCGTCAATATTAATTTTATTCTGTGCAGAAATAGGCACTATTGTAGCTTTTTCTGCAACCGTGTTTTTTACAAGCTGTTTTATAGAACGATATCCTTCTAATGCTCCTTTATCATCCACGAGATCGACTTTGTTCTGCCCGATAACAATATTTTTTGTGCCTAACATCTGTAAAGCAAGTAGATGTTCCCTAGTTTGTGGTTGTGGGATATTCTCATTAGTTGCTATAACTAAAACCGAACCATCCATCAACGCAGCTCCTGAAAGCATATTTGCCATTAGGCTTTCATGCCCTGGACAATCTACAAAACTAGCAACTCTTAGAAGTTCGGTCTCTGAACCGCATTTAATACAGATTGAATCAGTAGAATAACATTCTGGTGAATCACAACTTGGACATTTATAGAACGCAGCATCAGCATAACCTACTCTAATGGTTATACCTCTCCGA
>Ga0187827_10000062_pt1 | contig 158121 bp, 146 predicted proteins | sample ETNtaG_39_FD_167969 | JGI IMG/M metagenome (GOLD analysis project Ga0187827, IMG submission 167969) | Marine microbial and viral communities from oxygen minimum zone, Eastern Pacific Ocean - ETNP2014_SV_150_PacBio MetaG (Illumina Assembly) | ecosystem: Environmental > Aquatic > Marine >...
ACGGAAAAAAAATTTTTAACTAAAGATTTATATCCTTAACTTTGGCTTACTAACGTTCCGCGTATCCTTTTGGCGGCGTCTGAGGTTAAGCTTAAGGGCGTAGTCCCCAGCAATGGACTGCAGACCTCCAAGGTGCGCATACAAGAATGAAGATTCAACTTTTGCATGTTGGATCCGATGTAAGCCGTGTACTCTCGTATAAGTTTAGCCGTACTCAAATTTTAAACGACGCGAATCCGGTTGATCCTGCCGGACCTAACTGCTATCAGAGCGGGGCTAAGCCATGCGAGTCGAACGTCTTCCGACTATGTGGGAGGCGTGGCATACGGCTCAGTAACACGTGGTTAACCTACCCTGAAGACGTGGATAACCCCGGGAAACTGGGATTAATACGCGATAGACCATAATTCCTGGAATGGGTCTTGGTTGAAAGGAGTGAGATGACATGTTTTTTTATTTGCTTCAGGATGGGACTGCGGCCGATCAGGTTGTTGGTGGGGTAATGGCCCACCAAGCCTATGACCGGTACGGGCTTTGAGAGAAGGAGCCCGGAGATGGACACTGAGACAAGGATCCAGGCCCTACGGGGCGCAGCAGGCGCGAAAACTTCGCAATGTGCGAAAGCGCGACGAGGCTACTCTGAGTGTCATCCGCTGAGGATGACTTTTCCTAGGTCTAAACAGTCTAGGGAATAAGGGGAGGGCAAGCCTGGTGTCAGCCGCCGCGGTAATACCAGCTCCTCGAGTGGTTAGGGCGTTTATTGGGCCTAAAGCATCCGTAGCCGGCTCTGCAGGTCCCCTGTTAAATCCAACGGCTCAACCGTTGATCTGCTGGGGATACCACAGAGCTAGGAGGCGGGAGAGGCGGACGGTACTCCGTGGGTAGGGGTAAAATCCTTTGATCCACGGAAGACCACCAGTGGCGAAGGCGGTCCGCTAGAACGCGCTCGACGGTGAGGGATGAAAGCTGGGGGAGCAAACCGGATTAGATACCCGGGTAGTCCCAGCTGTAAACAATGCGAGCTAGGTGACGGAGTGGCCAAGAGCCATTCCGGTGCCGCAGGGAAGCCGTTAAGCTCGCCGCCTGGGGAGTACGGTCGCAAGACTGAAACTTAAAGGAATTGGCGGGGGAGCACCACAAGGGGTGAAGCCTGCGGTTCAATTGGAGTCAACGCCGGGAATCTTACCAGGAGAGACAGCAGAATGACGGTCAGGCTGAAGACTTTACCTGACAAGCTGAGAGGAGGTGCATGGCCGTCGCCAGCTCGTGCCGTGAGGCGTCCTGTTAAGTCAGGCAACGAGCGAGACCCCTACTGCTAATTGCTAACATTAACCGCAAGGTTGGTGAGGCTAGTTAGTAGGACTGCCGCCGCTAAGGCGGAGGAAGGAGGGGGCAACGGCAGGTCAGTATGCCCCGAAACTCTTGGGCCACACGCGGGCTGCAATGGTAGGTACAATGGGATCCAAACCCGAAAGGATGAGGTAATCCTGAAAACCTACCCCAGTTGTGATTGAGGGCTGTAACTCGCCCTCATGAATCTGGAATCCCTAGTAATCGCGTGTCAACACCGCGCGGTGAATACGTCCCTGCTCCTTGCACACACCGCCCGTCGCTTCACCCGAGTTGGGTTTGGGCGAGGTAACGCCATGTTGACGTTATCGAACCCGAGTTCAGCAAGGGGGGAGAAGTCGTAACAAGGTGGCCGTAGGGGAACCTGCGGCCGGATCACCTCCTTAGAAAGAGTACGGCTAAACTACGAAAGGATGATGCACGGCTTAAAATGCAACTCATCAGAGTAACTCTGATGGGTGAAGGGTGTAGCGGGCAATATCTTTGTCCGTAATTATCGCCGTGTATAGTTGCGTAGGCTTCAACGGGAGGATTATTCGATGCGCAGACGCTATCTGGTGGATAGCTTGGCTTGAGGGGCGAAGAAGGGCGTGACAAGCTGCGATAAGCCTCGGGTAGGCGCAAGCAGCCTTCGATCCGAGGATGCCCGAATGGGACTTCCTATCGTGGATCCGCAAGGTTCCGCGATGTTCCTAAATAGGAACGCGAACCCTCCGGAAGGAAACATCTGAGTAGGAGGAGGAAAAGAAATCAATTGAGATCTCCCTAGTAGCAGCGAGCGAAAAGGAGACAGCCCAAACCGAATCCAATTAGGTAACTAGTTGGAGATGTGGGGTCGTTGGTAACGTTTGCAAACCTTCTGATCAAAGACTGAAGTGATCTGGAACGATCTGACGAAGAAGGTGATATCCCTGTAAGTTTGGGATTGGAAGGCTTGTGTTATCAACAAGAGTACTTGGCCTTGACATTGGCTAAGGAAGATAGGGGAAAGCAGCCTCTAAGGCTAAATACCTCTCAAGACCGATAGTGCAATAGTACCGTGAGGGAAAGCTGAAAAGTACCCCGGAAGGGGAGTGCAAAGTGTTTGAAACCAGATAGTTACAGACGTGTGTTGCCTGAAAGGGATGAAAAGAACTAATGTTAGTAATCCGCAAGGAGAACTTTCAGAAGTTTGAAAGAATCCCAGGGTGACACATTCCGTCTAGAAACACGGGCCAGGGAGTTTATTGTCTTGGCAAGATTAAGGGTAAACCCCGAAGTCAAAGGGAAACCGATATTCCGCAGCCGCTATTTTTAGCGGTAAGGGAAGTGGTCTGAAAGGGCCTTTAGTCAAGGCGATAAGACTAGAAACCAGACGATCGTGTCCTGGGCAGGATGAAGCTGGGCTAACGCCCGGTGGAGGTCCGAAAGGGTGCTGACGTGCAATTCGCTCCTATGACCTGGGACAAGGGGCCAAAAGCCAATCTAGTCTGGTGATAGCTAGTTCCCACCGAAGTAGATCTAAGTCTAGCCTGAGTGGACGTGGCTAATGCTGTAGAGCACCAATGAGAAAACGCGGGTTCGAAAGGACCCACTTTCTTTTTGAACTCCGAAGGTATTGGCACGGTAGAAGCTCAGAGACGGGTTTATGTGGGGTAAGCCTCATAACCGAGAGGGGGACAACCCTGACTAGAGTTAAGGTCCCCAAATATTGGCTAAGTGTCAAACTGAAGTGCGTCTTCGAGCATAGACAGCAGGAAGGTAGGCTTAGAACCAGCCATCCTTTAAAGAGTGCGTAACAGCTCACCTGCCGAGCTTGAAGGCCTCGAAAATGGACGGGGCTAAAGTCAATTACCGATACTCTAGACCACCGGATTTATCCGGTGTGTGGTAGGTGGGCGTAGAGGTTGGGTAGAAGCAGGGCCGTGAGGTCCTGTGGACCGTCCTCTATTGCAGATCCTGGTGGTAGTAACAGCGTAGTCGAGTGAGAATCTCGACCACCGAATGGGCAAGGGTTTCCTGGCAACGCGTCGTCGGCCAGGAGTTAGCCGATCCTAAGTGTACCCCCAAGGGAGTTACACGAATGGGAAACCGGTTAATATTCCGGTGCCTTAGAGAAACCGCGCTTAGCACATTCAATTTTGCAACTTCTAGATAAGGTGAGCAGGGTTTTCGCCTTGTTTAATCATTCGAGACTAGGGGAGTGTCGTCATGACGAGAACTTAGTCGAGTTGAGAATAGCCAACCATTGGGTTGGTTCATCTGATTCTAGGGGGCCGTGAAAACAAAATTGAAGAGGTTTCGCTAAGTTCGTACCAAGAACCGACACAGGTGCCCCTAGGTGAGAAGCCTAAGGTGTATCGGGTATACCGCAGGCGAGGGAACTCGGCAAATTAGCCCCGTAACTTCGGGATAAGGGGTGCCTGCGATCTTAATGAGGAATTGGGATTGCAGGTTGCAATAACAAGGGGGTCCCGACTGTTTAATAAAAACACAGTAGGTTGCAAGCCCGAAAGGGTGTGTACAACCTATGAATCCTGGCCAGTGGCGGTACCTAAAACTTGGGTTCAACCGAGCTAAGGGCCGCTTAACGCCGGGAGTAACTCTGACTCTCTTAAGGTAGCCAAATGCCTTGTCGGGTAAGTTCCGACGTGCATGAATGGATCAACGAGGGCCCCGCTGTCCCCGTCTGCAACCCGGTGAAGCCACATAACGTGGACGAACAGTCCACGGACTCCCATCGGGGAGAGAAGACCCTGTGGAGCTTTACTGCAGCTTGTTGTTGTGATACGGTTAATGTTGCAGAGTGTAGCTGGTAGCTGTTATGCACATGCTCTTGGGTGTGTGATAGGCAAAATTGTAACACCAGCCTTCTTTGACTGCGTCGCTTACCTTTTCGGAGGGACACCAGCAGGTGGGCAGTTCGGCTGGGGCGGCACCCCCTTGAAAAGATATCGAGGGGGCCCTAAGGTTGGCTCAGGTGGAACAGAACCCCACCGAAGAGGGCAAGGCTAAAAGCCAGCCTGACTGGGTTCTTAATAGAAGAGAATCCAGGGGCGAAAGCCTGGCCTAGCGATCCTCCATGTCTTCACTGTTGGAAGCTGGAGGTGACAGAAAAGTTACCCCAGGGGTAACAGGCTCGTCGCGGGCGAGAGCTCCAATCGACCCCGCGGTTTGGTACCTCGATGTCGGCTTTTCCCATCCTGGTCCTGCAGCAGGGGCCAAGGGTGGGGCTGCTCGCCCATTAAAGGGGAACATGAGCTGGGTTTAGACCGTCGTGAGACAGGTCGGTCTCTGCCTGATGGGAGCGTGGTCATCTGAGGGGAAGTTGCCCCTAGTACGAGAGGAACAGGGCAACGTGGCCTCTGGCGTACCGGTTGTCCGATAGGGCATTAGCCGGGCAGCTAAGCCATTGTGGATAAGAGCTGAAAGCATCTAAGCTCGAAGCCTCTCCCGAGAAAAGATGGCCTTCTACAGAATATTTCCTTCTGGAGGTATATGTAGACGAGAGCTGGGGAAGAAGACCCCGTTGATGGGACGGGGGTGTAAGACGGAAGGCTTCGGCCGACCGTTTCAGCCCGCCGTTACCAATCGCTCAAGGCGTCGAGATAAAGATCCTCCCGTTAAGGCGCAAATCTATACACGGCAAAAAAAGCCCTAAGAATCTCTTTATAACTAGCATCTATTCTATTATAAAATAGGATGCAATATAGACACATACTTGATTCGTTTAAAGAATATGTTTGGGAATTCTCCAATGAGGAAATATCTAATTCTACAGGTATAGATATTAATCATATTCATCGTTTTGATACAAATACTTCGCCATATCGGCCTACTCATTGGTTGAAAAAACTATCAAAAGACTTACCTAACCTTGATATTAACCAATATCCAGACACATCATATACCAACTTACGTAAAAAACTATCAAATTATATCGGTGTAGATCGTGATAGAATAGTTGTAGCTAATGGAGCTGATGAGGCGTTTGATATAATTTCTAAAACATATCTTGATCAAGGTTTTGCATCCATAGAATCATCACCAACTTACTCATATTACCGTATAATTTCTGAACTTAACTCTTCAAAGATGATATCTATCCCAAGAAAAAAAAATTTTTCTGATAATGTAGACACCATTCTCAATAATATAAATAACACTACACGGATAATTTATTTATGCAGCCCTAATAATCCCACTGGAAACTCTGTTGATAGAAATGATATTCTTCGCATTCTAAATGAAACTAAATCTAATGTGGTTATTGATGAGGCATATCAAGAATATGGCGGTGAATCTTTCATAGATCTAACTGAAGAATACGATAATTTACTAATAGTTAAAACCCTTTCTAAAGCATTTGCTCTTGCCGGAGCTAGAATAGGCTACATAGTTGGATGTAAACGTGCAGTTGATTTATTGAATAAAGTTCGTCCTCCTAACAGTTTAAATGTTATTTCTTTACGATTAGCCGAGTTCGCATTAGATGATGTTAACTGGACCAAAAGAAAAATAAAAATCATTTTAAAAGAACGTGATAGATGCATGAAGGAGATAAGCCACATTAAAAATGTTAAAACTTATCCTTCTGACGCCAATTTCTTTCTCATTGAGTTTCTAAACAAAAGTAGCGAATCAGTATGCAATTCTCTTATTAAGAAAGGTCTAGTGTTAAGAAAACTGAAAGGTCATCCAGTTCTAGAAAACTATTTAAGGTTTTCAGTGGGATTACCTAAACATAACGATAAATTTTTAGTTTCTCTTCAAAATATTATGGATAATAAGTGATAATATTAAGAAGTTGTTGAAAAACATATTTGAATCGGAAAACACAAATCACAGTAATAGGTTATAGTGGATCTCATTGTTCATCAAAAGCATATTCATTAGCCTATGAATCTGGGAAAGCCATAGCTAAAGCTGGAGCGGTTTTAATTACAGGCGGTCTTGATGGCGTAATGGAAGCAGCGTCCAAAAGCGCGAATCAAGAAGGCGGTCTAGTTTTGGTGATATTACCACAATCTACTTTTGATCATGCAAATTCATATAGTAATATTGTCATCTCAAGTGGACTAGGGTATGCTAGAGATTTTTTAACTGTTTACTCCGCTGATGGGGTCATTATCATAGGTGGTGGAGCAGGTACTCTTATCAAATCTTGCGTAGCATATCTTGTGAATAAACCTATAGTGGCGATAAAGGGGAGCGGAGGAATAGATGATAAAATTTAAGGGGACTATTTAGATGAACGAAAAATATCGAAAATTCACACAGTCGATAACCCAAATAAAGCAATTGAACTTCTCTTATCTTTAATATATTAACTCGTTTTTTTTTATTCTAATATCTTTAGTTAATTTTGCTTGTTCAACTATTCTCGAATACTTTCTAGAGTTGAGACAGCTGACCATAGAGTAACTCTTGCAAAAGACGGCATGTTTGGATCTTGCGAAACTTCATCGAGCATGCTTATAACATTAGCAGCTCTAACACCTATTGAAAGTTCTGTATCTTGTAAAACTATCATTGAGTCTTTAACTACCTTTCGAATATTTCTGGGAGTAATATTGCTGTCGGCTATTTGTTTAAGAGTGACCATTGACTTATTCAACCTTTCTTCATTTTCTATCTTTTTCTTTAAAACCACAAAATTCACCTTGCTCTAAGAACTTGATATGTTGTTTAACTACATTAATTAATCTTTCTGAAAATATCACTAAATTAATATGTCCCAGTTAACATATCTCTATAGAACATATATTGACTGAATCTGAGCGAACCAGAATAAATGAAGCAACGGCAAATCTTAGAAAAGGTGGAACACTTCTTAGTGAACCATGCCAAAAATGTGGAGGAGTTCAAATTAAACTTCAAAATAAAATTACCTGTGTCTCATGTGGATCAGATCTAATAAGTAAAGAAAAAAAACCCGGTTCTAAAATACAATCAACAGGATTTACTGAAATATTGGATGGTAAGATAGCTGAAATAATGTTGGCGTTAAAAAAAGAATCTTCAGTTGATACACAAATTAAACTTATTGATCTAATAACCAAATACTTTGATCTACTTGATCGCATAAATAAAACGCCGAAAACAAATTAAGAAAAGTATTTTAAAAACAAAAAATGTTTAATTAAATCTTGTCTCGAACACAATTGAAAAATATAATATGTAATTTGCATAAATCTGGCATAAAAGGAGGAGCTCGCTATATCTGAAATAATTGATATTTTAAAGTCAAAACTATCCAGTGACGAATGGGAAATATTTAATGAGATAATTAATGCACCCCCATCAAAAATCCGCTCAATAATAGAAGATAAGATATCTGAGGCAGAATCAGTTTGAAAATCGAGAAAGTTGAAGTTATAGGCTTTAGAGGACTTGTGAATGAAGAATTCACTGTTGACGACCTTTCTGTATTCGAAGGGGAAATGGGTTCAGGTAAAACTTCTAAGCTTTTAGCTATCCTTTTCTCTTTGACAGGCCAATCACCAGCAGGTATAACACTTGACGATCTAATAAACACAAATTCTGAATATATGTTGGTAAAGGTTGATGGAAAAATTGATGGGACATCTTTTTTTCTTGAAAGGAGAAAGAAGCGCGGTTCATCTGTATCCGTTAAAACAAATCTTCAAGAACTTCCAACTATAAAAGAAAAGATCTTCATAGAAGGAAGGGAAATAGCTAGATTATTTTCTGGTAGGCCTACAGAAAAAACTGTTAAAATTGACACTCTTCTTGGTTTATCTACTTATAATCAAATTACAAATGAAATAATTATTTCTCCTATTGAAAAGAAAATTCAAGAGATTGAAAAAAAAATAGCAAATACAGACAGAATAAGCGATATTAATAAAAAGCTTAACGAAGTTGAAAATAAAATCAATAGCAATAAAGAATTATTAAGCAATAATCAAGCTCAACAGAAAAAAGATTTTGAACTTATCCCGTGGGCCCAAGAGATACAGAAAAAAGTTGATTCGAATCGAGAAGCTCAATTTGAATTAGATGAAAAGAAAAAATCTATAGCTGAGTATAAATCACAGCTAGAATTATATCCTATGGAAAATCAAGAAATTATAGACGAAGTTAAAGAGATAGATTCCAGAAATGAGGCTTTGAATAAACGTATTGCGGCTTTGGAATCATCTATGCAAATAATGGACCTACAAGGAAAAAAGATTGACCAAATACGAACTTGTCCTTTATGCGGTGCCTATATTTCGTCAAAGACATTAGAACAGTTTAAGCATTTAGATGAAGAATACAAACAACATATAACGTGGTCATCAGATCTTCAACATCTTTTACATTCTAAGAGAAAAAAACTTGAAGCGTTTCTAAAAAAAACGGAGCATCGAAAATTTCTTGAAGAAGAAATTAAGCGGTTAGAATCATTAATTGAAGAAATTAATCGCTATTCTATACCTTCTGAAGATGCAATGAAAGCAACATCTATCTTAGAAAATGTGGAAAAACTGGAAAATGATGAAAAGACGCTAGATCTAATAGAAAAAAACTTGGAAGAACAAAAAGAAGCATACTCTGTAGCATTATCTCAATCTGAAAGCGTGGATACCGATAAATTACTAAAAAGTTTGTCCAGTCTAAATAAGTTTGCTGAATCGTTAAGTAACATAAAACATAATTTAATCGCAACCTTAAATGAAGTAAGAACTAAAAAAATTCAAACCTTAAAATATTCTTTCAAAGAATCGTTTAAGAAAATCTATCCTTATGAACGTATTAGCGAAGTTGATTTTCAAACAAATCAGATAAGGGGAAAAGAAGTGTTGCAGGTTAAAGGTAAAGTTAAAAACTTTTGGCTATATTCACATCAGATGAGTACTGGTGAGAATGTAGCTATCAGTTTTGCTCTTCTATTCGCCATTAACAAGTTAGAATATACTCCTTTACTCCTTTTAGATGAACCTGAAGAAGGATTAGACACCAAGGGCATAATTGGATTTGCTGATCTTTTGAAGAAAATGAAAATGAATACGCAGTTAATGGTTGCTACTCGTAGTCCATTTTTAGCATCTCAGCTTAAAAATCTTAATAATAATTTCAAAGATGTTTGATGTATCTACACATATTTATAGAAATTACTCATCAGGTTTAACATAATATTGAATATATTATAATTTAATAAATTCTATATTTAGTATTATCTTAACAATTGTTACGAATAATGGTGATTTTATATAACATTTTTATGAATTTGTAAGTTATAGCATTATCAAAATTTAGATTTAGCTGCGTAAAAGATAAAAACTCGTTTTTTATTACCTTTTGTACAAACAAAGGAGAATTTAAAATAAAATGTCACAAATAACTCAAACTGGCCAACCTATATTGGTCTTGAAGGAAGGCAGCTCTCAAACAAAGGGACGAGAAGCTCAACGAAATAATTTTATGGCAGCTAAGTTGATTGCTGATGTAATAAAAAGCTCCCTTGGACCCCAAGGCATGGATAAAATGCTTGTGGACGGTCTAGGTGATGTAACAATAACAAACGATGGTGCAACCATTCTTAAAGAAATTGATGTCCAACATCCAGCTGCTAAAATGATGGTCGAGATTGCAAAAACTACAGATAGCGAAGTAGGAGATGGTACTACTTCAGCTGTTGTACTTGCTGGTGCCTTAATCACCAAAGCAGAAGAACTTGTAAATAAGGGTGTTCACCCTACAATAATAGTTGATGGATATGCAAAATCAGCAGACAAAGCCTTAGATATACTAGAAAACATTGCGATAAAAATTGATCCAACAGACAAAACTTGGTTAACAAAAATTGCTACTACCAGTATGCAAACTAAACTAGTATCTGAAGATGCGCCTCATCTATCAAAATTAATCGTAGATGCTATAACACAAATAGCTGATAAAGTAGGTGAAAAATATGAAATTGATTTAGATAATATTAAAGTAGAGAAGAAACCAGGTGCCTCGCTAAGCGACACCACACTAATCAGTGGCATGGTTTTAGATAAAGAAGTAGTTCATTCTGGTATGCCAAAATCTATTACAAACGCAAAAATTGCGTTGCTAAACGCTGCACTTGAAATCGAAAAGACCGAAATCAGCGCAGAAATCAGAATTTCAGACCCTACACAAATGAAATCTTTCATGGATGAAGAGAACAGACTTCTAAAAACAATGGTTGAAAAAGTATCTGCTGCCGGGGCTAATGTGTTATTGTGCCAAAAAGGACTTGATGATATAGCTCAACATTATCTTGCAAAAGAAGGAATTCTTACTGTAAGGCGAGTAAAAGAAAGTGATATGACAAAACTTTCAAAAGCAACTGGAGCAAGATTAGTAACAAACCTTGAGGATCTAACTGCTGACGACTTGGGTGAAGCATCACTTGTTGAAGAAAGGAAGGTTGAAGAAGACAAATGGGTTTTCATAGAAGGCTGCAAAAATCCAAAAGCTGTAACTTTATTAATTAGAGGAGGATCACAACGTATTATTGACGAAAGTGACAGATCAATTCATGATGCATTAATGGTTACCAAAGATGTACTAGAACAACCCGCAGTATTAGCAGGCGGTGGCTCACCTGAAGAAGAAGTTTCCCATCAGCTAAGAGAATGGTCAAGTTCATTATCTGGTAGAGAACAGCTAGCCGTTCAAATGTTCGCAGCTGCAATCGAGAAGATTCCATTAACACTGGCAGAAAACGCTGGCCTTGATCCTATTGATTCACAAGTTGAACTAAGAGCCAAACACTCAGACGGCAAAACTTGGTGGGGAATAGACATCACAGCAGGCGGAGTTGGTGATCTATCAGAAAACAACATCTATGAACCATTAAAGGTAAAAACACAAATCATCAAATCAGCTTCAGAAGCAGCAAATATGATTCTAAGAATTGACGACGTCATATCTTCAGGTAAATCTGCAGGTCCACCACCGGGTGCCGAAGGAATGGGAGGCTACTAGCTCTCATTCACATTCTTTTTATGCATAGATTTAGTCTAACCACTATTTTGATAAATACTTGAATAAATTACCTTCTTTCTACCCCGTAATATCTAAGAAAGACTTATTGTAGGGATGAATTGAGGGTTTATAATACCTAGGAATGTGAAGAATTGGTTCAAATAACTGATCTCGTATTTAGAGATGGACCTCAATCCATACTTGCTACTAGACTACGGACAGAAGACATGCTTCCAATAGCAAAAACCATGGATCAAATTGGCTTTTTTTCACTTGAGGTGTGGGGAGGAGCTACGTTTGATGTCTGTCTTAGGTATCTAGGCGAAGATCCTTGGGAGCGACTCAGACTTCTCAAGGAAAATATGCCCAACACTCCTATGATGATGCTCGAAAGGGCCATGAATATCGTCGCCTACAAGAATTTTCCTGATGACATTGTAATTAAATTTATTGAACTCGCTCATAAAAATGGTGTGGACTACTTTCGAATATTTGACGCAGTAAACGATTTACGTAATTTAAAAGTACCTATTGAAACAGTTAAAAAAATCGGTGCTCATGCCCAAGGTTGTCTTAGCTACGCAATCAGCCCTATTCATACAGTTGACTATTATGTCCACGTATTCAAAGAACTTGTAAAGATGGGTTGCGACTCATTATGCTTAAAAGATATGGCTGGAATTGCTTCACCTCAGAGAGCTTATGACATTATTTATGCTTGTAAGGAAAACGGTATTATGACTCCTATTGATTTACACTGCCATACTACAAGTGGAATGGCTGATTTAACATATCTAAAAGCTTGTGAAGCAGGAGTGGATGTCATTGATTGCTCAATTTCTCCATTATCCGGTGGAACTGGTCATCCAGCCACAGAATCAATTGTAGCCTCTTTACAAGATACTCCTCATGATACAGGTTACGATCAAGAAGCCCTATTGAAGTGCCGTGACCATTTCCAAGAAAAATGGGAAAAATATGAACATCTGCATAGAGATCAAGCTATGAAAGTTGATCCATCTGTCACAGTTCATCAAATCCCCGGTGGAATGCTATCAAATTTTGTTATACAGTTAGAGCAGTTTGGAGCAGTAGACAAATATCAAGCCGTTTTAACTGAGACAGCACGAGTGCAAAGAGACTTCGGATGGCCTCCTCTTGTAACTCCAACATCTCAAATAGTTGGTGTTCAATCTACTTTAAACGTGGTTTTTGGTAGATACAAAAAAATCACTAACGAAACTAAAAATTACATGAGAGGTATGTACGGTAAATCTCCAGGTGACATAAGTGATGAAGTTAAAGAACAAATACTTGGGAAAAATTGGAGAGACGAAATTATTTCTCAAAGGCCTGCTGATCTAATTAAACCTTTGTACAATATTACTCGCGATGAAATGGCTGACAAAGGCCTCCCTGTGACCCCGGAATGGGTCATATCTTACGCGCTTTTTCCACCGCAAACTGAAGAGTTTCTTTTAGGTAAAGCAAAACCTGAATTTGTCTCTAGTCAACTTCCTCTTAAACTCGGTCCTAATGAACGTAAATTTAAAACCAACATCGAGGGAGTACAATACGACGTCATAATGCAGAAATCAAAAGGATCATAAGGAGAATAGACGTTAAATTGACTGAAGAATTAAATTATGTCTTCTTTTGTAAGAAATGTCGCAGATTAAGGACGGTTTATGAAGGATATCGCGAAAAATCTGTTATGCCTGAAGTGAACCCAATATTTGATGTTGTAACTTGGTGTTGCAAAATATGTAAAGAACCAATAGTTGAGGTTACAGAGATGACAAAAAAGGAGGCTGTTTAGAATTGCCTGAAAGAATTGTTAAACGAGCCCGTAATTTCTCACCAAATCTTTACTTTACTGTCCCATTTAGAACTATGTCTAAATACAAAATTGAGCGTGGTGACACTTTACTATGCAATTTAGGAAAAGTAGTTGATTCAACTGGAAATATTTTAATTAATGTAAATCGCGAAATTGAATGCAAGGTTAGTAAAAGAGATGGCCGATTCTACGTTCCTCCAGAACTCATTAAAGAGCTTAATCTCGTAGGTGTAGAGTACTATGAATTCACTCTTAATAAACTCCTAAAAACTGACGGCGGTGAAATAGAAATATATCCTGATGAGCTCGTCGAAACAGATATTAGAAAAATAAAGAGTTAATTCATCTAGTTCTAAAATTAAGTAACCTTATATTAGTGTTGTTTCTCTCTTTAGGTGTTATAAATTGGCTCTTGTAGGCTGGGAATGGATAGTTATTGTTGCAATAGTTGCTATTATCTTAATTTGGGGACCAGGTCAAATTCCGAAACTCGCAAAATCATTAGGCCAAGCAAAAAAAGAAATGAAAGATACAATTGCTGAAAGTCAAGAAAACAACTCTGAAACTGATGAAACTGATGAAACTGATGAGACAACAACGTCTAATGATAAAGATAAAGTCAAAGTTGACCCATTGATAGTGACTGCGATAAAGCTTGGGATAGACGTAACTGGAAAAACACGGGAACAAATTTCAGATGAAATAGTGGCAAAGACTAAGAAGAAATAAAAACCACAAATCGTCAAACTCTAAAAATAATTACTTTTTTTCATCTTATTTTCATACTTGTAGTTAGTGAAAACTCTTAAGTGTCAATAATTAGTCAACGGTTAACGTGCCGCGGTCGCCTAGCCTGGTAGGGCGCAGGCCTGGAAACGCAATCGCTTGTTAGCCTGTGACCATTTGGTCTCGTGGGTTCAAATCCCATCCGCGGCGCCTATGAATATTACAATATGTTTTTCAGTGAAAAACATAAGAATATCATTAATTTACATATTAAAAAAACCAATATTTACTTTGATATATTAGTCACTTCTAATGAGAAGTTTTGCATTGAAAGGTTGGAACCACATTTATCACACTTTCCCCTATTTGTTTTCAACACATCTCTAACAGATTTTAAGTCGATACCTGAGTATAAAGATGAATTACAATTGCTGCAAACAATTTCCAATACCATGTATATCTATAGTTCAAACACTAAAATATAAACTAAATGCTTAACATGTTCATTTACTTCTTAAAATTTAATTAATCGGTTTTAGATTAAGTCCTCTAATAAAGATACACTCATCTTCATCAATTGATAGGTTGTTTTTTCCAAATTTTTGATCAACCATTTTTAAACCAGTGTCTTTTACAATAACTATAGGTGTTCTCTCGTCAGTTTCTCCCATCAGAAAATTAGCTCCAGCACTAATCTCATCTGAAATAGCTCTTTTAGTTACACAAATAATGTTTCCAAAAAGGTCTTTCTTGCCTCTCTCATCACTTACAGGCTGAAAGCCTGACACTGCTAATGTTATCCCCATAGTTCCTATTCGCGTCGGCATGAGTCTACTGTCGCTTATAATGATCCCTACTTTCTTTTCTAACTCAAATAAAATTTGCATTCTAATCCTATCTGCGCTAGCAAATGGATCTTGAGGATATAATATTACTTTTCCATCATCGATATTTGACTTATCTATTCCTGCATTAGGCACAACCACACCTTCTTTTATCGTTAATAGAAAACCGACTATTCCTGAAAAAATTATGTCTGCTTCCCGGATTACCATTTCGGTTAAACTACTTGACATATTTAATTTTGAAGATATTTCTAAAGCTTTTTTACTAGGCTGAATCTTATCTAAGTTTAATACTCTACCCTCTGATAATGATACAAATTTACTTGAAAAAACGATTATATCTCCATTTTGAATTTCTGCCTCATTTTTTTTCAGTGCAGAACATAATGTTTGAAATAAATTAAATCGAGTTCTAACGATAGGAACAATTATTGGATAATACATCACATTTTTTTTCTTACTCATCTTAATCCTCTACTAATAATGTCCCATATAGATCAATACATTGAAACTTTATTAAACCTTCTAAAAAGATCTAACTATATTAAAACTGGAATTTAATGTAACGGCCAGAACACTCAGCCAAGAATGAGTTAATAAAATTCGAACTATACTTCCTTCAGTAAGATTCATCATAATGAAAATCTCTTTTTATCTATTAAACGCCTGAATAATAGATATTTTTTATACATTTTAGCAATTATTTTAATATTTGTAGACAAAAATAACTCAATTTTTCTCCATATATCCGTGAATTATAACGCCGTTTTTTACTGTTTTCCGTAAAAAATGATATACACCTATCTTCTCCATGTATGTTTGAGGACGTAAATTGAACCGAAAATTACCGACGCAATCCAGCGAATACAAAGCATCACAAGAACCTACCAGGTGACCAGCATAGACATCTACGGATTCATGGCATCCATACTCATAGCTATTACCGGGGCGATCGCAGCGGTCACATACACTCAGAAGCGTAGCAGACCAATACCTAGCCAAAAAGCAAGATTCGAATACCTACTATAAGTAAGCAAAACGAATTTTTCGAAATTTGATGAAGTGTAGTTCAAATAAGCATGTTTATTTAACTGATTATTTTAAATGAATAAGACCCATTTTTGATGTTCTGTAAACACTGTGGAAAAGAAGTGTAGACTCAGACGAGTTTTGCAGTAATTGCGGTAAATCAACAAAAGATGTTCAAACATATTACGAAAAATCAATAGGAACCGGCCGACCACATCTTCTGCATCTAACCACACTTCTAGCCAAATTCTGCACCTAATAAATTCTAGTCATGCACAAGTGCTGGAATATCCTCAGGAAGATAGTAGACAGAAGCGTCAGTATCAAACTCTGGATATTATATTTCACATATTTTGAATCAACTTCCGGCCAAACTTTAGGTAAACGCCTTGTAGGAATCAAAGTTGTAACTGAAGATAACGGTGTCCTTGATATAGGAAACTCCTTGATCAGAAATGTTTTAAGAATTATTGACTGGCTTCCATTTATCTTCATTATCGGAGCTTTTCTAATCATATTCACTGATAAAAAACAGCGATTAGGTGACTTAGTTGCAAAAACAAAAGTTGTGAAAGCCTAAAATGTATTAACTGTTGTATCTAAAAATTATTCTGATTATTTATTAATCACAGAAATAATTTATCGTAATATCATACATCGTTTCTGTGTATATCACTAGGTTAGAAATTGTGGATTTTATCCAACTTTGTTTTGTAGAATAATTATTTTCTTTTTATTTAGTTCATTTAGTTTTCTCGTTTAAGCATTTATTGCACGTCTTTCTTGCAACATCTATATGTTCTGGACAAACTGTCTTTCCGCAAACCCTGCATTTTTGCGCTCTAACTCCTTTTTTAGTGAGGTCTATTCGTTTATTACAAACTCTACAAACTGGCATGACAACAACACCTGCTTCTTAGTTACTTTTTAACACTCCTAATCGGATCTTAATTAAAACTATGTTAATAAGTACTTTCTAGTAAGGCTGGGAGTAATAAGTTGAAGGCGATAACTATTAATTACTTTGGAGTGTCTTCTATTATTACGCGTAGAAAGAAACAATCACTCTCATTTGACGAGGAATTTAATTTATTTGATTTAGTTAATTTTTTAACAAAATTATATGGTTCATCTCTTAAGAACCTATTCTTTGATAAAGATAACGAATTCAAACCTTTAGTAATGTTACTTATAAATGGAAAACCTGTTGAAGACTATAATTACATAATTAATTCGAAAGACGAAATCTCAATTACTCCGCTTATAGCAGGCGGATAATAGTTCACTCAAATAATAATTATCGGTATTGTATTTCTGTTAGATGTTCAAGTCAAATGAGTCCAGCCTTTACGTTTCAGTTTTTCAAATTTTGATCTTCCCTGTTTTTTTACTATAGGTTTACCTTTTTGTGTCCAACCAATATATTGTATTGTCGATTTTAATCTACTTGATAATTTACGTATTTCCGGAAACTTTTTTTTCGGTATTGTAAAAACTACTTCATATTCTTCTCCTGCATAAAAAACTAGTTCATCCAAATCTAACCTGTTTGATTTCGCGAATTCTCTAACTCCTTCTCCGACTGGTATCTTGTCCACTACTATTTCCAGTTGATTTTCTTCGGCTAAACTGTATAATGATAATGCTAATCCGTCACTGGAATCTATACTTGAAGACATGAAATTTTTTGAAGCTAGACTCACTCCTAAAGATAAATGTGGTTTAGGATATAGAACTGTTTTAATCACCTTCTTCCTAAACTCTGATTTAGTTTTACATTCATGACTTAGTATGTGTAAACCTGCCCCGCTGTATCCAAATGGACCCGTTACAGCTACTATGTCCCCTGGTTTCGCCCCTTTTCTTTTCACAATTCTTTCTGAATTACCTATCAAGATGCAATCTATGATTAAATCTTTAGTCTCATTTGTGTCGCCGCCTAGAAATTGTATGTTGAATTCTTTACAAGCGTCTTTTAAACCATATGCAATTTCTTCTAATTCTTCCTTTGTAGTACCTTTAGGTATTCCTAAACTTATTAGGAATGCTTTTGGCTTAACTCCTTTGGCAGCAAAATCACTTACACAGGCAACTACACTTTTTCGCGCGGCCTGCCTATAGGTCATATCTTTTGGTACATCTGTTTCTTTTACAAGTAAATCACATTTTATTACAAGTTTCCCTTTATCAACAGACGCATAGGCTATATCGTCACCTATCCTTGAATATTTTTTTGAAGGTTGACCTAATATATCTCTAAATAGTTTAATTGTCTCCAATTCATTTGGATGTTTTATTGGTATTTGAGTTATTTTTTTCAAATCTTGTTCATTTGATAATTAGGTGTTTGCCATATGTGACGCATGTGAAAGTTCAGGCAATATTAACTTTAGCGCAGTAATTACTGCGTCTGGAGATCCAGGTAGACAAAACACTAGTTTACCCTCAATACTTCCAGCTATGCTTCTAGATAGGTATGCTGCTGTGCCTACTTTTTTATAACTCTCAAATCTAAATATCTCTGAAAATCCGTCCATTTTCTTGTCTAATAATGGTTCTACTGCTTCAACTGTAACGTCACGACTAGACAGACCTGTTCCCCCCATAAAAATAATAACATCAAATTTCTCTTTGTAAATATTATTGAGGAGTTCTAATCTTACAGATCCAATATGGTCATCTATAACTCTGTTTAGACTTACTTTATGCGAATTATCCTTGATTATTTTGACTGCTTTTTTGTAGGACTCATCCTCAAAGGAAATATCTTTCTTAAGTTTATTATATCTTGAGCTGCTTACAGTTATCAATGAAATAGATAACGTCTTTTTTGACTCCGATCTATGCTTCTCATGGGACTTCATTACCTTTTCACTTTCCTAACCACTCTAACATTCTGGATTATTGTGTTTGGGTATTGTCCATTTTCGTCTTTTTCATACATTTTTGTAACATCCCAAATATTCAACAAAGCAACCATTGCTGCTGTTAATGCCTCCATCTCAACCCCTGTTTTTTCTGACGCTATGACAGTAGCTGTAACTTTCAGCCCCCAATCTTCAACTACAAAATTAATCCGCGTGTTTTCTATTCGTAGAGGATGACAAAGAGGAATGATAAACGGTGTAATCTTTGAAGCCTGTATTCCTGCTAGTGTACTAATCTGAATAGGATCACCTTTCTCTACTTTACCTTCTCTAATTAATTCAACAGTTTTTCTTGATAAATGAATTTCACCTTCTGCAGTAGCTTCCCTGTAAATAGCTTCTTTTGAATGAACGTCAATCATCTTTACACTCATAAAATCTCTACATTATTAACAATAATCGGGTGTTTATTTGTGTTATCTTCCGATCTGGGTAAAAATAATTTGAAATGTTCTTCTTTATGCGATGCTGTAAATTGTAGTCCCGCGGGCAGGATTTTCAGATCCGGATTAATCGTTTGAACCTGCGACACTCCGGTTCCTGTAAGCTTAGTAGGCTTTTAAGGCGAGCCAGAGCAAGCCTCTACAGCATCTCCCCTTTCCTATAGAAAGGTCGGAAGCTCTACCAAGCTGAGCTACCGCGGGACGATACGTATACCTTAAAGATAGTTAAAAAAGGCTTTCGGATATTATTTGAATCTGACCGAAAATCTTTAGCAAAAGTTATTTTGATTCTAAATATTAAACTTCTACCTAATTTATGCTTATTTTTAATAACTTGGAAAAGTCGTTATTAGAACTTATCTTTGAACTCAACAACTTAAAAGATCTTAATTAAATTCTCTCCACAATCAAACTACGTTAAGCTTGTTAAAGTGGTGGACCGAGAGGGACTTGAACCCTCGACCTTCCGAGATCTTGACCGTTTATAGGTTTGCAAGTCGGATATTCTACCGCTGAACTACCGGCCCATATTATTGAAGTATATTCAGGTTTGAAAAACGGTGACTTATGTATTTGCTTTTATTAAACCTCGTCTTAACTAACATCTGCTCTATTACTTTCCATTGAACTTTGGTTTTCTTTTTTCTAAAAATGCTTGCGCTCCCTCTTTTTGGTCATGGGTTGAGAAACAATTGATAAATGCTTCAGTCTCATAATCTAGCCCTGAAAATATGTCTGTCTCAAATGATTTATTAACTGTTTTTTTAGCGATTTTTAGAATTAAGGAGCTTTTTGAAAGTATTTTTCTTACATACTCATTAACCGTTGCATCTACTTTCTCAAGTGGAACAACTTTGTTAATTAAGCCTATTCTATAAGCTTCTTCAGCATCGATTGTACCACCTGCAAAAATAAGCTCTTTCGCTATTCTTATACCAACAGCGCGTGGAAGACGTTGTGTTCCCCCAACTCCTGGAATAAGTCCAACATTGATTTCAGTTTGCCCAAACTTTGCGTTTTCAGATGCAATGATTAAATCACATGATAGAGCAAGCTCTAATCCCCCTCCGAATGTATGCCCTTTTATCGCAGCTATCACCGGTTTACTGAGGCATTCAATTGTTCGAGCTACTTGCTTCGCAAGTTTAACATATTTTCTAGCTTCTACCGCATTCATATCTAGAAATATTTTTATGTCTGCTCCAGCGCAAAAAGCTTTTTCTCCTGCACCTGATAAAATGACTAATCGTATTGTATCATCTAAATCTGCGTCTTCTAACGCTTTTAGTATCTCCCTACGCGCTTCTATATTTAATGCATTCATTTGTTCAGGTCTGTTAATTATTATTTTTGCGACTGCTTCACTTTTTTGATAAATAATGTTGTTAAATTGCATGACTGTGATATGTGTAACTAGTTATTTATTCTTAAAGGAAGAATTCTTTAAATTTTTGAACCTTATTATGTTTGATTATCTGAAGAAAAATTCAACGGTCCCAAGATATGTTAGTTGGTTAATTTTCCTCATCTTCTGTTGAAGACTCATTTTCAAAATCATTAATCATGTCCTTAGAATATGGTTTTGTTCCTTCTTTTTTTGTGCTCCCTTTGGCAAGGTTTCCAGCATATTCTTCTGTAATTACTCGTGAGGTAATAAGGTTCACAAGTGAGTTAACTGACGCTACTCCGATTATCTTTCCCGTGTTCTCTCTTGTTTGTCTCCATTTTAGATTAGAATTGCCTGTCTTGGATAAATAGATAATTCCTAAAATATCTATTGCGTTTATGAAAGTTATATCTCTTATTTTTTTTAAAGTAACTTTATCAGCTGCCTCAATGTAGATTGATCCGTTGTCTCCGTCTTTTTCAGGAAAAACCTCAGAATCATGTAAGTAACTTTCAGGTATGAACGATATACAAGTGCTATTTATCAAAAAGGCTCTAAAACTCTCCAATGATGCGGTTGTATCGATGTTGACCATTACCTAAGACCGCTAGGTCTATCTATTTAGTAATATTTACACTTTAACATCTACCATTATTTGATTTCAAAAAAACATTGTTGAAAATGTGCTTAAGACAGAAAAATTGATTTAGCAAATCATTGAGAATTTAACTATGTTTGGTAAATGAATCCATAAATGTTAACTCTGTAAATTATTTTGAAAGTTAAAATAACATGTTGTTTCACATTAATATTAAACAAGAGTTTCTCCCTAATGAAAGATGGATTTGTCGAACATAAACAGCTGTACTTGAATGATAATTTACTTGGATGATGTCTAAAATATGATACCTGAATTAGTTGTTCCAGCAGGTAGCTTCGATGCACTAAGAGCTGCTGTAAATAACGGGGCAGATGCTGTATATTTAGGGGGAAAGAAATTTAATGCAAGAGTTAATGCAAAGAATTTTTATCTTAATGAACTAAAACATGCTATCAACTACGCTCATGATCAACAAGTCAATGTATATGTTACTGTGAACACCCTTGTTGCAGATAGAGAATTAAGTGAACTTATCCAATATTTAGGAATTCTGGATACTATGGAAGTTGACGCCATAATAATTCAAGATCTTGGGATAATGAAAATATGCCGAGAAATATATCCCAATCTTAAGTTACATGCTAGCACACAAGCAACTGTTTACAATACTGCAGGTGTACAATTCTTATCCAATGAAGGTGTTAAAAGAGTAATTCTTGCACGTGAACTTTCCATCGATGAGATCAGAAAAATCAAAGAAGAATGTAACACTGAGGTAGAGGTTTTTTTACATGGCGCGTTATGCTTCTCATATTCTGGACAATGTCTATTGAGTAGCTTTATTGGTGGACGAAGCGCAAATAGGGGTAAATGTGCATCGCCTTGCAGACTACCTTTTTCTATTGTTAATAGGAACGGTTCGTCTATCAAGTCTAAAGGAAACCATGTTTTGTCGATGAAGGATCTGAATCTATCTGAAAATATTGATGAGCTGGTTTCAGCTAATATTGACGCCGTTAAAATAGAGGGAAGAATGAAACGTCCTGAATATGTTGCAATAGTAACTAAGATATATAGAACTTTGATTGATGAAGGTTTAAGAAAACCTACATCTCTGGAAAAAAGAAATCTTGAAGCTATATTTAATCGTGAATTTACAACAAACTGTTTCTATGGTAATAATTTCTCTGAAATAATAAACTGTGAACGTCCCGGCAACTATGGAACAAAAGTTGGAGTTGTCACGAATTATGATTTTAACTCAAAAATTGCAACTGTTAATTTCTCAGAAGATACTTTTGTAGGTGATGGTTTAGAATTTAATACTATTTCCGGACCTGAAGGATTTTTCATCAAAGAGCTGTTTCTAAAAGGGGAAAAAATTAAGAAGGCTCCTGCGAATTTATCTGTAGATATTTTCCTCCCGTTCACACCTATTCTTAAATCATTTATCAGAAAAACTCATGACTCAATTATGATAAGTCAAGCTCGGAAGACATTTCAGGTTGGTCAACAAGAGAAAAAATATGATCATAATGATTCTAAAATTAGTATTAATAAAACCATTGGACAGCAGCAACTTTCATCATTATTAACTAATAATAAAAATAAAATTCGGAGAACACCGAAGATTTGTGCCGAAGTCGAAACCATTGAATCCCTTCAAGAAGCTCTAAGAGCAAATGTAAGCGAAGTCTACTTTGGAAACTTAACCAAAAACCCTTCAAAAGACTTAGATCAATATAAAGAAGCAATCTTAATGGCAAGAGAAAACAAGACACCAATTTCAATAGTATTACCTCGAATAATGAAGGATGAAAACGAATCAAAAAAAACACTGACAAATCTTGTTGAAGCCGGAGCAACCAAGTTCTTAGTCGGCGACTTGGGCGTGTTTGGATTAGTAAACGAAATTGGTCAAGCTGTTTATCTCGATTCTTCATTTAACATTTTCAATAAACTTACCAGAGATCTTCTTTTCAATTATACTCCAAGAATAACTTTATCACAAGAACTTCATCTTAATCAAATTGCCAGAATTGCTGGTGGAGCTCCAGGTGAAATCGAATATATAGTTCACGGGCCTATTTCTCTGATGATCTCAAAGCATTGCCCAATTTCTAACATCCATTCACAAAAAAATAAAGATTTCTGTAGAACAAATTGTGATAAATCTGGGTATTATCTTAAAGATAGAAAAGAAGCCATTTACCCATTTTGGTGTGATCATCTTTCCAACATCCATATAATGCACTCTAAAGAAATTTGTTTAATTGAACATATTCCTGAACTTAAAGCTGCAGGTGTAACTGTTTTCAGAATAAGATGCCAGTTTCACCGTCCAAATAATATTGGGAATTTAATAAAACTTTATGGCGAAGCTTTATCCCTAAATATAGGCGAATCTGATAACTATTTCACTCTAGCTTCTCTAAAGAAAAAAATACTTGATTTATCTGATCAGGACCTTTCAGCAGGGAAATTATACACAGGTGTAGAATAAAACATCTTTCGTACGATCTATATTATCCTTTGATTTAAAATATGTAAAAAAATAGTAAAGGTGGATGACCCACCTATTTTTTATTTATTTGCCTTTAAATATTGGCTTTCGTTTTTCGATGAAGGCTCCCATAGCTTCCTTTTGATCTTCAGAAGTGAATAATGGAAGCTGTTCCATTTGTTGATATAGTAACCCTTCATTCAGCGGAAGTTCTGCACCGACATTAATTGTCATTTTGATGGCACCTATTGCTTTTGTTGGACCACTGGCAAGTGAAGTTGCAATGCGTAGAGCTTCTTCGTATAGTTTGTCAGCCGGAACTACCCAGTTAACTAAACCCAGTTTTTGAGCTTCCCAAGCAGAGATGGGATCAGCAAACATTAAGAGCTGTTTTGCCTTGAGTCTACCAACCCACCTTACCAATAGTTGTGAAACACCTGCGCCAGGCGAAATACCAACACCTACTTCTGGGTTAGCTAGTCTTGCGTTATCGGCTGCAACAATCAGGTCAAATCCATTGAGCATATCCATAACCGCAAAACCATTTATTGCTGCAATAATCGGTTTTCTCATTCTCATCATTTTCTTATAAATTTCAATCATTCTACCATTAAATTTTAACATGAATTCAGGACTAGCCCCGCTAAATTCTTGTAGATCCCCTCCAGCGTTGAAGTTTGCACCAGCACCTGTGAATAGAATAGCTCTTATTTCCTCATCATCTTCACAAATATTGATTACTTCCTCAATCTCACTAACCATTTGCCGATTAACTGCATTCATAGCATCTGGTCTGTTTAAGGTGATTATGGCTACACCATCTTTTTTCTCATACTTAATTGCCTTATATTCTGACATTTTTGACCGCTACCTAGAAACATATATTGACTTTTTAGTCTTTCCGATAAGTTGAACCTAAAGTAATACGCAAAACAGTTAATTAATCCATAAAGAGTAGTTAATCCCGTGAATATTTAGATGAGAGGGAAAGTAGCAATCGTTGGCTATGGTGAAACACCTTATAGTAGAGCAAGGGTCGATAGAGGCCAGCCCAAGTTAACCGCCGAAGAGTATAATAGTTGGGCTATGGAACTTGCATTATCTAGCGCAGGTTTATCAAAATCAGATTTTAACGGTCAAGGATTAGGCATTGCGAGTACAATCTATCCTCATGCTGAAATTTGGTCAGCTGAAATGACTCAGAATCTTGGAATAACTCCAAAGATATTGATTAGAGCGGATCAGGGCGGAGCAGCTGCAGCAGCATTACTTACCCAAGCTGCGTTCGCTATAAACTCCGGGATTGTTGACAAATTCATCTGCCTTGTAGGAGATGCACCCCTCTCAATGGAAACAGCTAGTGCCTCAGGAGCCAGAACTTGGAGATACGAAAACGATTTCATGTTGCCATTCGGGTTAATGGGACCTAATAGTATTTTCTCATTCATTATGAAGCGTCATATGCATCAATATGGAACAAAAAGAGAACATACGGGAAAAATAGCTATTACCCAAAGATATCATGCTTCTTTAAATCCAATAGCATACTTGAAAAAACCAATAACTATGGAAGAATATTTAGGTTCAAAATCAATAGCTGATCCAATTCATCTATTAGATTGCTGTATCTCTGTAAACGGTGGTTTAGCATTCATTCTCACATCTGCAAACAAAGCTAAGGAAATAACAGATAAACCCGTCTATCTACTTGGATTTGGTGAATGTAATAATTATTATCATGGGTCAATTAATAGACCTGACATAACTTATACCGGCATTTACAAAGCTTCTGAAGATGCATATAAAATGGCGCAAATAAAGCCACAAGACGCATCTTTTGCAGAAATTTATGATGATTATGCTATAGCTGTTCTAATGCAACTTGAAGACTTAGGTCTATGTAAAAAAGGTGAAGGTGGATCATTTGTTGAAAAAACAGATATTTCTATAAACGGTCAATTTCCAGTAAATACCCACGGTGGACAACTATCTGCAGGTCAAGCAGGTATTGGAGGTGGTTGTTCAAGCTTGGTTGAAGCTGTTAGACAACTACGAGGTGAAGCTGGTAAACGGCAAATTAAAGATCCAAAAATCGGCTTAGTAACTGGAATCGGTGGATTAGCATACGGTGTTAACCTTATACATAATATTACTCTAGCATTAGGAAACGAGGTGTAAATAGATGTCAGCCTCATCAGATATTTCAGAAAAATATTGGTCTTGGACAAAACCTGAAATCACTTCATTAACTAAACCATTTTGGGATGCTTTACTTAATCATGATCTTGTAATACAGAAATGTAAGAAATGTGGAGAATATCAGTGGTATCCAAAACCAAATTGTGCACATTGCGGTTCAAGAGATATAGAATGGGTTAAAATTTCAGGCAAAGGACAAATATATTCTTACGCCAAGATTGAAATGGTTACAGGAAATTCACCGTTATTCAACAAAGAAATACCATATTATCTTGCTCTAGTAGAATTAGACGAAGGCCCACGAATATACGGAATGATGACTGAATGCGACCCAAATGAAGTAAAAATAGATAGCGCGGTTGAAGTTGTCTTCAAAGATTTAGAGAAAGATTTCACTATTCCTATGTTTAAACCAGTGAAAAAACCCGACCTGCGTAAGTAACCTCTACGTCTAAAGAGAGTTAGTATCCTTTTAGTGTTCGGCATAAATAGATTATAGTGTACGATAAAGAAGATAAATGTATTATTCATTTACTAAAACAAAAATAAATCAACAATATCTTCTGGAGAATTATTTTTCCTCTAACCTTTTTATCAAGTGTGATTATGCCCCAAACTGCCTTCTAGAATATTTCTAATTAATATTCTTAAGCTATATGTAAAGATAGGTATGTGTTGGAAAAAAGTTTCACAGTATTATCAATAACTATGTTTTCTGCAATGATTGGTATAGGCATAATTTCCCCTATTATGCCTATATTCGCAGAAAAATTTGGAGCTAGTGGTATTATGTTAGGACTTATTTTTTCTGGGTATACAATTTCAAGGACCATAATGACTCCAATATTTACGAGAGCTTCTGATCGTTATAACAGAACATATTTTATCTATACGGGTCTACTTGCCTACAGCATTTTTTCACTTCTGTATATTCCAGCAAACAGCATTTTGAGTGTTTTTCTAGTCAGATTAGCACATGGCGTAGCTTCGGCAATGGTTACTCCTATATCTATAGCCTTTATTGCTGACCTCGCTCCCAAGAACAAAGAAGGTGAATATATGGGTACATTCAACATATCATTATTTGCCGGTTTCGGAATCGGTCCATTTATCGGAGGTGTTTTAACCGATTTTGGAGGTTTATACTCATCTTTTTTTGGTATGTTTGGTCTAAGCATGTTTGCCCTTACTCTTTCCCTATTGTATTTAAGAAAAGATAAACCAAAATCTATAGCTGGCCCAACTCAAAGAAATTCTATATCCTTACTTACAATCCTTCGTAATAAAGTGATGAAAGCTCTTTTTATTTACAGGACAGTGAGAGCATTTGGAATAGCCGGAATTCTGGCTTTTCTCCCAATTTTAGGTGAATCGATGAACATATCTATTTTCTCTACAGGTCTTGTTCTCTCTGCAAACATTATCCTCGGCGCATTGTTACAAAGATTCTGTGGGAAACTGGCTGACCGGTATAATAAACGAATGATGATGGTTGTTGGAAGTTTATTGATATCATTAGCTCTGTTTTTAATGCCTGACTCTGGAAGTTTTGCTGGTTTATTATTATTAAACATGATTATGGGCATAGGAAGTGCAATTTCTATGCCGGCAGCTACAGCTGTTGTAGTAGAACAAGGAAGAACTTTTGGGATGGGATCTACAATTGGATTATTCAGTACTGCCATGGGTCTAGGAATGGTTCTTTCCCCAACAGCCTCCGGAATTATAATGGATTTGATAAATATATCTTTTGTATTCTATATTTCCGGCATAGTTAGTATTATCGGAACAATTGTTTTCATTTATCTTTCCCATAACATGAATCTTTCTTAAAAACAGTCTAATTCTTTGTTAAAAAATTTTCTATAAACAATCATAAAATAATCGCTGATGATTCCTGAAGTGAAGTGGGCCGACCAGGATTTGAACCTGGGACTTTCGCGGGTCATCAACCTTCTACGCCGTGTCAGAGCCTGACAGCACAGAAGCTGTTGTCCTAACCAAGTTTTCCGAACGAAATTGTAAGTGAATCTCTCGTCCTCTAGACGACCGGCCCTCAGTATATTCACCCATACAAGCCGTTTAAATGGTTTTTCCAATTAATTAATATATATTAAGTGAAAAAGTTTTTTCAGTAATTATAATAGTTAATTACATTAAAACGGTGATTTAGAAACTTAAAACTCAAAACAATTAATATTACTAAACAGTTTTATTTTAGAACTTAAAGTAAACAATATATCTACATCTAAACACCCTAATATCTTAGAGATTAAAATGTCAAACTACTCATCTGAAGCTCCAGGATTCTACAAGTTCACACCAGAAGAGAGAATTAAAATCATAAAAGAGAGGGTAGGCCTTTCTGACGCTGAATCACATAAAATATCGTCAATGAGCGGTTTAGAATTAAGCCAAGCTGATGGAATGATTGAAAACGTTATCGGCGGTATGACAATTCCACTTGGAATTGCAATGAATTTTTTGATAAATAATCGTGACTATTTAATACCCATGGCAACAGAAGAACCATCTGTTGTAGCAGCTGCAAGTAATGCATCTAAGATGACTAGAAATATGGGTGGCTTCTTCACTAGCACAACAGGTCCTATTATGATCGGTCAGATACAACTAACTAAAGTCAAAGACCCAAACGCTGCTAAGTTTAAAATATTAGAATCAAAAGAGATTATTTTAGAAAAATCGAATGCTCAGGATCCTATACTTTGTAAGTTAGGGGGGGGAGCTATTGATCTCAATGTTAAAGTTTTAGATACAATTCAAGGACCGATGGTAGTGACTGAACTACATGTTGATTGCAGAGATGCAATGGGTGCAAACGCAGTTAATACTATGTGTGAAGCTGTAGCTCCATATATCGAGGAAATAACCGGAGGTAAAGTCTACTTAAGAATACTAAGTAATTTAGCTGTAAAAAGAATTTCTAGATCAAGAGCTGTTTTTGATAAATCAGCTTTAGGAGGTGAACAAGTCGTAGATGAGATAATAAGTGCGTATGCTTTCGCTAAAGCCGACCCATTCAGATGCGCGACTCATAACAAAGGTATCATGAATGGTATTACAGCTGTTGCTTTGGCAACAGGGCAAGATACTAGGGCAATAGAAGCAGGTGCACATGTTTATGCTCAACGAAACGGAGTCTACAATTCACTTACAATTTGGGAAAAAGATGATAAAGGTGACCTTGTTGGGACAATCGAAATGCCTCTGGCCGTTGGACTTGTAGGTGGAGCCACAGCGACAAATCCAATCGCAAAGATCTGTGTAAAAATCTTAGGCGTCAAAACTTCTTCAGAACTTTCCCAAATAATAGCCTCAGTAGGGTTAGCTCAGAATCTAGCTGCTCTAAGAGCTCTTTCTCAAGAAGGAATACAAAAAGGGCATATGAAGCTTCATGCCAGAAATGTAGCTATATCCGCTGGAGCAAAAGGGGAGGAAATAGATTTAATTACAAAAAAAATTGTATCTGAAAAGAAAGTTAGATTTGATAGGGCTAAAGAGCTCTTAGATGAATTAAATAAAAAGAATAATGTTTAAATAATAAACTAAAAAATACTTTTTCAGTGGTTAAAGTGAAGGAAACAGCTGTAGGAGTAGGTTATTTTCATATCTAAACCTACAAAGTCTTGTGTAGAAATTAACCCATTTAACTTATTTACGGAATCTACCATTATATGTCAAACATTTGAAATAAACGGAGATATTGATATCTATTGACTGTTAAATTTGCAATACCTAAAGGATCTTTAGAAAAAGACACTCTATCTATGCTTGAACAAGCCTGGCATGGTATCTCAGTGAATGAGCGATCATATAGGCCAAGTCTTGGCGATCCTGAAATAGAAGTAAAAATGCTTAGACCACAAGAAATCCCTATATTTGTAGCTGAAGGAATGCAGGATACAGGGATAACAGGTTCTGACTGGATTAAAGAATCTGGAGCTGAAGTCGAAAAAATACTTGACTTAAAATACGGGGCTATAAGAATCGTCTCAGCTACACCTAAAGATTTTTCCTGCAAAACTTTTTCAGACTTATGTGAATCTTTTTGGAGCGCCGGGAAAACTCTTAGAATATCAACTGAATATTTGAATATTACTTCAGAATATTTACAGTCAAATCCAATATATAAAAAATATTTTGGAGATGACAAACCCTTAGTAATTACACCATGGTGGAAACGTGGAACAAATCAAAAAGCAAGTATCTATCTCTCTTTTGGTGCAACAGAAGCTAAACCGCCTGAAGATGCTGATGTAATAATCGATGTTACCCAAACAGGAAAATCCTTAGAGCGAAATAACCTCATAATTCTTGACAATGTAACAAAGTCAGCTGCAGTACTTATAGCAAATAAGCAGGCATTAGATGATCCAAAAAAGAAAGAGAAGATATTTGATATTTTAACTCTCCTAAAAGGAGTGGTTGAAGCTAAGCAAAAACTTCACATTTTTGTAAACGTTAATAAAGATAATTTAAATTCACTTATCCAAGAATTACCCGCATTAAGGCAACCCACTATAAGCCCTTTATCAGATGATCAATGGGTATCTGTGAATACGATAATAGAGAAACCACAATTTCTTAAAATTCTTCCAAAATTAAGAAAATTAACTCAAGGACTTGTAGTACACTATCCTAAACAAATTCTTCCACTAGAAGATATAGCAAAAAAACAAGAACAGGGAGATAATAATGTTACAACATTTAAACTCAAAAGAAGTAACAGTTGAAAATCTAGCATTATCACTCCGTAAATCACATGAAATCAGTGAAGATATTACCGAAACGGTTCAAAAATTAATTGAAGATGTTAAAACCAAAGGGAACAAAGCCGTATTTGATCTAACTTTAAAGTTTGACAAAGTAGACTTGACTAAGTTTGGGCTTAAAGTAACAAAAGATGAAATTAAGCAAGCTTATGAAAAAGTGTCAGAAATACAAATTCAAGCATTAAAAAAAATTAAGCAAAGAATAGAAGACTTTGAATCAAAACTTCTGAAAAACTCAGAATTACAGTTCTCCCCAGTTAAAGGATTAACAATTAACTCAACATTTAGGCCTATTGAAAGTGTTGGATGCTATGTACCAGGAGGAGTTGCATCATATCCAAGCTCATTACTAATGTCCGTTGTTCCGGCCAAAGTAGCTGGAGTAAAAAAAATCTCTGTTTGTTCACCAGCTCTACCGAATGGTGATCTGAACCCACTATTACTAGTTGGGGCCGATATATGTGAAGTAGATGAATTCTACCGAATAGGCGGAGTTCAGGCCATCGCATCTTTAGCTCTAGGTACAGAAACTATCAATCCTGTAGCAAAGATTGTTGGACCTGGAAATATCTATGTTACTTGCGCAAAAATAATTGTATCCAACTTTGTTGATATTGATTTACCAGCAGGTCCAAGTGAAATATTAATCTACGCTGATAATAATGCTAATCCAAGAAAAATAGCTTTAGATTTAATCGCACAATCCGAGCACTCAAAGCATTCGATATGTGGTGTTGTAACTACTTCTAAAGAGTTATTCAATAACATCGAAAAAGAGATTAATAAACTGATAGATATTGCACCTAGAAAAGAAATTATTGAATACTCACTTAAGACACACGGATTTTATTTAACTGTGAATTCAGAAGATGAGGCAATAAGATTTGTAAACGCGTTTGCACCAGAACATCTTGAAGTTTTCACATCTGAGCCTGAGCAAACAGTCAAAAAAGTGAATTCTGCAGGCTTAATCCTATTAGGTGATACAACACCTGTTGCAGCGTCTGATTATTCAATGGGTACTAACCACATTCTACCTACAGGTGGATATGCAAAAACTCGTTCAGGTCTATCTGTGTTTGACTTCTGTAAACGCGTAAATATAGTGTCATGCAATAAAGAGGGACTTCAGAGTTTAGCAGAAGACACAATCTCTTTAGCTGAGGCAGAAGGACTATATTCTCATGCTCAAGCAGTTAAAGAAAGGGTATAAGTCTTGTCATCTGAATATCAAACAATTTTTCTACATAAAGGATCAAAAGTATATATTCGTAAAGAAAGTCTCGACGCGCTAAAAGTAGTTGACGCAATACTTTTTGATTGTGATGGCGTACTTATTGACTCAAGCAGTTCATATGATGTTGCTATTCAATCAACCGTAAAATACATAATTCAAAAACTTACATCTGTCGAAGTACCCCAAAACATAGCTTCAAAAAAAATTATTAAAACTTTTAGAAAAAGCGGAGGCTTCAATTGCGATTGGGACACTAGTTATGTAATTATCGTAGCAATGTTCAATATGCTTCCTAAAGAGTTCAAAAAAGATTTTTTGGATAAACACAGTTCAGTTATTTCTGACCCTGAATTAAGCCCAATAAAAAAAATTCTTAAGATGTCTTCAATAATAAGAAAAAAACTACCAAATGACTATTTCTTTACTAAAAAAAATCGCATTTCAAAAAAACTCATGAATATAGCTTCACTTGCAGATGAGAACGGTGTTTCTTCATCTATGCAAACATTACTTAATGATCTAAACAATAGTTTTGACAAAAAATTTCATAAAACATTTCAGAAGTTTCTAGCACATAATAATGTTAAATCAAGAATTGTTGCAAGAATTTTTAATGAATTATTTTACGGTGAAAAATTATTTAAGAAAATCAATGGATTAGAATCCGAAATCCCAATTATTAAAGGACTTATTGAAAATGATAAATTAATTGTTAAAGAAACCACATTTCAAAAACTAAGAAATCGATTTGGAGAAAATAAATTAGGGCTGGTTACAGGAAGAGGATCTATTGGCGTATATTATACACTAGGAAAATTTAATAAATATTTTAATCAAAAAGCAATGATTTTCATAGAGGATCTAATGCAAACAATTAATAAAAAAAATAAAACATTCTCTAAACCTGCACCACATTCTTTACTAAAGACAAGTTCAAAAATTAAATATTTTTCAAAAGCCATATATGTCGGTGATTCAGCTGAAGATTACTTGATGGTTATCAAAGCCAATAAAATAAAAAATAGATTCCTTTTTGCTGGAGTTTACTCATTATCTTCACCAAGACAGTCAAAGCAAATGTTTATTGAAGCTAAAGCAGATATAATAATGTCAACAGTAAATGATTTACCAGCAATTTTCGATTTTTTATTGGGTGAATAAAGTTGAGAAAAACATCAAAAATACGAAAAACCCGTGAAGTCACAGTTAAGGCATCAGTTAATCTAGACGGCAGGGGAAAATCAGTTATCTCAACAGATATATCTTATCTTGATCACATGCTTACACTATTATCCTATCATAGCTTAATTGATATCAATTTAAAAGCTGAAGGTGATCTTATACATCATGCAGCTGAAGATATAGCTATATGCCTTGGTGAAACCATTTCTAAAGCTATTGGAAAAAACCCCAGAATCTTAAGATTCGGTTCCTCAATCGTTCCAATGGATGACGCACTAGCATTAGTAAGTATAGATTTAGGTGGAAGACCGTTTTGTGCTTTAGATTTTAAGATAGATAAAGCAGGCATAGAAGATATGGCTGGAGAAGATATATATCATTTTGTAAAATCATTTTCTGACGCACTTAAGGCAAACATTCACGCTAGAATCGAATATGGCGATAATGATCATCATAAAGTTGAAGCTATTTTCAAAGGAATCGCTTTATCTCTTAGAAGATGTCTAGAGCTAGATCAAATGAGAAGCGGATCACCCAGCTCTAAAGGCGTTATCTAATTGATTATAGCTGCTATTGTTGATTATGGAATAGGAAACCTTTTCAGCATTAAAAATGCGCTAGAAAAGCTAGAATTAACTGCAAAATTAGTGACTAGTCTTAGAGACGCCGAGCAAGCAGATATGATCATATTCCCAGGTGTAGGTAATTTTACATCTATTTCTGAGAAACTGTTAATTGAGAAACAAATATTTAATGATATTGTACAATCAGGTAAACCAATATTAGGCATATGTTTAGGTCTTCAAGTTTTAATGGATAGTAGTGAAGAAGGGAAGGGAATAGGATTGAGTCGCTTTCCGGGGATCGTTGAAAAACTTCCTAACCATGTAAAGGTCCCTCATATGGGTTGGAATACTTTAACGGTGAATTCAAGTCATGAGTTTGTTGATGGTATTTCCCAAGATTCTTGGGTATATTTTGTCCATTCATATGTCCCCAAACTAAAAGATCTTTCAACAGTTCTTGCTGAAACCGATTATGGGATCAGATTCCCATCAATAATAGGAGATAAGACCACAGTTGGGACACAGTTTCATCCTGAGAAATCAGGTGAAATAGGAAATAGACTTCTTAAAAATTTTATTAAAATGGCGAAGAGATGAATGTTTTGGAAGTAATTCCAGCAATTGACCTTTTTAGTGGACAAGTTGTCAGACTTACTCAAGGAGATCCAAAAAAAGTAACTGTGTTTTACAAAGACCCCATTCAAGCTGCACTTTATTGGCAAAAAGAAGGAGCCAAATCGTTGCATATAGTGGACCTTGACGCAGCTTTAGGTTTTGGAGAAAACAGTAATATCATAGAGAAAATACTTCAATGTGTTTCTATACCTACTCAAATTGGCGGGGGAATCAGAAGTATCGACCGATTTAAGAAACTACTAGCACTAGGATCTGAAAGATTAATCGTTGGAACTAAAGCTATTACTGACCATACATTCATAGATTCATTAATAGAAAAATTTGGAAAAAAACGTTTAGTAATCGCCGTAGATTATGGAAATACAGGTGTTTTAGTTAAGGGTTGGAAAGAATCTACAGGTAAACCCGTTATGGATATTATTCAAGAACTAATTAAGAAAGGAATTGAATATTTCCTAATCACTTCTGCTGTCAGAGATGGAACAAAACGAGGCCCCGACTATAATATATTAAATCAAGTTTGCGCTTTACCCAAAATCAAGGTTATCGCGGCAGGCGGAGTTTTCTCATTAGATGATATATATAGGCTTAAGAAGATTGGTGTTTACTCTACAATACTTGGAAGGAGCTTATATGACCATGTTTTCAATCTTAAGGACGCAATAAAAATAGCGAGTGACTAATATGCCTCTTTCTAAAAGAATCATTCCTTGTCTTGATGTTGACAGAGGACGAGTTTTAAAGGGTGTACAATTTAAGGGGTTAAAAGACACAGGTGACCCAGTGACCCTAGCTTGCAAATATAGAGATGATTATGCAGATGAACTTGTATTTTTAGATATAACTGCCTCGCTGGAGAAACGTGATAACTTGCGTAAGCTTGTAAGCAAGGTTGCAGCTAATTTAGACATACCTTTCACCGTAGGTGGAGGAATTTGGAGTTTAGATGATGCTCGACTTGTACTTTGTAGTGGTGCAGATAAAGTAGCAGTTAACACAGCAGTAGTTAAAAATCCTAGTTTAGTGTATGATCTAGCCAAAAAATTCGGAAGCCAATGCATTGTTGTGTCAATAGACGCAAAATCTAATCAAGAGAAACCTTCAGGATATGAAGTTTACACTTATGGAGCCCGTAAACCAAGTGGACTTGATGCATTAGAATGGGCAAAAAAAGTTGAAGAACTTGGATCCGGAGAAATTTTACTTACTTCTATAGATAGAGATGGAACTGAATATGGATATGACATTAATATTACAAAATTAATATCCAAATCTGTGAATATTCCTGTTATTGCCAGCGGTGGATGTGGAAAACCTGAACATATGTTGGACGCGTTTACTAAAGCTGGTGCAGACGCTGCTCTAGCCGCATCTATATTTCACTATGAGGAGTTCAAAATCTCATATGTAAAGCAATTCTTAAAAGATAAAGGGGTAAATATTAGACTATGAATTTAGTTGATTATTCAGTAATAGATTTTGCTAAAGGAAATGGTTTAGTTCCAGTTATTACACAAGATACTTTTACTAAAGAAGTTCTCATGCTTGCTTATGCTAATAAGGATGCTATAGAAAAAACTCAAGCGACTGGAGTAGCGCATTATTATAGTAGATCCAGACAAAGTTTATGGAAAAAGGGTGAATCATCGGGGAACACGCAAAAAATCGTTAAAATATTCGTAGATTGTGATCAAGACACTCTAATTTACTTAGTTGAACAAAAGGGAGTAGCTTGTCACACAGGAAACAAAACTTGTTTTTTTACAGAAATATCAAGTAAACAATAAGAACAATGTATAGTATTGCTTAACATTTGTATAACGATATTTATATTATTTAAAAAAACGCGTTAACTTAGAATGGGTGGCACAAGAATTCTACAATGCAGAGAATGTGGGAAAGAATATCCTATAAGTAACAATTACTTCTGTGAAGATTGTTTCGGACCATTAGATGTTCTATACAACTATGATGAAATCAAATGGAATCAAAACATCTTTAAAGAAAGACCCAAAAATCTTTGGAGATATCTTGACCTTTTACCAATATCCAACCCCAAACATATTGTAAATATTGAAGCAGGATTTACTCCGCTTATTAAAGCTGACAATCTCGGCAAAGAGATAGGTCTCAAGAATTTTTATATTAAAAATGATACAGTTAACCCAACTTTTTCATTCAAAGATAGACCAGCAGGCGTTGGAATTTCTATGGCTGTTGAATTTGGATTAAAATCCGTAGGCTGTGCGTCTACAGGCAATCTTGCTGCCGCTACAGCTGCATATGCTGCAAAAGCTGGTCTTCCATGCTATGTATTTATCCCTCAAGGATTAGAAAATGAAAAAGTGGCCCAAGCATTAGCATACGGACCACACATCATAGAAGTTGAAGGAAACTATGATGCAGCAAACAGACTTGCTGCTCAAGCAGCTGACACATATAATATCGGAGTCGTAAACATCAATCTTAGAACTTATTATGTTGAAGGCTCAAAGACTTTAGGATATGAAATTGCGGAACAACTTAACTGGAGCTTACCCGACCACGTCATAGTTCCAGTAGGTAGCGGTGCGTTACTACACGCATTATGCAAAGGCTTCGAGGAGCTTGAGCTGATCGGGATTATAGATAAAAGAGAAGTTAAGATTAGCGCGGCTCAAGGGCATGGTTGTGCGCCTTTGGTAGAATCTTTCAAGAATAATTTAAACAAAATAATTCCTATTGAACACCCTAAAACTATCGCGAAAAGTCTTGCTATCGGAGAACCAGGCGATGGAATATATGCGCTTCGGAAAATCAGAGAATATAATGGTTTAGCCGAAGATGTCACGAATGAAGAAATTGTTGAGGCAATAAGACTACTAGCCCAAACTGAAGGTATATTTTCAGAACCAGCCGGCGGTGTCTCGTTAGGGGTTTTGAAGAAACTTGTTGAAGCAGGGAAAATTTCACCTGATGAGAAAGTCGTTTGTCTCATCACTGGATGTGGATTAAAGGCTACAGAAGCAGTTGTAGGACAATTACCTAACCCCATATTGGTTGAACCAAACTTGGAGGCATTAGCCCCAATCATACAGATGTGAAAAGAGATTGAATGAAATAATAGTCACTGTACCTTCACTTTTAGCATCAACATTTGGAGGTAACAAAGAAATCAAAGTTTCAGCTAAAAACCTGCGAATGTTAATAGATGAACTAGCCAAAAAATTCGGTAATAATGTAAAGGAACGATTTATTGACTCTGAAGGAAAACTTAGACCAGTAATTAACATCTATGTAAATGGAAAGAACGTTCGATTTTCAGGTGAATTAGAAACAGCTTTGAATCCAAATGACAAAGTCACTATTCTTCCTGCAGTAGCAGGCGGCTAACTTTTTTTTTCGATATTATCCGATAAAGTTAAACTATCCCTATGAGAATCGATAGTAGGCGCGGTGGTCGTCTAGAGATTTAAGAGTTGCATTTCTAATGCAAGTCTTTATCGGAAATCTTGGTCTAGGACGACAGCTTGCCATACACTTACAAAGTGTGCATAGAGCTGTAAACTCGGGAGACCATTGGTCCGGGAATTCAAATCCCGGCCACCGCACCATTAATAATTACTAAAGTAACCGTTTTAAAGAAAAAATGATAAACGGTAAATAGAACAACATCAATTAATAATTTTATCCGCGAGCCTAATAAACTGATGATCTTCGTAATTATTAGGTTTTATTTGCTTAACTAATGTAATCTTTGTTAATGATTTTTTAACATATCTTGTCTAATCTTAAGATAGAAAAAGAAAAGTATTTCCAAAGGAATACTTACAGCAGCAGGTATGCTGCTTCTAGCAGTAAAAAGAGTCAAGGCGAAAGTTGTGGTAAGTGTCATGTTTTTGAAAGATGCGAACATAGCTAAGGGGATAACAGTTGCTCTATCAGCCCCAAGCTTTTCAGCGAAAAATTTTACGGAAAGCCCAGACCCGAATATTCTGAGTAAAGATATGAGAAAAACCAAAAATAGAAACTGTTGACCGGAAGCAAAAACTGATTGATTTATTCCTATAACTGAATATATTAGGAAAAAAACTGCTATGTTTACAATAAAATCTTTGATCCATTGTGGAACTTTATTGGAGCCTGCCATAAGCAAAATCCTTGAAAGAAAAAGTGGGAACACAACAATCTCAATGTTTAAAATAAAAAGATTCCATAAGTTAACCCCTGAGAAATCAAGAAAAATTAACATCAAGAGTGGCGTAAGAACCGGAGTTAATAGATACATAATAGTTATTACAGTTGTAGCCAATTCAGTATCTCCTCTACAAAGATTTGTAAAAGGGATTATAGAGATAGCACTTGGAACAGTTGCCATAATGATGAACCCATTTCTCAAATCAATATCAGTAGTAAAAAAAACATGAGCTAAAATTATGATTAGACCCGCAAGAACAAAATAGTTTATAATTAAACAAGCTAGAACTTTTCGAAACTTATTCTTGAAAGAAAACACTGATCGAAGACTCACATTCATAGTCGACACAGTCAAAATAATAATTATGATTAAGTTAAGATAATCCTTTGTTGTGTTCGAACCTTGAGGAACTACAAATCCTGCAACTATAGCTAATGAGAGTAGAAACGTAGAGTTTCCCAAAGTAGAAGTTAATAGACTATGATATCTTGGACGCATTAGATATCCAATCTAATACTTCCTAGTTAAGCTTATTATAAGAAAAATGAGTTCCCATTAATCAGAATTAAGGTTCTGAATTCACTAAATTTACTTTTTATATTATTAGTGTAAATAATAAATAGTGTATGCTGTTTGGGTGATATGACCTATTTGAAAGAAATTAGGCTACATGGAAGAGGTGGCCAAGGAGCTGTTTTGGGCGCTGAAATTCTGGTTATTGCTGCCGTGTCAGAAGGAAAACATTCCCAAATGATACCCGCGTTCGGCTTTGAAAGAAGAGGCGCTCCAGTTGAATCATACGTTAAGATTGATAATAATCCTATTTCACTTAGGACACTAGTTCACGAACCAGACTGTGTCGCCGTGTTAGACCCTACACTTCAGAAAGCTGTAAAAGTAACAGATGGACTTAAGGAAAAAGGGATAATATTACTGAATGATAAACGTAATCCGGAAGATATTGATATTGGCTTAACAGGAGTAAAAATTGCGACTGTCGATGCAACTAATATTGCTTTGAAAACTTTAGGTTTACCAATTACTAATACAGCAATTCTTGGAGCCTTATCAGCTGCAACTAATTGGGTTAAGCTTGAATCTGTGTTGAATGCAATCAAAAAACGTTTTCCTGAGAAGCTTATAACTAAAAATGTTGAAGCTACTAAACTAGCCTTTGAGCAAACTCGAATAAAGGATATTATCAAATAATGACTAACTTAGAAAATCTTTCAAATATCCCAATAGGTAAGGAACTTTATATCGTTGAAACTGGTGATTGGAAAGTCCTTACACCCTTCATTCAACTAAACAAATGCAATCTATGTGGAATATGCGAGCTGTACTGTCCTACTGGATGTATGTTCGAAAACGAAAAGATTGTTGAAATTAATATGCAATATTGCAAAGGTTGTGGCATATGTGCTAACGTATGTCCAACTTCAGCGATAGAAATGAGAGCTGAAAAATAAAAAATGGCGAAAACAACGATTGAGGTTTTAAACGGAAACAGAGCTGCCTCATATGGAGTGATATTGTCCAAGCCGCATGTAATTGCAGCTTACCCAATAACTCCTCAAACCCCACTCATAGAATATATAGCTCAAGCTATCGCAGACGGTGAATTGGATGCAAAAAGTCTAGAGGTTGAATCAGAACACTCTGCTATGAGTGCACTTGAAGGAGCATCTTTAGCTGGAGCACGAACCTTCACAGCAACATCATCACAAGGTCTTGCGTATATGTATGAACCAGTGTACCGAGCATCTACCCTTCGTCTCCCAATTGTCATGAATATAGCAAATCGAGAGATGGACTCACCTCAAACTCTATGGTGTGGTCATTCAGACTCTGTAGGTGTTAGAAGTGCAGGTTGGATACAATTCTACGCTGAAAATAATCAAGAAATTCTGGATACAACGATTCAAGCGTTTAAGATCGCTGAAAGCAAGGAAGTTCTTTTGCCTGTAATGGTCTGCTATGACGGTTTCTTCCTCTCACATTCATCAGAACCCGTAGAGATCCCAAATCAAAGTGATGTTGACTCATTTTTACCACCTTATCAGCCAAATCAGGCAATTCTTGACCCTGAGCATCCTATGGCTATAGATCCACTTACTCCATCAAGTCTATTAACTTCATACAGATACAAACAAGTAAAAGCAATGGAAGCTTCTAAGGAAGTTATTAAAAATATAAATAAAGAATATTACAATAAATTTGGAAGAAATTATCATGGATTGATTGAGGCATACAAATGTGAAGACGCAGAAGCAATTCTTGTCACAACGGGTTCAATGACAGGCACCGCGAGATATATAGTTGATAAATTTAGGCTTGAAGGAAATAGATTAGGCCTGATCAAACTTCGCGTTTTATCTCCTTTTCCAGCAGAAGAACTTGTAAAACACACTTCACAAGCAAAAGCAATAGGTGTTATTGATAGACATGTTCAATTTTATTCTGGAACTGGAACAGCATACCTTGAACTCAAATCCGCATTATATGATCATGAAAGTCAACCAATCGTTATAGCTTTCATAGCCGGACTAGGAGGCGCAGAAATTGGCATAAAAGAGTTACAACAAGCAGCTAAAACTACTTTGAATGCTTCGAAAAAAAACGAGAAGCCTAAAGAAAATATATGGCTAAATTTGCAAGGAGGATCAAAATAAGTTGAACACTAAAGAACTAATGAAGAAAGAGGATCTTCTATCGCCAGGGATTTCAGCCTGTGTAGGCTGTATTGTTGAATCATCACTTAGATTAGCTCTAAAAGTTCTTGGCAGAAATACTGTTCTTGCTATACCTCCAGGTTGCATGGGGGGCACAGGTGTAGTTGGTTGGGAAAATACGATGGGCACAAAGATACCAGTGTTCTTTCCACTATTTCCAAACACTGCCTCAATGTTATCAGGAATAGCTGCTGCATATGAGTATCAAGGTAAAAAAATAAACGTAGTGGGTTTCGTAGGTGACGGTGGAACTGCAGACATCGGCCTTCAAGCATTATCAGGCGCCGTAGAAAGAAATTCAGATATTATTTACATTTGTTACGATAATGAAGGATATATGAACACAGGTATGCAAAGAAGCAGCACCACATCCTATGGAGCTTGGACAAGCACGACTCCTCTTGGCAAGAAAGGGAAAGGAAAAACTCAGAACAGAAAAGACATGGCTATGATAATGGCAGCTCACGACATGCCATATGTGGCTACAGCATCTCCAGCATTTCCACTTGACTATACTAAAAAAATTGAGAAAGCTATGAAATTAAAACCATCTTACATTCATATCTTAAACCCATGCCTCACTGGCTGGAAATATCCTTCAGAAAAGGCAATTGAAGTCGCCAAGCTTTCTGTTCAAAGCTGCGCATGGCCTTTATATGAAATTGAAAATGGTACACTCAAGATTACCCATAAACCCGGAAAAATAAGACCTATCAAAGAATATGTAGAAACACAGGGCAGATTCAAGCATTTAACTGAAGAAGAAATAGAAGAATATCAAAATGATGTTAATAGAAAATGGATAAGACTTCTGAACTTAGAGAAGATACCCGCATAATCATCACTTAACTTTCCAACACCTAACTCATAAATTATCTTTATAGAACTAAATTAATTTCAATAAGATAGTTGTGACTTCGTTCTTTAACTATTAACAATATAGATAATAGCGTCCGAATCTGTTTTGGCTCAATTTCCATTTTATAAAAAGTTAATTCTGATAATCATCTATCACTTATGATTTTTTGTTTATGAAAGTTTTTGCATAGGTCTTATCTATCTCAAAACCAATATAGTCAACTCCTAATTTTTGACATGCAATTGCTGTATTACCAATTCCCATAAAAGGATCTAATACTAATTTTGTCCTGTTCACTCCATGAACTTCGATACACATTTTTGGTAATTTAGGGGGAAATGACGCAGGATGCGGTCTCTGTATATTTTTCACCCGAATAGTTTCATATGGAATAAACCATGTGTCTCCTCTATCTCTAAGATCTTTTGTTGCATGTTTCCAACGCCCAATATTACTTTTGTCTTGATATGGTACACCGATTGCTAATTTATCAAGCATAACCTTTCCTGATTTTGTAAAGTGAAAGATATATTCATGACATTTATGAAAATAGGGTTTGCTATTTATCGGTTTGAAATGCCCAACTGCGATATCTCCTTTGATGTTCTTATTATTACCAACATCTTCTTTAGGTATAGCAATCGACTTTATCCAATGAATCACATTTTGCAGTTTAAAATGCTCACGGAATTTGAAAGCTACTTCTAAAGCTACCCACGGATCTTTGGCAATATATCCCATGTTTAAAAAAAATGAACCGTCTTTATCTAGAATTCTTTTGGATTCTGCTGCAACTTCTCCCATCCAATTAAGATATTTTTCACGTGGAACAGTGTCATCATATTTGTTATATTTTGTTCCTATATTATATGGTGGCGATGTCACAATAACGTCAATATCTTCATCTTCAAGAAACTCCTTCATTCCCTTGAGGCAATCTACAACATATGTCTTGTTTTTTTCACATTTTACCAATTGATACGATCATTTAAGTTAAGATCATAACGTTATTAGTTTTTTTGTAATTAATAGCTAGATTGATACTTATTTTGAAACACTAATTTTTTGCTCTAAAACAAGGAGTCTATTCAAATGTTGAAGTTCTATCATAATATTATATATTATCTCCATGTCAAATGATAGGCCGAAGAGGTCTGTTGAAGAGTGGTTTGTTAACTTAAGACTAGACTATCAATTTGGAAGGAAATCGTTGAGACCTAATGATAATAGTATGTCGTAAAAACGGGGGACTAAAGTAAATTCTTTTAACTCGTTGGGAACAATCCATCTGTATTCGTCATGTTCCCAATTAATCTTAATATTTGTCTCCTCTGTATGGAAGAGAAATGGAAAGACTGATGTAGTTGACTCAGGTGATAAGCTTATCTCTACTGAATGTCCTTTTTTGATAAATATAACATCATCAGTTAACAAACCCGTTTCCTCTTCTATTTCAGTTATAGCCGTAGAGTATGGATCATCAATAACTTCTCCGGCAACTATAGACCAAAGACCCTTGTTGGTTCTTACCTTGGAACTCCTCTTCAGCATTAGGATTCGGTCAACGTTCCTTAAAACACAACTAACAGCCTGATATTTCATAATCAATCCACCATCTGTTTAGATTTCATAGTAGATAATCAAATCGCTAAGGTTCCATTAAACATATTATGATGGGTTTATCTTATCAGGAATTGATACTCCGTCATATAAGGAAAGAAAATCAAAAACATCTAACATATATTAAAATATTAACCTAATGTATAAATATTAATTGATATGGACTTAATCGATATGACTCTTCCAAAAGGTTATGTTGGAAAAATTCTGCGAGTTGACCTGTCACGTGGAAAAATTAAAAGTACTGATCTTGATGAAGAACTAGCTATAAAATATATTGGTGGCTACGGAATAGGCGGCAAAATTCTATATGATGAGGTTCCACCTTGGGTTGCTCCTTTAGATCCAGCTAATAAATTGATATTTGCTACAGGTCCAATAACTGGAACCATTGCTCCAGCAGCTGGACGACACACCGTCATCACAAAGTCACCTCTAACCGGATATTTTGGAGATGCAAACAGCGGCGGTTTATGGGGCGCCGAGTTAAAAATGGCTGGTTACGATGTAATAGTAATAACAGGGAGACCAACCACACCTCAATATCTATACATTAATGATGGAAAATGTGAGTTAAGGCAAGCAAATCAATATTGGGGGATGGATGCCCGTGAGGCTGATAGAGCTATAAGGGCTGATCTTGGTGAAAAAGATGCAAAGGCCGCCACTATTGGTGTTGCCGGAGAAAACCTAGTGAGATATGCAGGAATAGTTAATGATGAAGCGAATAGAATAGCTGCAAGATGTGGTGTAGGCGCAGTTATGGGCTTTATGAAGCTGAAAGCAGTTGTTGTGAAAGGACAATCAAGAATATCTGTTGCAAACCCTGAAGCCTTAAGAAATCTCTCACGAGATATAACTACCCATGTAAGGTCTAACGATGACCTAGTCTCATTCACAAAAGGAGGGACACCTAGCTTTTTCGAAATGGTTTGGGAGATCGGTGATGTTCCAGCTTATAATTGGTCAAGAGGAGACTTCGGCGGAGAAGGAGATCCAGGCGTATCAAAAATAGCTTATCCTGGTGGCTATGAAAAAATTTTCTCTGGTAATCGTGCTTGTTACATATGTCCGATTGCATGTAGGCGACTTTCAACAGTTAAAGAAGGCCCATATTCCTTCGAAGAAAAAGTAGAAGGACCTGAATATGAGACAATGGCCGCATTCGGTCCGAATTGTGGAATAGATAATATTGAATGCATAGCCAAATTGAACGATTTATGTAATCTCTACGGTTTAGATACAATGTCTGCCGGTAGTACTATTGCCTTTGCCATGGAGTGCTTCGAAAATAATCTGCTAACTAAAGATGACACTGATGGAATCGAACTTAGATTTGGTAACTGCGATGCTGCCATTGAAGTATTAAATAAAATAGTGAAACGGGATGGATTCGGTGATATCTTAGCTGAGGGAACAAGGAGAGCTGCACGCTTGATTGGGAAAGGTGCAGAAGCATACGCTATGGAAGTAAAAGGCTTGGAAATAGCTATGCATGACCCACGCGCGGGTCAAGCTTTCGGAGTTCATTATGCTTGTACACCCACCGGCGGTAGACACACCGAAGGTTTACCATTCGGACAAGAAATGTCTGGTGACCGATTTTCTACAGAAGGAAAAGCTGCTGTAGCTAAAACTTCTGAAGACTGGACTGCGTTCCATAAATCAACTGGATTCTGTGAATTTGCATCTGAGATGAGTGCTTATAACAATGATAATACCATCGAGGTCTTCAACGCAGTTACTGGCTTATCGCTTGATTACAACAAAGCACTATTAACAGGTGAGCGAATCTTCAATCTTAAGAAATCTTTTAATGTTCAACATGGTGCAACAAAAGAAGAAGACAAACTACCCAAACGTTTACTCACCGAAATCACCAAATCAGGCGTTGTAAATAAACTCCCTGAAATGATTAATGAATATTATTCCATCAGAGGATGGGATAAAAATTCTAGACTTACGCCTGAAAAAATTAGAGAATTAAATCTCTAAGACATTATATATATTGCAATATTGGAGAAGTTCATACTTCTCCTCAAATTCGTTTTAGACAATTCATATTCTTAAGAATTTTTTTAATAGCTTGACAAATTCAAATTACCTTTTTGACGCTATCCTCTTAAACTGTTTAGAGTTGATGGTATTTGTCCCCCTCTTTTAAGAAATTTACTTGCCGAAAATTTATTGACAGGCATCACCATTGAACGCCCAAGTAATCCACCGAATTCAACATAGTCTCCGGCTTTCAATCCTGGTATAGGCAGCAATCTAACTCCACCTGGCTTGTTATTTATTATGCATATCGCTGCTTGATCAAGAATAATCGCTGAAATTGTCTTAGCAGATGTATCCCCTGGTATCGCTATCATGTCTAGTCCAGCTGCACAGATAGCAGTCATAGCTTCAAGTTTTTCTAGTGAAAGCGCTCCTTTTTCAACTGCTTCACTCATACCTGCGTCTTCACTTACGGGTATGAATGCACCACTAAGTCCACCCACGAATGAAGTTCCCATGCTACCTCCTTTCTTAATAGCGTCAGTTAATAGAGCAAGTGCCGCTGTTGTTCCAGGGGCTCCACAACGTTCAATTCCCATGGCTTCTATTATTCTAGCTATACTATCACCTTCTTGAGGTGTTGGTGCTAGTGAAAGATCTACCGTGCTAAATTTAATTCCTAGACGTTGAGCTACTTCTCTACCTAGAAGTTCACCAACTCGAGTGACTTTGAAAGCAGCCCTCTTAATCAAGTCAGCTAGATCTCTAAGGTCAAGATCATCATTTTTTTCAACAATGGCTCTAATAACCCCTGGCCCACTTATCCCAATATTTACCGAAGTCTCAGCTTCGCCTAATCCATGAAACGCACCCGGCATGAATGGATTATCCTCTGGAGCGTTTGTAAATGTGACAAGTTTTGCACAGCCCACTCCTTTCTTGTCAGATGTAAGTCTGGCTGTCTCTTTAACAATTTCTCCCATTTTAACAGCTGCATCTACATTAATGCCTGATTTTGTTCCAGCTATGTTAACACAACTACATATTCTAGATGTTGAACTCAAAGCTTTGGGAATTGAGTTGATAAGGGCTATATCACCCGGTGTCCAACCTTTTTGGACAAAGGCTGAATATCCTCCTATAAAATCCACTTCGATTTTAGATGCGACTCTATCCAGTGATTCCGCGAGCTTAACTCCTAGGTTCTCAGCGTCCGCATTTGCACCAATCGAATGAGGCTCAAGAAGAATTGCTAAAGGCGTGACCGCTAATCGCTTGTTTACAATTTTAACTCCGTATTTTAACTCAATTTCTTTAGCTACGGTTAGTAAGCTTCCAGCAACATTAATTATTTTACTGGATACCTTCTCTGTCATGTTATCAAAATTCTGATCTATACAGTCCAGCAAATTTATTCCTAATGTGACTGTTCTCACATCTAAATGCTGTAATGAGAGCATCTCAAAAGTCTCATATACTTCTTGTGGAGAATACATTCTAATACGGCCCCTTATACTCGGTGTATATATCGAAAGATGTTTTCCTGTTGGGTTGTAACTTGTACACCTATGTTCTCCCCTTTTAATCTAAGACTTTCTTGGAGTTCATTAAAATTAATTGAGGCTTTACTTATATCAATAATTATAACCATTACAAAAAGGTCTTGAATTTTGGTTGAAGTAAGATCAAGAATATTAACTTTATTTTCAGCAAGAATTTGTGAAATACCTGCTACTATTCCAACTCTATCTTCACCTAATACTGTAATTACCGCTCTTTCTTGATCACTCAACTATTAAAATAACCCTATTATCTAAATATAATTGAGGAAATAACTTTTATGGTTTTCTAGTCCACATGTTATTTAAAGTTATTTTCTGCACACCAAAATTATTAATAATCCTGAGAATAATATATATATGGATATTAATAAGGTTATAAAAATTGAAAAAATTATCCAAATTTGATGTAATACTTTCAGGTGTTGGCGGTCAAGGAACCATCCTAGCTTCCAGAATAGTAGGAAGATGTGCGGTTATAGCTGGACTAAAAATGAGGGGATCTGAGCTTTTCGGCATGTCACAAAGAGGCGGCGCAGTTTATAGCCACGTTCGATTTGGCGATGAAGTTGAATCTCCCATAATTAATGAGGGCAGTGGAGATATTTTGATAACTTTCGAGCCCTCAGAAGGTCTTAGACATTTAAAATATCTATCTCAAGACGGTGTAATATTAGTAAATACAAGCCCCATTATCCCCAACACTGTATCACTAGGGCTGACTACATATCCTGAGTTAGATCATTCACTTGAACACTATAGATCTTACGCTAAAACAATTGATATAGACGCAACATCTATAGCAACAGAAGCAGGGAACTCCATATCTGTAAACACTGTTATGATAGGCGCGATGGTTGGAACAGGCCGTTTCCCAATTGACACAGAAATAGTTATGAACGCAATAAAATCTTCAGTAAAGCCAAATCTTATGGAAATAAATACGACTGCTTTCAACATGGGATTCAATAAAGTCGCAAAGATTCTGGCTCAGAATAATTGAGGTGTAAAGAAGAGTATGAGTTTTAAATCACTTTTACAAAATAAAGAAAAAGACCGAGTCCTATTAATGGGTAATGAGGCAATAGCTCGTGGAGCTATTGAAGGTGGTATATCTGTTGCTACTGGATATCCAGGTACCCCGTCTTCAGAAATTATTGATAGTATTTCTGAAGTTGCTAACGATTATGGGCTATATGTTGAATTGTCAGCTAACGAAAAAGTAGCACTTGAGGTTGCTTTGGCAGCTTCATATTGCAAAGTACGAAGCATGGTTACCATGAAACATGTGGGATTAAATGTGGCTCATGACTCATTCATGACTGCTTCACATATTGGCGCTCGAGGAGGATTCCTTATTGTATCATGTGATGATCCTGGTGCTTGGAGTTCACAAAATGAACAAGATAACCGATATATCGCCATGCAAGCATATGTTCCAGTTTTTGAGCCTTGTAATCCTGATGAAGCTAAACGAATGACTGCGTTTGCTCTACAATTTTCAGAAGATTATGGTCATCCAGTTATGTTACGTAGTACAACCAGAGTATGTCATGCTTCATCTGATGTTGAACTTGGCCCTATTCTTAAGTTAAATCGGGAACCTATATTTGAAAAAAGACCTGATATTCTAGTTTACGACGCCGCAGGTGCAAAACGAAACAGAGTTAAAATGGTGGAACGTTTTAACAAAATAAGGGCAGGTGTTGACAGTGTACCATTCAACCACCTAAATCTTGTAGACGGTTCAAAGAAAGGTATTATTGTTTCCGGTATGGCTTCTGCCTACATACTCGAGTCACTTAATCAATTACATCTCAATGACAAAATTTCACTTCTAAAAATAGGTCTCACGTATCCTCTACCCAACAAATTATTACACAACTTCCTTGAAAACACTGAAGAAGTTTTGATTGTAGAAGAGCTAGAACCTATTACTGAAACAATGGTGAAGTCTTATGCTGCTGATAATGACTTTAGAATACGGTTTCATGGAAAAGATGTTATACCTCTAATCGGTGAATTGACCACCAGACCAGTCATGCAGGCGGTCGCTAAATTCATGAATGTAAATATACCTATCAACTATGCATCAATAGAAAAATTAACAAAAGAAGCTTCAGAAATGCCACCGATGCGTCCTCCAGTTTTTTGTCCTGGATGTCCACACAGAACCTCTTATTTCAGCGTGAAGCGAGTTGCATCTAAGATAGCTAATAATCCTAAGAGGTATGGCTTAGACAAGGACTTCGGACAAGTCACTACTCCAATTTTCCCTGGCGATATTGGTTGCTACGGTTTAGGTTATTTACCGCCTTTCAAAACAATAGATCTAGCTATCAGCATGGGGGGAGGTTTAGGATTCGCAAATGGGTTAGCACATTTAGTTAAGGCACCATTAATTACCAGTATCGGCGACTCAACATTTTTCCATGGTGGCATCCCAGCACTCATCAATGCAGTCCACAGTAAAGCTAGACTTGTGTTAGTCATTTACGATAATGATGTAACTGCTATGACGGGGGAACAATCAACTCCTGGCTCACTTGTAACAACAACTGGATCACCCGCAACTAGAGTAAAACTTGAAGATATAGCAAAAGCTTGTGGTGCTAGTTATGTCGAAGTAGTAGATCCAACTGACATCAAGAAAGGACAAGAAGTTATAGAAAACGCGATAAAAGTTGATGACGGCCCATCTGTAGTGATTTTCAGAAGACCTTGTGAGCTAGTAAGAAATAGAATTAATAGGCGGAAAGGCATAAAACTTCAACCATATGAAGTTGTACAAGAAAAATGCACTAAATGTATGATTTGTATTAATAGTTTTGGCTGTCCAGCTATCTATAAAGCTGGAAACACCGTCGCCATAAACTCCACATTATGTACAGGATGTTCAGACTGCGTACAAATATGTCCACACGATGCTTTCGCCCCAACTTCTGAGAACTAATTTATTTACTCATAAAGTGAATAATTAATCTATAATAATTAGCTAGACTCTATCTTAGGCTATACTCCAAAATTCAATGCTGAATGTTCCATAATAATATATATTATCAATTAATTACGTTTAAGTAGTGGCAATTATGAAACCTCTATCGATTCGATTTGACTAAGGAAATTATAATAGATTGGCCTGAACTTAAAACTTCAGTTACCGCTACATTACTTGAAGACCTGAATCCTAGTTTAGCTAAAGTTTTATGGAATAATCTTCCAATTGAAACAATTCAGAGTTGGGCCGCAGTTAGCGGCGACGCTATTTACGCTTGTCATGATATTGTTGCTCCAGTAATGCCTGAATCTATGGAAACATATGAACAAGACAAAAAGAATTGGGGTAACATGCCTGCAGATAAATTCCGCGGACTTGTTCAATTTAGCACCATGGGCGCAATATGGGGATTCGCGATAATCTGGGGTGATGAATTTACAGAACCTGTTCCTAGCGCTCCAAGCGCCAAAATCCGAGATGAAGATCTAGAAACTTTACGAAAAATAGGTGAAAAAGTAACTGATGATGCCCTATTTTGGAATAAATACTATAAACTAATAGTTAGGAGAAAAGAGTAGGTAAACGAGGTAATATGATATGACAAACTGGCAACAAGTCAAGAATGAATTGATAGCTGAAAAAGTAAAGATGAAATTTGACCCACCACTAGAATTAAAAAAAGTATACGCTGGCATTCTACCCTACAATGCAGGTAGTCGAGGACAGTACTTTACCACAATAGTCATGTTAAGCGCAACAGTAGAAATGTATCACGGGGGACCTGGAACATCAGTAGGAATGTATATGTTTCTTAGGGATCCTGATTTCACACTTAACCACTGCAAGAAGATATTCTTAAATCAGGGACTACATTTCAATACTATGTTTGCTGGATATGCTGGACTAGAAACTCTATACAAACTCACTCATGACGTAATAAATGTCCTTGATGAACTACAAAACAAAGAAGAGATGCTTGAGCTAATGACCGCTTACTTCACATATACAACAAAGTTAGCATCATGGTGTCACCATTTATTTCCATGGAGTTTAGGAATTAAAGCATTCAAAAAGAAGACACCTGAAGAAATCAAAGAGTTAGCAAAACTATTCTCTGAGGAAGCAGGGAAACAATAATTAAACAAAAAAATACTAAATAGCTCAAATCTGAATATATAACAATAAATCTGCAAAAAATATTTAACGCCGGTCTAGATATTGGATTTCGGAGAAACAGAAGAACATCAGCTTATGAGGAAGACAATATCTGATCTGGTGAAACAGATTCCCGAACGATATTGGCGAGAAATTGATCAAAAAGGCGAATTTCCTCGGCAGCTATGGGACAAGTTGGCAGAAACCGGTTGGATGGGTGTAAACACCCCAACTGAGTACGGTGGCGCTGGGCTTGGTCACGCTGAATGCTCAATAGCAACCCACGAAACATCAAGAAGCGGCGCTGGCTGCGCAACCAATATCCTTCTTTCTCCATATCTTGCGTCTAAAGCAATAAATAATTATGGATCAAAAGAAATTAAGGAAAAATTTCTACCTAAAATTGCATCCGGGAACTTCGTTTGCTGTTTTGCTTTAACTGAACCTAATTCTGGCGTAGATGCAACATCTTTACGTACATTCGCAGAAAAAAAAGCCGGTGAATATGTCATAAATGGCCAAAAAATCTGGATTACACTAGCACATGAAGCAGATTTAATGCTTCTTGTTACTAGAACGACTCATCTTAAAGACGTTCAAAGAAAAACACAAGGATTGAGCGTCTTTCTTTTAGAACCAAAAAAGCAGAAGCCACGAATTGTAAGAATCGAAGACGTTGTTATGAGACACAACGGTTCAAACGAAGTCTTTTTTGAAGATACAACGATACCTGAAGAATATTTACTGGGAGAACAAGATAAGGGATGGGCAGTCCTCACATCTATCTTAAACACCGAAAGAATAATCACTGCCTCAATAAGTATTGGAACCGGTGAATTAGTTCTAAATAAGGCTGTCAGATACGCTAATGAACGTAAAGTTTTTGGAAGACCCATAGGTCAAAATCAAGCAATTCAATTTCCACTAGCGGAAGCAAAAGCCAAGCTTTCGACAAGTTTACTTATGACTCAGAAAGCTTCTTGGCTTTTAGATCAAAGTAAAGACGCAGCATTCGAGGCAAACACTGCAGCTTTTATGGGTGCAAGGGCAGCTACTTTTGCCGCCGACCGTGCAATGCAAACATTCGGAGGAATGGCTTATGCAATCGAAAGTGATGTAGAACGTCATTGGAGAGATACTCGGCTATTTAGGTCTGGGCCAGTACCTGAAGAAATGGTTCTAGGTTACATTGCCATGCACGTTCTGCGATTACCACGATCCTATTAGAGGAAGCATGGCCCTTGTGTGAGGTAATATGCTAAATTATGATTAATCTTCTTCAGATCCCATTTAGAGATGATTTTATTTTTATCCCGGAATGGATGAAAATCATTTTATATCTTGCTTTTACGATTACATTTGTAACATTTGTTTATGGGATATATGTCAAAACTAAACCTATAGGCCTTAAAAACCTAATAAATGTGTTTCTAAAGTCTTTCAATAATAACGTCAAATTCACTCTAACTCAATGGTTAATGCAACGCCGTCTTATTTCTAGACGATATTCTGGTTTCATGCATTGGGGCATTTTCTTCGGATCATTTGTCCTTTTTATAGGTACGATAATTGTATTCATTGATATTGACATAATACAGTTAGCTGGTTACAAAATTCTCCAAGGTGGATCTTACCTTGTATTTGAAATGCTGTTAGATCTTTTTGGAATACTATTTATCGCAGGGTTAATTCTTGCAATTATAAGGCGTACAATTCTTAAACCCTCTTATTTAGAAACACGTCGTTGGGATTATATTATTTTATCGGGTTTACTTTTTATGGGTTTATCTGGCTTCATTATGGAAGGTTTAAGATTAGCCTTAAAACCGGTTCCTTGGGAAGCATGGTCTTTTGTAGGAAGCCAATTAGGATACCTCTTCGCCGCAGCTAACCTTGATCAGAACGGAGTAATATTATACCAATCGATCTGGTTAACTCATGCTGCGGTAACATTTCTTATAGCTGTAGCCATCCCATTTTCAAGCCTTTTCCATATTATTGTCTCTTCAGCAAATGTCATTTTATCAAAGAATGAACCAATTGGTCAACTATCTACTCCTTTTGACTTAAAAGAGATTACAGAATCAGGAAACTTTGATATTAAAATTGGATTTAATAACATTCAAGACTTACCTTGGGAAAAGAAGTTAAGTCTTTTAGCTTGTACCAATTGTGGACGATGCCAAAATGTATGTCCTGCAACAGCGTCGGGACGATCTCTGAACCCTAGATTAGTAATTCAGAATTTAAGAAACCTCCTAGGCGATACATCAACGTATAGAAATCTTGATCTAGCCCAAAATGTAGTATCCACCGAGGAAATTTGGGGTTGTACAATGTGTGGTGCTTGTGTACAACAATGTCCTGTACTTATACGGAAACCTGACTATCTGATTGATTTGCGAAGACACCTGATAGCTAATGGCATGGCTGATTCAAAGATGAATCTTCTCCTTACAAATCTACAAACTCATGGAAATCCGTACGGAGCTAGATCACATGATCGAGTTCTCTGGCTTAAAGATCTAAATGTTAAAACTCTGGATGAAGATCCCAATGTTGAGTATTTATACTGGGTTGGATGCGCCGCAGCTTTTGATTTAAGAGCTCAAAGTATTGCAAAATCGATAATCACCCTACTTCAGAAAGCCGGTGTTAGCTTCGGAGTGTTAGGTATGAAAGAAAAATGCACAGGCGAGGTTGTTCGCCGACTTGGAGAAGAAAGTTTATTCCAGCAAATGGCAATGGACAACATCGAAATTTTAAATGGATACGGTGTTAAAAAAATTATTACTCATTGCCCCCATTGCTATAATACTTTTAAGAATGAATACCCTCAATTTGGCGGTTCATATACAATCCTTCACCACACTGAGATGTTATCCAATCTCCTTAAAGAAGGAAAATTTAATCTTAGAACTACCCACAATCACGCTATAGGTATACATGATTCTTGCTACCTAGGCAGATATAATGGTATTTATAATGAACCCCGGTCTATTTTAAATTCATTAAACGGTGTAAAACCTGTGGATGTGAGGACAAAAGAAGAAAGTTTTTGCTGTGGAGCTGGCGGTGCTAACTTCTGGTATAAGGTGAATGAGACAACCCGGATACCTGATCTAAGACTCGATGAATTTACTGAAGCAGGAGCTAAAACAGTAGTCACAGAATGTCCATTCTGTTTATCAATGTTTGAAGAATCTCTGAAAGCTAATGATGAATACTCGGGATTAGAAATTAAAGACATTGCAGAACTTTTACTCTCAGCGCTGGAAACTGAGCGTAAAAACTTAGTTTGATAACATCTGCCATTTTTCATATTTGTAAATTATTTAAAATAACACTCTTTTTTAAATATTCTTGATTAAAATCAATTACTTTATAAATATTATTGCTTTTTCAAACTATTATCAAAACCATTAAATACCTTTGTTACAAACCCACTCTGAAACTAATATGAAATCCAAAATTTTACTCAATATGTCAATATTGATTATGGCTCTCGCATTCCTGTCCCCTCTCCCTGCATTGGGCGCAACAGAACTTCCCCGATCCGGAGGAGTATTCGTGACAGTACTTAATGCTGACCCAAGTCACTTCTTAGCACCAGCGACTGTAGACGCATCAGTTTCGGCAGTAGGATCACAACTATTTCCTGCTCTATTAAAATTAGATCTAGATATGAATCCATTACCTTGGATTGCTGAATCTTGGAGCACCAGTAACAATGGATCAACAGTAACCTTCAACTTGATCAAAAACGCGACTTGGACTGACGGTGTCCCAATCACATCAGCAGATGTAAAATTCTCTATACAGAACGTAACGATGCCTTTCCATCCTGTTGGCTTCCTAGTTCTTGGAGGTCCTATGGGTGCAATAGCAAGTATTGATACACCTGACGATTTCACCGTTATTCTAAACCTAAGGTCTCACCAAGATTCAATCTTTAAGGTTCTAGGTATGCTTGGAGGAGGAATTGTACCTAAGCACATATATGAAACAACTCCAGGACCTGCAATATTCACAAATCCAAACAACCTTAACGCAAAAGTCACAGGTGGCCCATTCTTGTTACATGAGAATGTTCCAGGTGACCACATAACTCTAGTAAAAAATCCAAACTACTACTACAAAGGCAAACCATACCTTGATCAAATAATATTCAAAATAATTCCTGAATCATCCAGCGCTGTACTTGCATATATGGCCGGAGAAGTTGACTACCTAGGATATGGTGGTCAAGCACCCATGGCTGACATTGCAATTCTAGCTGAACGTTCAGACACAAACCTGTCCCATGAACTAAAAGTACTTGCAGGTCAAGTATACATGTCATTCAATTTTGATGATCCAATTCTAAGTGATGTCCAAGTTAGGAAAGCTTTGGCTACTGCAACTGATTCAGAAACAATCCAACAACTAGCTTGGGGAGTAACTGGAAAAGTACCAATATCTCACCTACACCAAGATATAGCCTTCTCTGTTCAAACATTATCTGAATACGCATTTGACTTAGACAAAGCAAACGCAATTCTTGATGCAGCAGGATATCCAAAAGGTTCTGATGGATTTAGATTCTCATTAGAATTTGTATTCAGACAAGAAACTCCTGGAGGACAAACAGCTGCTGACATTCTTAAACAACACTGGAAACAAATAGGCGTTGACCTAACAGTGGTCCCTCTAGAAGCCGGAGCGCAAATGCAGAAAGTTTACGCTGAAAGGGACTTCCAAATAACAATGGACGAACATCCAAGTGGTCCTGATGCAGGATTAATCTGGGATGGTATATTCATGTCATTTACTGCAAGAATGCCCTTCCCTGGAACTAACACTGCAGCATTCGTCAGTGAGGAAGCTGACGGCCTCATAATCGGAGGTAAGATGACTTCTGATCCAGCTGCAGATGCTGAAATCTATGCTCAACTGCTTGCAATATTAGCTGACCAACTACCAACTTTCCCATTAAATGATGGAGATATAATTGGTATCTATCGAAACACATTCGTCGGAATTCCTGCTGGACCAGCTGGTGGTTTTAGAAACAGCTATCAAGACGTCTGGTGGACATTAGGCGATGAACCCGTAATCACCACAACTACTCAGACTCAGACTCAGACTCAGACTCAGACTCAGACTCAGACTCAGACTCAGACAGATACACAGACTCAGACAGATACACAGACTCAGACTAATACAGAAACTGTTACTAATACTCAAACCATTACATCAACAAAAACAAACACAATCACCGAAGAAGCAGATGTAAACCTCTACCTAATTGGAATCGCAATAGCGTTAATCATAGCTGTCATAGCTATAGTATACGCAGTTCGAAAGAAATAGACATACTAACTGAAGGGATATAATCCCTTCTCCCTTCTTTTTTTTTAATCATACAACTTTTTTTATATTTAACAACGTAACTATATTTCTTAAAATCGATAAGTTCCGTAATTTCTTACGTAAACATTTATAATCAGTCATCTTTTGTTTTGAGAAAATTGTGGGCAGGTGAAAACGCAGAGTTCCATGGAAAAGAAATAAACTGGAGTAATGAATGTTACATGCGTTTCGATCAATTTAGAAAAAAATTCCTATATATATCGGTGGAAATAGCAAAAAATCTCTATTATACAGTGGAGCCTATGGTGATGGCGTTATCCCAATATTACTCTCTCCAGAATTTATAGATATAGCTATGCAACGAATCAAAAAAGGTGTAAATTCAGTCGACCGAGACTTAAATGAACTCGATATCGCTGGATGCACTTGGATGTCTATTTCAGAAAACGGTGAAATTGCTGAAGGTCCGCTTAAGGGTATCATCGCATATTTTGGAGGAATGCTTAGTGAACTAGCATTATCCACAATTGGGCTTAGCCGCAAGGACTTTGAGTCAATGAATGAAGTTTGGCGCAAAGACGGATTAGATAAAGCTGCTAACTTGGTTACAGATAAGATGCTTAACTTGGCTATCAGAGGCACTCCCGATGAATGTATAGCTAAAATTGAAATGCTACATAAGAAAGGGTTACAACATGTGGTTCTAGGCGCCCCTTTAGGCCCCGATCCTGAGGAATCAGTAAGATTAATCGGGAAATATGTGATACCTTACTTCAAAAATTTTAATTAATGCTTGTATTGTTAGGGGAAAAGATACCATGTTTCTGATCCGCCGCCATCTACAATAATAGTCTGTCCAGTAATATAACTCGAGTTATCCGAGGCAAGAAAAACTGCGACGTTAGCTATCTCGTTAGGTGTAGCTGTTCGAGACATAGGAATGTTGTTTATTCGTCTTTTAAGTTCATCATTTAATAATGCAACTTCACTAGGTTTTGTCATTACTGGTCCTGGACTTATTCCATTAACTTTGATATTGTGTTTAGCCCATTCTAGAGCTAATTGTTTTGTAAGACTTACTACCGCTGCTTTAGCTGGTCCATATGCTCCGCCAAGTGGGAGACATCTATGAGCTGAGGCAGATGCTATATTGATTATGTTCCCTTCTTTCTGACTGATCATCTTTTTTCCAGCTAAATGCGAACAAATGAAAACACCGTTTAAATTTACGTCAACAACATTTTTCCACTCTTCCTCTGTAATTTCCTCAAAAGGTTTCCTTATACTTGGTCCTGGGTTATTGACTAAAATATCAATCTTCCCAAACGATTTTATTACTGACTCCACCATATTTCTAACTTCTTCAAAATTAGTCACATCAGCTTTGCAGACTAAAACATGTCTACCCAAATCTCTAATTTCTTTTGCAGTAGATTCTGCATTTCCAATGCTTTTCCTTACATTTACTATTATATCCGATCCTTCTTTAGCAAAAGCTAGAGCTATTGCTTTCCCGATTCCTTGTCCAGATCCCGTTATCAAAGATACTTTTCCATTAAGACTCAAGTAAGATGCACCCCATGCTTGAAGTTAAGTTATTACTATATTAATATTAATTATTATCTAAGTTATAAATACCTTATTTGTTAATAAAAGGATACTTTTTCACTTAATTAATGTTGTTCAAATTATTATTATTCTTGTTGATTTGCAGATAAGGTTTGATTTATAGATAAGCTTTAAGAGTATCTTTAATTACACTGTTGGGTAACTTTGGCTATACGGGAAGTATCACTCCTATATTTTGCTCTTAGAAGAATAGCTTTTGCTGTACCCTTAATCTTCATAGTAGTTATAATAAATTTCTTACTCGTACATATGGCTCCAGGAGATCCAGCATACATGATCTATGGCGGTGGAGGCTATTTACCCCCTGAAGTAATATCTTCTATTCGACAAGACTTTGGTTTAGATAAATCTCTAGCAGAGCAATTCTATCTTTATATTACAAACATGCTCCAAGGAAATTTTGGTTTTTCATACGCATTTAGAGCTCCAGTTCTATCTATTATAGCCGGAAGGCTTCCAGCTACTATGCTTTTAGTGCTATCATCTTTAGGTTTAATGATTGTGTTTGGGATATTTTTTGGGGTTTCTTCAGCAAAGAAGCCATATTCAATTCGCTCTAATGCAATAACTGCGGTATCATTAGCTGGATATTCTTTGCCTGAGTTCTTAATAGGTCAAGTCCTGATTGTATTATTTGCCATAACATTAGGATTATTCCCAACCGGTGGAATGTACTCAGTTCGAGGAGAATTCAATCCAATAGTAGACGTTCTTTGGCATCTCGCCTTGCCTGCAGTAAGCTTAGCTTTCGGTGGTCTAGCTATTATCTCAAGACTTACTCGGGCCAGTATGTTGGAATCATTGCATCAAGACTACATTGTGACTGCACGTGCTAAAGGTTTATCTGAAAGAAGTGTTCTATATAGACATGCTTTCCGCAATGCAATGCTTCCTGTTATAACTGTGATCAGCTTAAGATTAAGTGCACTGCTTGCAGGTGACCTCCTTATTGAAGTAGTGTTTTCTTGGCCAGGTCTCGGTAGATTACTATTCGACGCTATGGCCAAACGAGACTTTCCAGTGGTTCAAGGCATGTTCTTTTTAATTAGTATAACTGTAGTTACAGTTACATTATTCACCGATATAATATACGCCCGTTTAGATCCAAGGATTCGTTATAGTAAGTGATAATGATGAAGCGCTTTTCCACTTCAGGCATCTTTGCCTTCTTAAGACAATACAAAAAAAATAGAGGCGCTGCATTTGGATTAGTATTAATTCTTATATTCTTAATCTTCGCTATTTTTGCTAATATTATTTCACCTTATGATCCATTGGACATTGCCGTCGGTCCACCATTACAAGCACCAGACGCCAAATATTTTATGGGCACTGATGATCTGGGACGCGATGTGTTCAGTCAATTCTTCTTCGGAGCACGTCTATCTATTCTTGTAGGTTTATTAGCTGCACTGACTGCGACTGCAGTAGGATTAATGGTTGGCTCAATAGCTGGATATTTTGGCGGACTGATTGATGAGTTCTTAATGCGCTTAAGTGAGATCTTTCTTGTGATACCTGCATTCTTCTTAGCGCTTGTTCTTCTTACTATCTATGGCTCCAGTGTTTGGTTAGTAATTCTAGTAATAGGTGGATTAGGTTGGCCTCCTGTAGCAAGAATCATAAGGGCTGAATTTCTATCTTTCAAAGAAAGAGAATTTGTAGACTCAGCTCGAGTAATAGGGGTTAGCAAATTCAATATAATCATTAGGGAAATTATGCCTAATGCTTTACCTCCAGCCATTGTTTCAGCTACATTAGTAGTCGGAATAGCCATATTGGCTGAAGCAAGTTTAAGTTTCCTTGGTCTGACTGATCCTTCAGCGGTAAGTTGGGGGCAGCTACTTTTCAGAGCACAAAAATATTTACGTACAGCATGGTGGCTCTTCGTTTTTCCTGGATTAGGTATCTTTTGCACAGTATTAGGAATTAACTTAGTAGGCGATGGACTAAATGATGTTCTAAACCCTAAATTAAAAGAGCGATAATACTGCTCAAATTAATCATAAGTTAATTACATATAAATGTTAAAATAAGAAATAAATATCCCACTAATTAAGCCTAATACGAGGTTATTAGATTGTTAATGAATAAAGAAAGAGCTTATGCTGTAATGGAGAAAAACGATATAGAAGCACTCATTGCTTCAACCCCTGCAAATGTTCTATACTTCTCTGGTTTTTTTAGTAATTTTCATTGGATGCAATTAGTTGAAAATTATGCTATATTCTTCCGCGATAGAAATGTGGAGCCCTCCGTAATATTTCCATCAAGTCTTACTGACGTATTCTATGTTGCAAACTCTTGGATAAAGGACATATATACATATGGTGATCCAGTTCCACTTGATAGAACATCACAAACAGTTCAACTTGAACCCTATGAACAACAATTAGATGGGTGGTATAAAAAAGCGCAAAAAGAGGCAATGCCCGCTGATTTAGTAGCTCAAGCATTATTGGATAAAGGAATTACAAAAGGAAAGATAGCTCTCGATGAAGTATGGACAACTCCTCCTGTAAGCGCAAAGATTAAAGAAAAAATACCAAATGCAGAAGTTATTAATGGTAATGAAACTATTCGTGGAATAAGATGGGTTAAAACTCCTGAGGAAATAAAACGGTTAGGTGAATGCGCCGCAATAACTGAAAAAGCAATCCAATCAGTCTATGATACTGCAAAAGAAGGTGTAACTGAAGGTGAACTAATTGATGCGTTTAAAACTACAGTTGTACAAAATAAAGCACAACCATTCATGCTTGGTGTAAATGCTGGGCGAAGAACAGTTCTTGGGAACGCTGATGTGTCTTTTTCTGACTACCGTCTAAAAAGAGGAGATATTATACGATTTGACGTTGGCCTAATGTATAAAGGATATTGTTCTGACGTAGCACGTCTCGGTTCATTAGGTAAACCTGATCAAATCCTTGAAGATCGATATAACGCTTGCATTGATATCCAACGAAAAGCAATAGAAGCCATCAAACCTGGTGTTACTGCTGATTCAATCGGAACCCTAATAGATAAACACATTATGGAGAATAATTTCCTATTAGATAAGATGGGCTATTATGGACATGGACTCGGTATTCAACCAGATTTCTATGACTTCCCTCTTCTTAAAACTGGCTTACCTATTCCTTTAGAAGAGAATATGGTAATGTGTGTAGAAGTGGGTTCAGTAGAAACTGGTGTTGGCAGTGTTCTTATCGAAGATGAAATAGTCATTAAACAAGATCATATAGAGTTCTTAACCAAGAGTGATCCTCATCTAAAAATCTTATAGAATCCTATACACGCATTCAAAATCCTCGAAAATTTCGAGGATACCTCCTATTATTAAATTATTTTAAATTGCGATGATAGATTTATCTAACGCAAAATTTAGATATCTAAACAATTTATTTTTTAATTTTAAGATAATACAATCTTTTTATGATGTGTCATTTTAAGATGAATGGACAATATTCAATGATGTATATAACTTGACAATTATTATTATTAAAAATAATATAATTTATTAGTAAGAAACAACCAATTTATTAATATCTTATAATGTTATTGCGTGGATAAAGCATGGGCCAAAAAACATTCTTATTGGGTAATGAAGCGATTGCAAGAGGCGCTGTTGAGGCCGGAGTTCAAGTAGCGGCAGCGTACCCCGGAACTCCTTCTAGTGAAATTTTAACCGCTCTTTCCAAGGTTGCAAATGACCTAGGTATTTACGTTGAATGGTCTGCAAATGAAAAAGTTGCTTTTGAAGTAGCTCTGGCAGGTTCAATTAGTGGGCTCCGATCAATGGCATCTATGAAACATGTTGGTGTAAACGTTGCACATGATGCTGTGATTACAGCTGGATATCTTGGTGCTAAAGGAGGTCTTGTTCTTTTATCTGCAGATGATCCTAATGCTTGGAGTTCACAAAACGAACAAGACAATCGTTGGATAGCTAGGCAAGCTTACCTTCCAGTTTTAGAACCAAGTGATATTCAAGAAAGTAAGGATATGATGCGTGATGCGTTTGAACTATCTGAACGTTTCAAGCACCCATTCATGTATCGATCTGTTACTAGGATAGGACATGCAAGGGGAGATATTGAACTTGGGTCTGTCAACAAAGAAAGGCGTAAAGGGAATTTCACCAAAGATCCTTCTAATCTAAGCTATGTTCCAACAGTGGCAAGGAAGAACAGGCCACTTATGATTAAAAGATTTGAAGAAATAAAGAATGCTGTAAATAATCTACCCTTTAACAAACTCTCTTTATCTGATAAGGCTGAACGGGGAATAATTTGTTCAGGTATCTCATATGCTTATTCTTCTGAAGCGTTAAAATGGTTGAATCTTGAAGATAAACTCTCAATTTTAAAAATCGGAACCACATACCCAATTCCAGAGAAATTAGTTGAAAAGCTTCTTAACTCAGTACAAGAAGTATTGATCGTAGAAGAACTTGAGCCATTTGTTGAACTTCATGTTAAGGCATTGGCCGCTGAGAAAAATATATCTGTAAAAATCCATGGAAAAGACTATGTTCCTCTTATTGGTGAGTTAACTACCGGCTTAGTTACACAAGCAATTGCCAAATTTGCAGGTGTAAAGACACCTTTAGACTTTGAGAAAATCAATACTTTTTCTAACAATTCAGTTAATCTTTTACCAACCCGTCCTCCAATATTATGTGCTGGGTGTCCTCATCGTGCGTCTTTCTTTGCAATAAAAAAAGCTGCTGAGAAGGTTGCTAGGGAAAACGGGACTGTCCCTGTATACCCTGGTGATATAGGCTGTTATTCTTTAGGTATATCTGCACCTCTAGAGACTATTGATACACTAATATGTATGGGTGGAAGCATTGGTATAGCTAATGGTCTCTCACATATAATTAAATCACCTATCATTCCTTGCATAGGCGACTCAACTTTTTTCCATTCAGGCATGCCTGCGCTAGTAAACGCCGTTTATAATAATGCGAAGATGACAATAGTCGTACTTGATAATAAAACAACTGCTATGACTGGATTTCAAAATCATCCAGGAACTGGGAGGATTGCTACAGGAGAACCTACAAATCAAATAAAAATAGAAGAAGTAGTTAAGGGCTGCGGAATCAAATTTATCGAAGTTGTTGATCCTTATAACAGTAAAAAAACAATTGATATTATGACCCAAGCACTACATTTTGAAGGCCCTTCTGTAGTAATCCTGAGGCAGCAATGTTCTCTAGAGGCAGTACGAAGCTCCAAAAAAAGAGGAGATAAAATAACCCCTTATTACATAGATTTAGAGAAATGTTCTAAATGTGATGCATGTATCAAAGTTTTTGCTTGCCCCGCTATTTTAAGAAAAATAAACGAAGATAATAGTTTTGGGGACTACTACATCGATTCTGCTAGTTGTACAGGCTGTGGTGTTTGCGTTCAAATATGTCCTTATCGAGCAATAATGGAGAGTGAATAACTGTGGAAGTGAAGGAAGTAAATTTAGTTTTAGCAGGAATAGGCGGTCAAGGCACAATATTGATATCAGATATTTTAGGAAACGCTGCAATAGCTGAAGGTTTGAGGGTAAGAGGAGCAGAGGTACTTGGAATGGCGCAACGTGGAGGTTCTGTAATGTCTTTACTTCGACTTGGGAGTGATGTATTAGCCCCTTTACCGCCCGAAGGCAAAGGAATCATTTTAGCAATGGAACCTTCTGAAGCATTAAGAAATATTAAATATTTAGCAGAAGGTGGAACAGCTATAATTAATTCAAAAAAAGTTATTCCGCCTGCTGTATTTCTAGGTCAAACAAAATATGGTGACTTAAAAGAAATTATAAACCGAATTAAACAAGTAGCTGGAAAAGTAATATTGGTAAATGCCTTAGATTTAGCAGAAAAAGCGGGTACATCGTTAGCTTCCAATATTGTTATGCTAGGCGCGTTAATAGCAAGTGGAGAAATTCCGTTAAAGCCTGATACAATACGCCAAGTGATAGATAGACGATTTAGCGGGAAACTCATTGAAATAAACTTAAGGGCGTTTGAATTAGGATTAAATTCGGAACATAAAAAATGTTAATTAAAGTCATTATCTGGAAAAATAAAGCTGCTTAGGCCTAGAAAAACCAGAATAAATTGAATGTGAACCATCAAATTTATTATTAGCGGAATTATAATGTGAAACAGATATGGCCCATGTGTTAGAAGTTAAGGATCTGAAGACACACTTCTTTACATCTAAAGGTGTTTTAAAAGCCGTTGACGGTGTCTCATTTGATATTAAAGAGAAAGAAGCAGTAGGCCTAGTTGGCGAATCAGGATGTGGAAAAAGCACTGTCGCTTTCTCAATAATGAGGCTTATTCCAAATCCTCCAGGTAAAATTGTAGACGGTGCTATACTTCTTCACGGGAAAGATATTCTCAAATGTTCTGATAAAGAACTACATCAAATTCGAGGAAAGGAGATATCCATGATTTTTCAAGACCCTATGACTTTTCTTAACCCGGTTATGAGAATAGAAAATCAAATTGTTGAAGTGTTAAAACTTCATCAAGGGATGAACAATAAGGATGCAAAGATTAGATGTCTTGAACTTCTAAAGTTAGTTAGGATGCCGGATCCAGAGAGAGTTCTCAAGGCTTACCCACACCAAATTAGCGGGGGTATGAAACAAAGAAGCTTAATAGCAATGTCTTTAGCTTGTAATCCATCAGTCTTAATAGCGGATGAACCTACTACTGCCTTAGATACAACAATTCAAGTTCAAATCTTGAATCTAATAGATGATTTAAAGAGGGCTCTTGGCACTTCACTTCTCCTTGTTTCGCATGATCTGGGAATTGTTGCAGAGATTTGTGATAGAATTAACGTTATGTATGCCGGGAAAAATGTCGAAAAAGGTAATGTAGAAAAAGTGTATTCTAATCCTTTACATCCTTACACTCGAGGTTTAATAGATTCAATACTCACTCTAAACGCTAAAGTTGATAGAATTCCAACAATTGACGGCGTAGTTCCAAGCTTAATTAATCCCCCAAAAGGCTGTAAATTCTATGATAGATGTTCCAGTTCGATGGACGTGTGTAAATCAAATGAACCACCTTTTTTTCAACCAGAATCAGAACACGAAGTAGCTTGCTGGCTTTATGAGGCAACTTGAAATGGATTCACCAATAATCAAAGTAAGAGGATTAAAAAAATATTATCCATTAAGGTCTAGTCTGTTTAGTAAGAATATTGATGTTGTTAAGGCCGTAGACGGTGTGGATTTTGATGTTTTTCCAAAAGAAACTCTTGCTTTAGTAGGAGAAAGCGGCTGTGGAAAAACCACTGTTGCTAAAACAATTTTAGGACTTGTAACTCCATCTGAAGGTTCTATACAATTTCTAGGCAAAGATTTTTCCAAATTAACAAAAGAAGGACAGAAGCATGTTCAAAAAAATATGCAAATTGTATTTCAGAACCCATATGCCTCATTAAATCCAAGGCAAACAATAGGCCAAATATTATATGTGCCATTTAAAGTACACAAATTTGGGACAAATACTGAAATTAAGCAACGCGTTATAGAGATTTTAGAACATGTTGGTTTATCACCTGCTGAACAATATCTTACTAAACATCCACATGAACTTAGTGGAGGTCAAAGACAGAGAGTTGGTGTTGCAAGAGCTATTGCACTAAACCCAAAAGTAATAATTTGTGATGAACCTGTTTCTGCCTTAGATATGTCAGTCAGAGGTCAGATATTGAATTTGCTAAATGATATCCAGTCTAAATTTGGAATAGCCTACATCTTCATTACTCATGATCTTTCCGTAGTCAGAACAATTGCTTCTAGAGTACTAGTGATGTACCTTGGAAAGATAGTTGAGGCCGGTTCAGTAGAAGATGTTATAGAAAAACCGCTTCATAAATATACCCAAATGCTCATCGCAGCTACACCCCGGCCAGATCCAAAACTTGCAAAAGAGACAACAAGATCAGCTATTACAGGTGATGTGCCATCTTCAGTAAATCCGCAGTCAGGCTGCAGGTTCCGAACAAGGTGTTCAATGGTAATGAAAATTTGTTCAGAAATAGAACCTTTGCTAACAGAAAATCAGAATGATCACAAAGTAGCTTGTCATCTTTGTAATTGAATGTAAATATTATGTTAACATTCCACTTATTTTATTTTGCTCATTAATAATGTTCAATTTAAAAACATGACTTCATAATGATATTACAACTAACTGATGTTCAATTTTACCTACTTATTTTCCTTGATTTTAAATGCTCTGAAATTCGTCGCGCTCCTTCAGAAACTTTTTCAATTGTCGATCCATAAGATATACGGATATGGTTCTCACCTAAATTACCAAATGCTGATCCTGGAACAATAGCTACTTTTGCCACTTGAAGAAGTTCTTTAGCAAAATCTGCAGAAGTCACTCCTAGATTATTTATTTTAGGTAGAAGGTAAAATGCCCCTTTTGGTTTAATTATGGACAAGTTTGGGGTGTCAGACAGCTCTCTGATTACGGCATCACGCCTTTTTTTAAATTCTTCACGAATAGAATCAAACATTATTTCAGGTGATTGTAAAGCTGTTATTGCTGCTTTTTGAATAAATGTAGGTACACATGCACAGCTATACATTTGTGCCTTAATCATCTGATTTATGACTTCTGAGGGTCCTGCTGCATACCCAAGTCTCCAACCAGTCATGCCATATGCTTTTGATAAGCTATTGATTGTTATCACAAATTCTCCCATATCTGGAAGACTGCCAACACTGGTATGTTCTCCTTCGTATATGAATTTCTCATAAACTTCATCTGATAAAATATAAAATCCTTTATCTTTTGCTAACTCAGCTATCTTCGTAAGTTCTTTTCTTGCTGTTATAGCACCAGTTGGATTAGAAGGAGTGTTTATAATTAACACTTTTGTTTTATTTGTTATCCGACTTTTTATCTCTTCAACATCTAAGGAATAATCTTCAGCTAAATTTACTTCTATTGGAACGCCTCCTGATATCCTAGTTGAAGCTTGGTAAGCTACAAATGCAGGACTAGGGATAAGTACCTCTTCTCCCTCTTGAAGTAAAACTGTTAAAGCTAGTTGTATTGCTTGGGTTCCACCGATGGTTACTATTACCTGTTCATTGGGTTCTACATCTACTCCATTCTCAAGTTTTAGCTTTGTTCCTATTGAATCTAAAAGCTCAGGTATTCCAGCGTTAGGCGCATAATGTGTATAACCTTCATCTAGAGCTTTTTTCGCCGCCGCTTTGATATGCTCCGGTGTATCAAAGTCTGGTTCTCCTATAGATAAATTAATAGTGTCCCCTGATTTTTGCGCACTGCTAAAAGCCGCTCTTATCGCTGACTCAGGAATACTTGTTATACGGCTTGAAAGGTTCATAACCATAACTATCCTAAAAGTTGGTTATTAAACTGTATAATCCGAAGAATGTTTTTCAAATAATAACACTTTTTAATACTCAAAAATGAATATGTTAACATGCATGTTACCGAAACATCATTCACCATCGGTGTAGATTTACAAAAGTTAGAGGTTTTTCTTAAGAATCTGGAGGAATTAGGATCTTGCATTCCAGATGTTAAAGAGGTTCAGGTAATAAGCCCTGAAAAATCTATTTGGAAGTTGGTGGGTAAGCTAGGCCCATTATCAAAGACATTCGCACTAAATGCAACTCTTGTAGATGTATCGCCTGGACACATTAGATTTGTTGGAGAAGGCGATGATATAATTCTACGAGGGGTCGTAGATCTATCTTCAGAATCTGACACGTCTACAATAATCAATCTTAGACTAGAAATTGAGACTGGTGGGGGAATTATTTCACGAATTGTTGACTTTGTAATCAAGAATAAACTCCAAGAATATACAACTGAGTTTAAAAAACGATTAACTGAAAAGATTAGAGCGGAATAGATACTTCGCCTTCATATTTTTCCATTGTTATCACAACTGTATCTGTTCAATAAATGTAATCAATAAGCTAAAATAAGTATTAACCGGATAGATGATCGTAAAGAAAAATGTCTCTGAAAAAACCTCAAAGAGTAATGAATGAACAAGATCAACCCTGGCTCCCTTTTAAGGATGAGCAGGGAAATTTACAAGAGCAAATGAAGAATCTTATTGGTAAACCAAAAACTCCGTTCAGTCCTAATGGTGACGGTTTAGAAACAGATGGGTTATCATTACATATGGGTTGGTTACCTCCAGGCGGAGTACATAAATATCATTATCATGAAAAAGATGATGCAAACGAATGGTACTATTTTCTTTCAGGTAAAGGAAAAGTAAGAATTGGTGATGATGTAGAAGAGGCGGTCCCTGGAACTGCGGTGTATGCTCCAGCAGGAGAAAAACATGGCATCATAAATGATGGAAATGAGCCCCTAGTTTTATTATTTGGATACGATCATTGGCCTAAGACCTTTATCGAATCAGAATAGAAAAGCTAGACCATCAATAATTCTTCATCTTCTATTAACGATTAATTATAATAATGGCCAATTCATTAGTGCCTAAACTGATGCTGGTCTTCAAGTAAAAGTATAGTATATCAAATAAAGGTATAAATAACAACGTATGTATCTAATTCTAGGCGCAATTTAGATTGGGTTTTGAAAATCTACTTCAACCGTTCAAAATAGGAACTTTAGAACTGAAGCATAGAATATGGATGCCAACAATGGCTGAACAATTAACTGACTCCACTGGTCAAGTAACTCAAAGGATGATTGACTATTATGCTGAACGTGCAAAGGGTGGCGCAGCAATAATGGGTCTTGGGGCCGTTGTAATAGATGACATCCGAGGAAGAACAGCTTATCCTCAACCAAGTATCGACGGTTTCAAGTTTACAGCTGGGCATCGAGATATGACTGATCGTGTCCACGATTATGGGGGAAAAATGTATCTGCAAATGAACTTCTCCGGCCTTTTCACAATTCCGGAAGCAATGGGTGGAAAACCACCTTTCGCACCTAGTGAAATGGATGCTCCCTTTATCCCCGGTGTTAAGGCAAAGGGATTAACCATTGAAGAGATTTCCTCAGTCCAAGAAAAATATGTTGCGGCAGCAACTTTCGCACACCACTCTGGATATGATGCTGTAGAACTCCAATGTTCAAACGGATCTAATATTCTCCAACAATTTATCTCCTCCTTTACAAACAAAAGGACCGATGAATATGGTGGCGACATTAATGGACGGGTTCGCATAGCTGTAGAAATTGTAGAGAAAATAAAGACAAAGCTCGGGAACTTCCCCCTTATAGCAAGAATTAATGGAGAAGACCATATTGAAGGTGGAAACACATTAGAAGACCAAAAAGTTGTTGCTAAGAAACTAGAGGAAGCAGGAGTAGATGCTTTGAACATCACTTCTGGTTGTCCTTGGACACCCGAAGCGTATCGTTATGCCATGCCTCCAGTAGGGACGCCTTTTGGCTATAATGTCCCATATAGTGCTGCAATTAAGAAAATTGTTAACGTACCTGTTATAGTCTGCGGTCGAATAAAAAGCCCCGAACTAGCTGAAAAAATAATTGCAGAAGGTAGCGCTGATCTTGTAGCTATGGGTAGAGTGCATATTGCAGACCCCGAATTCTCAAATAAAGTAAAGGAAGGTCGACTTGATGAAATTAGATACTGTATTGGGTGCTTCCAAGAATGCGAAGCTGACTTTGGTGTTAGAGTTAAATGTAGTTTAAATGCCTCTGTTGGGAAAGAAAGAGAATATGCGTTAAATGCCAGTACTAAAGCAGAGACATCTAAGAAGGTCATCATTGTTGGAGGGGGACCTGCAGGAATGGAAGCAGCAAGAGTAGCAGCTCTACGAGGACACGAGGTTACTCTCTATGAACGAAACAGCGAATTAGGCGGACAAATGCTCCTACAATCTTATGTTCCATTCAAGGCAGAAACTATTGATGGACTGAATTTCTTTGTTAATCAAATGAGCAAGCTCGGAGTTAAAGTGGAGTTAGGAAAAGAGTTGAATGCAAACCTTGTTGATGCTATTAACCCTGACGTTGTAATACTTGCTACTGGTGTGAGGCCCCAAATTCCATCAATTCCTGGTACAAACAAGGCAAATGTAACCACAGCTTGGAATGTATTGCAAACAAAAGGCAAAGTAATTGAATCAAGTAATACTGTAATAATTGTTGGTGGAGAAAGTGTTGGAGCTGAAACAGCGGAATTTGTCAGTGAACTTGGAAAGAAAGTTATACTTGTTGACGCCAGACCAAAAATAGCTATAGCTGCTGACTTAGCACCAAGTGTAAGAATGCTTCTGATGGAGAAGTTGGAGAAAAAAGGCGTAGAAATTCTCACTGGACTCAATATCACAGAAATTACAGATACAGGAATAATTGCCGCGGATAGCGCAGGAAAAACACAAACAATAAACGGTGACTCCGTAGTGATTTCATTAAGACAATCCGAGAATACTTTAAAGTCGCAACTTGACGGAAAAGTAAAAGAATTATATTCTATTGGAGATTGTTTAGCGCCAAGACGAGTACTGGAAGCTGTTCACGAAGCCTCATTTATATCCAGACAAATCTAGTCTACAAATAATTTTCAAAAATCGATAGACTAAGGGCAAATACGTAAGTCTATCGACTATTTTTTTTAACAAACCTATAGGTAAACATCATAAAATTAGTAAAAATTGTTATTATCCCCAGAATTTAGTTTTTTTTATTTTGTCCTAATCTTAGAAATATATATATAATAAACCAGAAAAACTGCCCGATAACTTGAATAACTTTGTTAAACTATCTATATGGCGGATAATTCTATGAAGACTTTAACTGTGACTCCGGATCGTTGTACAGGTTGTCAAGCTTGTATGCTTGCTTGTAGTTTCACAACTGAAGGTGTTTTTTCGCTTTCTAAATCAAGAATTAAGGTCGTAAAATTCGAAGAGGAAGGTGTGGACATTCCAATGCCATGTTTTCATTGCGAAAAAGCTCCATGTATACAAGTTTGCCCAACTCGAGCTTTAAATCGCGAGAGAAATACAGACGGGGTTATTATTGATCAAAACAAATGTATAGGTTGTAGGCTTTGCATGGTCGCTTGCCCATTTGGGGCTATTCATTATAATGGATCTCAGAAAATAGTCTATAAATGTGATCTTTGCTATGGAGATCCTGCTTGTGTGAAATTCTGTGAAACCAAGGCTATTGCTTTTGACACTCCTGAGAAAATGGCTGAAGAAAAATGGAAAGCTAAAGCCTTGGAAGTCTCAGCTTCAAGCAGAGCGCCATTTTAAGTAAGGATGTGAAATATTTGGACAAATTCAAATATTCTGGTTATGCTGGGAATAAGCTTTATATTGATCTTGAAAAGGCACAAGTAAAAAAAATACCTCATTCGGAGGAAGAATGTGAATTATATCTTGGAGGGAGAGGGCGAGGCGCAAAGATACTTTACAATGAGTTACCGTTTGACGCTGATCCTCTTGGCCCTGATAATATTCTATGTTTCTCCGCCGGCCCTATAGTCGGTTTGGTTGGACCTACAGCTGGAAGGATGAATGTAGCGGCACGTTCTCCATTAACTGGAATATACGGGAACTCAAATGCTGGTGCATATCTTGGCGCAGAGTTGAAGATGTCCGGTTATGATGATCTAATAATAAAAGGAAAGGCCTCGCAACCCTCTTTTATATACATCCAAGACAATTCAGTAGAGATACTTGAAGCTTCACATTTGTGGGGGAAAGGTGTAATAGAAACAACTCAGATTTTACAGGAAGATTTAGGTGACGATAGACGGGTGGCCGCTGTTGGACAAGCAGCTGAAAACGGCGTTCTCTACGCCAATATTATGTTTGACTACTGGGAAGCTGCAGGGAGAACTGGTCTTGGAGCTGTCATGGCCTCAAAAAACATCAAAGCTATAGTTGCAAAAGGATCTGGAGATCTGAATGTACATGACCCTAAGAAATATCTTGAGGTAGCTAATGACGGATGGCGAGCTATAGAGGAAGACCCTGGGTTCCAAACAGGAGAACATTCGTCACTGGGAACATCAGTTGTATTGATGCTTGGAAATGCTCAGGGATGGCTCCCTGTTCGAAACTTTCAAGAGAACTATTTCGAAGACGCTGAAAAAATAAGCGGCGAAGAGTTCAGAGACAGGTATTCAACTAAAAAAACTCCTATCCCCGGTGGAAGAGCTTGTATGTCATGTCCAAACCGATGTAAGAGATATGGCGTTATCGAAACTGGAAAATATATTGGAACAAAGGGCGGTCTAGAATTTGAAGCAGCAGGTGGTTTTGGATCAAAATGCGGTGTCGGTGAACTGGACGTTGTTTTCCATTCTGCGATGCTTGCTAATGATTATGGTATGGACGCGATCTCACTCAGTAGTACTATAGCTTTCCTTATGGAGATGAATGAAAAAGGAATTCTCACAAAAGAACAGATTGATGGTTTAGATCTTAGATTCGGCAAAGGCGATGAAATGATCGAGGCAATTCATAAAATTGGAAAGTGTGAAGGAAAACTCGGTAAGATTGGCATGGGCGGTGTGGATAGATCTGCTAAAATTATTGGTAACGGCGCTGAACGTTGGGTCACTACCATTAAAGGACTCGAAACTATTTCTACTGATCCTCGAGTTTCTACAGCCTTTGGATTTGGATATGTTGTTGCAAGTAGGGGATCTGACCATCTACGTGCACATCCAGTTATCGAGATGGTTGGACCATACCGTAAAGTAGCTGAAGAGCTATTTGAGTCACCTGAAGTTTGCTCTCTCACAAAATATGGTGGGCGAGCTAAGATGGTTCATTGGCATGAAAATATGGCTGCTATTACTGACTCAATTGGTTCTTGCAGATTTATGCATGCCTCATACTATGCTCAGTACCCTGTCCCTGAATTAATGCATAAACATGGTCTTAGACGAGGAAAAGATGTTCACTCCATCAAATATCATGATTGGATAGCATCTGCAACTGGAATACCACTAACATATGATGATATTATAACAATAGGGGAACGCATTATAAGTCTAGAGCGAGCAATTAACATTAGATTTGGTATTAGGCGTGAACATGACACATTGCCCCGACGATTCTTGGAGGAACCCGTAGCTAACGGTCCATACAAGGGCGCGGTCTTCAAGAAGGAAGCGTTAGATAAATTATTAGATCAATATTATGAACTCCGAGGCTGGGACAAAACGTCAGGCTTGATTAACCGTGAAACCCTAAAACAGTTGAAGATGGATGATGTACTCACCCAACTCGACAAAGATAAGCTTCTCCCAACAAATCAATAAATATTTATCAAGAAACAATCAAACTAGTTCCTTCAAAATCTGAATACTTCATTTTATTGGAAAAATGTGGGTACTAAATCTGAGGTCTATTTGTCAACGTATTGGCATGAATATGGTTTTCCTCATCTATTTGTAAACCTATTTCTATAAGTTCAAGGACTTTCGATTTTTCTTCAGGAAATTGATATCCCTCATAGTCTTGCTTGAACAAATATTCTCCTGACTCATTACGCCAAGAATTTAAAAAGTGATCAAAACATATCTTACTGTTTACCTTTAAGTCTTCTATCATGATTTTTATCTCCCGTAATCGATCATGAGGCGAAGTCAGTTTAAGTTCTCCTTTAATATATGTCTCGTAAAGCGGAGTTCTTCTTCTTGGTACAAATGGTCTAGATCTAATGTAATCTGGGTTTATTTCATTTAGAACTTTAGTTGTATTTCTAGCATGGTTCTCTGATAATAATAATCCTCCAACGCCTGGCATCCAGTATTCAGATAGCTCAAATCCCGCAGTTTTAACTTTCTTTCCGGCCTCTATCTGCTCTTTACTTGTAACCCCTTTTTTTATAAGCTTCAGGACTTCGTCATCACCTGTCTCCAAACCAATATGTAGTCTTGATAGGCCTGAATTTCTAATTCTTTTTAGATCTTCAAGCGATTTTTGGGCAAGTGTTTTTGACCTGGCATAAGATGTTATCCGCTCAACTTGGGGAAATATTTTCTTAATATATTGTAAAACAGCTACCAGTTCATTTGTACGCATAATCACACTATTAGCATCCTGAAGAAAAACTGTTCGCGCACCTGATATCAGCCAGTTGAATATTAAATAGATATTTTCAAAGTTTTGATTTTCTTCACTTTTTAGTTCATTTAGATCCTTATTATATAAAAACTGTGGATCGATTATTCTTGAAACCCAGTTTAATCCTCCAAGTCTATTCGACAGACTCTCTAGTAAATCAGAAATGGTCTTAGATGCATCAATATCTTTCTTAATTTCCTCAACCTGTCTGTATACAAACTTTTGACCTTTATATGACGCACAAAATGTACATAAATTCCAAGGACAATTACTAGTTACTCTTAACAACAAAGAACCACTCCCACCCTCGGAAGGAGGCCTAATTGGCCCTAGTTGGAATGTATGCTTTTTCAGTTCTTCAATCTCTGGTAAACTCATATCCATTAATATTATTACTTTTGACCAATAAAAACTAGTTGATTGTTAATATAATTACAAATAATACTTCTAATATCTATTAGACCTATTTTTTAAAATTATGAATATATTATTAACAAATAATGTTAATCAAAACTTTTGGGCATAATAGTCTAATCTTATTTTTCATAAACAAATCATCTTATATCATAAGTGATATATATAATACGGATATAATAGACGAATCAATACAGTGAAATACCTATGTCTGATGACTCAACTTTGACTCGCAATACTCACCAAATCAGAGATCTGCTTTTTCATCCCAACCGACTTTTAGACAAATTCTCCATCTCACATCTAGTTCTTATTTCCATAGCTCTCCATCTATTCGTCATCCCATTTCCACAAGATAGTCCAGTTTTCGATGAGACATATTATACTAAAGCTGGTTTAGAACTTCTAAACGGAATTGCTAGCAACCCTGAACATCCTTTCTTAGGTAAGCTTTGGGGGAGCTTAGGAATCACTGCGTTCGGTAATAATTGGTTTGGATGGCGTATTCCCTCTGTAATATTCGGAGCTTTAACATTAATTGCTTTTTATAAGTTTGCAAACCTATTCTTGAACAGCCGGAGATCACTCTACGCCTCAATCTTACTTTCATTTGACAATATCTTCTTCATCCATAGTAGCCTCTATTTACTCGAAATACCAGCTTTATTCTTCTCAATTGCAGCGTTTTATTTTTATTTTACAAAAAAATATAAAATATCCGCTCTTATGATGGGGCTGGCAATTTTAAGCAAAGAGACAAGCTTCTTTTTCTTAGTCGCGTTAGCTATCTACCACATCACAATTCACATTAAATCAAGACATGAAAACAAAACACATTCCTTGACTTATAATCCAAGAAAAACAGACATAAAGAAGACCGCCATATTCTTACTTACATTATTAGCTGTAACCGCCGCCCCTCTATGGATATATGATATCACGTATCAACCTGCTGCTTCAACAAAAATAGTTGTTATTGAAACAGTAGAAGTTGATAACCTCGGCTCAATAATCGGCACAACCTACAAATCTGAAACAAAGAAAGCAGAGATAATTGATAACCCATTAACCCATGTATTGTATATTCTACAATATCAATCAGGACTGAAAATCTCAGATAGCGACACTATCGACCAAAATCATTATGCTTGGAACTGGATACTTCCATTACCACCTAAGGAAATGGTTTATTATGATGTCGCAATAAATAAAAATATATCCACATATCAAAACGATAAGTTAACATCATCAAAAATAATCACAACCCACCCAATTCATTGGGCCGGAATTGGAAATTTGCCTCTTTGGATTATAGGTTTTTGGTTGATCATACCAGTGTCAATAATAGCTATTATCTATAGACAAAACATAAAATTCTCCTTAATGATTCTAACCTGGATTACATTTACATATGGACCGTATCTATACATCTCATTCTTTGTTCAAAGAATCGTATATCCCTTCTACTTCATAAATACAATTCCAGCCCTAGCTCTGGGATTAGCAGCTTTAGGCCAATATTCAAAAAATAACAAATTTACAAAATATTTCCAAGTATTATTATTTATCACTGTCTTAGTATGGTTCTTCTGGTTTTTCCCAGTGAGAATTCTGGAATTCTAAAAAATAGTTTAAAAAATTAATATAGAAAAAAACTTAAACATACAAAATTTATCTCTTAAGATATATGATTAATAATTAAAGATAGATTAATATATCTAAGACCAGTTTTAATAAAATAACCTATTTTAAAATCCTTACATTTATCTTCTTTTAACGGAATATATATTATCTACTTCATCTATGATTACAGCTGAATTGATAGATCACGATTCTGCACTTAAGGAAGCTTGTGATTCAGACACTGAATTATTCAAATCTCTAAATACTTTGGGACTATTCTTAAAACCTCAAAATGAAAGTGAGATTGATACATATAAAGCGAAGGCTAAACAAATCGAAGAAAACGGCGGCAAAGAAAACGCTGGATACGCCTTTAGAATACTAATCCGCTTAGGTCTCCAACTGGGCCAACCAAAATTGGTGAAAGAGTTTGCAACAAAAGAGTTATCTATTTCTCCAGAAAGTACCTATTTAAACCCATTAATGAAACGATTTAATGATGCAATAGTAATCGCAAAGAAATATTATGAGCTCACTTTTGCTGAATGAATATAACTAAACTAATATTTTTAATCGACTAAAATAATTAATGTATTACTGCGTTCTGATGATATCTATTTAGAAATAATCTATTCCAGTTTGCTTTTAACTTATGTCTTTCTTAAGAATGATGATAATTATTTGGATTCTGATATCGCTGAAATCATTACTCAGGAATAAGACACATTAAACAAAAAGGTGCAAAAACTATAGAACAACTTATTGCCTCCCGTCTTTAAACAAAATTTGATGATTGGTAGATGTATTTCCTGATAAATGTGGAAGCTATTAAACATGAGAAAACGTTCTACATCTTAAAGACAATCCTCAGCGGTAAATCTATTTAACATCAAGGTTAAGCTCTGTTGATGGATCAGAGGAAAAAACACAAAGAATTGTCTAGCAAAAGTACAACGAAAAATACAAAAAAACTATTCCGCTCAAAACAATATCTCTCAAAAGCCAATAGAATTATACTCAAAATAGGAACTAGTAATATAACCGGAACTAGGTCAGTTATTAGCCGGCGCAAAGTCAAAAAGATTGTAAACGAAATTATTGATTTACGTCGAAATGGCCGAAAAATAATCATAGTTACCTCCGGTGCAATAGCTGCCGGTGTTGGTGATATGGACCTTAAGGGTCGGCCAAAGCCTATATCTCATCTTCAAGCTGTAGCTGCTGTTGGACAAAGTGTGTTAATGAACACTTACGCCAATTACTTCAAACAACATAATCAACCCATAGCTCAACTTCTATTAACTCGAAGCGATTTCTCAGAACATCGTAGATTTCAAAACCTCAGCAATACTATCGAGACCCTTTTAAGCTGGAACGTGATTCCTATAATAAATGAGAATGACACAGTGGCTGTAGATGAAATCAAATTCGGTGACAATGATAACTTAGCCGCATTACTTAGCGTGAACGTCAAAGCCGACTTATTAATTCTACTCTCAGATGTAAATGGGATCTATACGGGTGACCCAAAATCCTTAGAAAAAGTGGAGCCAATAAAAATAGTAACCTCGATCACGCCTGAACTTGAGAAAATGGCTGGGAAAGCAAACAAAGGATCAGGCGGAATGATTACAAAGATACAAGCTGCAAGAACAACTCTAAAAGCAGGAATACCCATAGTAATCGTTGACGGGGCAGAAGAAAAAGTTTTGAAAAAGATATTTTCAGGTGAAGATGTTGGAACTATGTTCGTCCCAGAGGAAATGATTGAAAGATGAGCAAAACTCAAGAAAAAGTAATAGCTGCTAAAAAAGCATCACTTATCCTAGCTAATACTTCTAGAGCTGTGAAGGATAAGGCCTTAAATGAAATAGCGTTATCATTGTGGCGAGAATCTAGCTCAGTGATTAAAGCTGCTTCTAATGATGTTACTTTAGCTAAAATAGAAGTCGAAGAAGGGCGCCTTCCGAAACCGGTTTTAGATAGACTAAAAGTTGATGAATCAAAGCTGAGAAATATTGTTGAGATGGTAAAAAGTGTAAGCAATCTAGATGATCCAGTAAATAAGACTCTAAACTGTACAGAGCTAGACCAAGAATTTGAACTTTACAAAGTGACTTGTCCAATAGGCGTAGTCGGGGTAGTCTTTGAATCTAGACCTGACGTCTTGCCCCAAATATCAAGTCTATGCCTAAAGTCTGGTAACACAGTTATTCTAAAGGGTGGACACGAAGCTTCCAATGTAAATCGTGAATTATTCAAAATTGTAAATGAAGCCAGTATTAGATCTGGTATTCCAGAAGGTTGGATCCAAATACTTGAAGAACGAAAAGACATATTAGATTTACTTAAATTAGATAAATCTGTAGATCTGATTATACCACGAGGAAGTAATGATTTCGTAAAATTCGTTCAAGATAATACTAGGATCCCAGTCTTAGGACATTCAGCTGGGGTGTGCAATCTTTATGTTGACCAAAAAGCTAACTTGAACAAAGCTATAAACATCGCATTTGACGCCAAAGTTCAATATCCCTCAGTCTGTAATTCTTTAGACTGCCTCCTAGTTCATCGAGATATCGCAAGAACTTTTCTACCAAAAATTATGGAGAAGTTCGAAAAAGCCGGTGTTGCGGTAAGAGGATGTGAAAACACTAAAAAAATTCTCGATCACTTCCCAGTATTGGCCGCAACTAATGACGATTGGGGTAAGGAATACCTAGATCTTATCATCGCAATTAAGGTAGTAAATAATGGTGAAGAGGCAATAGAGTACATTAATGTATATGGTTCCGGGCATACTGATTCAATCATAACCGAAGATAAACAAATGGCTAAACAATTCTTAAACAGTGTGGACTCATCGACTGTTATATTAAACGCTTCAACTCGATTCAGTGATGGATATAGATACGGCCTTGGCGCGGAAGTCGGCATAAGCACGAGCAAAATACATGCACGCGGACCAGTAGGCCTTGAAGGTCTGATAACCTACAAATATATATTGTTAGGCGACGGAAATACTGTATCTGAGTATGTTGGGCCTAACGCTAAGAACTTCAGACATAAAGATCTTAATAAAAAACTCCCTTTTAACAATCAATGACTCAACCTTTTAACTTCAAAGACCTCATTTTTTTTGTAAATTTTCTTAATAAACAAAATTTTTTAATACTATCACTAAGAGTCCATTGTGAGAAGAATGTCTAGCAAAATTTCTGATCCTTCACTGGCTGAAAAAGGTGAGTTATCTTACAATTGGGCTTACAAACATATGCCTACATTATCCAAAATCATATCCAGAGAAGAGTCGAAAAAGCCGCTTTCAGGAAGAAAAATCAGCGTTTGTTTACATGTAACTAAGGAAACATCAGTTCTTATTATGGGTCTGATAAAGCTTGGCGCCGAAGTCAATTTAGCTGGAGCAAACCCTCTTTCAACTCAAGATGACATAGCTGCTTTTCTGGACTCCAAAGGCGTGAATGTGTTTGCTTGGAGAGGGCAAACAACAAATGAATATAACGATTGCATAAATGATATAATCGCAAACCCTGAAATAATTATGGATGATGGTTCAGATGCACATGTTGCTTTCCATTTAAAGAATAACGATTCCCAACATGTTTTAGGTGGCACTGAAGAAACTACAACCGGTGTTATTAGAATTAAAGCTCTAGAGAAACATGGGGATTTAAAATATCCTGTTATTGCAGTGAATAATGCCTACACAAAACACCTTTTTGACAACCGATATGGCACTGGTCAAAGTACCATGGATGGCATTTTAAGGGCAACAAGTCTCTTAATGGCTGGGAAAACAGTTGTGGTCAGTGGATATGGATGGGTAGGACGCGGCATAGCTTTGCGGGCACGTGGTCTTGGATCACATGTTACTGTCGCAGAAGTTGACGCGTTAAGGGCTTTGGAGGCACATATGGATGGTTTTGATGTTAAACCAATTTCTGAAGCTGCAAAAACTGGAGATATTCTGATAACTGCTACAGGTCAGACTAGGGTAATACGAGGTGAACATATTGAGGAAATGAAAAACGGCGCCATATTAGTTAACGCTGGTCACTTCGATGCTGAGATTGATGTTAAATATCTTGAAGGTAACCATGTATCAAAACAGCTTGTTAGACCTAACACAGAAGAATATGCTTTGAAAAACGGTAAACATGTCTATTTAATAGGTGAGGGAAGGATCGCAAACCTTGTAGCCGCTGAAGGGCATCCACCAGACGTTATGATGATGTCATTCTCAAATCAACTACTTTCAGCTATTTATATTTCAGATAATCAAAATAAACTTGAAACTAAAGTTTTTAATGTGCCACCTGAAATCGACCAAGATGTATCCCAAAGTACACTTGATGCAATTGGGATATCTATTGATGAGCCCACTGAAGAACAGAAAAAATATGTTGACTCTTGGGAGCTCTAGATTGCGAATTTACTCTTTTATGTAATAATCATTTATTAATCAATAATCTTGACATGTTCTATAATTGAACGAAAAGAGCATTATCGTAACATGTGCTCTCCCATATGCTAATGGAGAGCTACATTTAGGACACATAGTCTCGACCTACCTTCCCGCTGATGTTTTTTCCAGATTTTACAGACTTAAAGGAGTTAAAGTAGTATTCATTTGTGCAACTGACGACTATGGGACTCCAATATTGATAAAATCTGAACAGGAAAATAAAACTCCAGCTGAATATGTAGATTATTGGAACAAAAGAGACCTGAAAGACTTTTCTGATCTGGGAATATCATTTGACTTTTTTAATAAAACTTCATCAGAAGAAAACAAAAAACTAACTCAATATTTTTTTTTAAAACTATTGGAAAAAGAATATATCTATAAAAGAGATGTTGATCAATTCTACTGTACTCAGGATAAAAAATTTCTTCCTGATAGATATGTTTTAGGAATTTGTCCATTTTGTGGAGCTGAACAACAATATTCTGATGGTTGCGAGGCTTGCGGACGAACTTTCTCTTCAGGTGAAATCAAAGACCCAAAATGTATAATATGTGGGCAGCCGCCAATTAACAAGAGTAGTGCTCACTATTTCTTTAAACTTTCTAATCTTTCTTCTGAGTTAAAATCTTGGTTAACTGAGGGTGCCGATCTTCAAATAGACGTAAAAAATTATGTATTAAATTGGGTAACAAAAGGTCTTCGGGACTGGGACATTACACGAGATATAAGCTGGGGCGTTCCAGTACCTCTTGATGACGCTAAAGGCAAGGTATTTTACGGGTGGTTTGATAATCATCTATGCTACATATCTTCCACTATGACATATCTTAAAAGTAAGGGGATCGATGGAAAAAGTTTCTGGAACTCATCACGAATTTTTCACTTCATTGGTAAGGATATTGTATATCATCACTACCTCTTTCTACCAGCAATGCGTATTGGAATTAACAAAGAATATGCTTTACCTTCTTCAATGCCTACTAGAGGTCATCTTCTGCTTCAAGGCCAGAAATTTTCAAAAAGTAGGGGTTGGTATATTGGACTAAGAGATTTCTTAAACCATTTTGACGCAGATTATTTGAGATACTATTTATCATCCATCACATCATACTCTCAATCTGATGTTAACTTCGATTGGAGAGACTTTCAAGCTAAAATAAATAATGAATTGGTAGCAAACATTGGTAACTTTATTTATAGAACTCTTAGTTTCATATATACCAAATTTGATGGAAAGGTTCCAGAACCAATTGAACCAAGTCAAATCGACCTTGAATTTTTAAGCCGATTTAAAAAAACTGCTCTTCAAGCCGGATCATATATAGAGAACAATAATCTTGATAAAGGGCTAAAAACGATTGTAGACTTTTCTGCTTTCTGCAACCAATATTTTCAGAAGATGGAGCCTTGGAAGAAGGGCGAGGGAAGCCAAAATTGCCTCTATTATTCTGTTAATGCAGTGAGAAGCTTAGCTATCCTGCTCAATCCTTATATTCCAAACTCAACGGAAGAACTCTGGAAACAATTATCTTTACCAGATAAAGTTTTTGAACAAAGATGGGAAAATGCCACTAAACTTGCTATAACGCCAAAACATACCATATCTGTTCCAAAGATATTATTTATAAAAATAGAAGACTCCCTGATTGAATCGCAACAAAAGAAGTTGGAAAATCTTCCTAAATAATGCCCAGACAAACTTATAAAATAACATAACTAATATCGAACAAGTGAATTTATTGACTTCTCAGGTCTCATTTGAAGAGTTCTCCAAAATTGATATTCAAATAGGAAAGATATTAGATGTTGAAAAAATAGATGGCTCTAAGAAATTATTAAAATTGAAGATAGAAATAGACTCTAACTTAAAACAATCTATATCCGGTATAGGTGATATCTACACTCCTGAAGAACTAAAATCTAAATTAGTCGCTGTTGTGATAAACCTCAAACCTAGAAAAATCTTTGGACTTGACTCTGAAGTAATGCTATTAGCAGCTGTCGACGGAGAATTAGTGTCTGTACTTAAACCAGACAAAGAAGTTAAAAGTGGAAGTAAGGTAACCTAACAAAATAATAATTATATAAATCCAAATAATTAAATAAATGATTAATGCTAAATCTTAATTACCTTACATGTTAATAGGATTAGCACATGTCTGAAGATAAGATATTATCATTCTTGAAAACAGGACCTGATTGGGGCCGACTAAAAACATCTATCCACGGAATTTTTCTCCTAAAAATGTCTCCTTATCAAAACAGTCCTGCAAGAGTAGCTATTGAACTTAATCCAGTTAATTCATCAAATTTACCCACTAAGAAAAGAGGCCTTGTAATACGATCTAAGATTGAGCTTGAACAATTTAAAGAGTTATTCCAATTTGAGAAGTTAGAACCATTATTAAACATCGTTGACAATGTGAACCCCCATATTACTAAACCCGCTAAACAAGGTGATGATGTTCTAGAGATTTAGAGAGATGACCCATCAACGCTTTATTTCCCATCCTCTAATATATCCTAATTCTATAGATGAGCGAATTTATCAAACAAAAATAGCTAAGAATGCATTAGATGGAAACACTCTTGTTATCTTACCTACTGCACTTGGAAAGACCATTATTTCAGCAATAGTAGTTGCTGAACTAATCTACAAATATCGTGATTCTCGAATTCTTATTATGGCTCCTACTAGGCCATTAGTGATACAACACAAACAAAATTTTGAAAAAATAATTCGTTTACCGGAAGACCAATTTGTGCTTTTAACTGGGAAAACCCCCGCAGAATATCGTTTGGGCGTATGGGCAGGTTCTTCAAGAGTTATCTTTGCAACGCCTCAAGTAGTCCGTAATGATTTATTAAACAACAGAGTAAGTCTTAAAGATTTTAATCTCTTAGTTTTTGATGAGTGTCATCGATCAGTAAAAGAATATGCTTACACTGAAGTAGCCAAACAATATGCAATTAACTCTCTATTCCCTCTAATATTAGGCATGACTGCATCTCCTGGATCCGATCTTAAAAGAATAAAAACGGTGTGTGAATCACTATTCATAGAACGTATCGAATTTAGAACTGATGAAGACTCCGATGTTCGGGCTTACATAAATACTGTTAAATTAGAATGGGTAAAAACTACTTTACCGCCGCATTATCAACCTTTGAACGAGATTCTATCAGGGATGCTTCAATCCACGATTAACATCATTCGATTGAAAGGCCTTATTAAAAAACAGACAAGTTTTGTATCACGAAAGGATCTAATTGAACTAGGTAACTATCTTCGTTATCAAGCCGAAATTTCTATAGATGAGGAAAAAGGTCCAAAATATGCTGCAATATCAACACAGTCACAAGCTCTAACTCTATTTCACATGATTGAACTTCTTAATACACAAGGTGTATATACATTAGATTGCTTCTTAAAACGCTTAGACGGCAATACTAAAAGAAGCCATAATAGAATAATAAACGACGCTGCGTTTAAAAGCTTAGTAGAGCTCTTAAAAGGTCAATGCTACAAAGAGCATCCAAAACTACTTGAACTGATCAAAATTGTTTCTAAACAGATAACAAAAAATCCAGATTCAAGAATACTCATATTTACCCAATATCGAGACACTGCTTCCCACATAGTAGATGAACTCAATAAAATAAGATCTGTACAAGCAAAGCGATTTGTTGGACAGGCATCCAAGATAAATGATAAAGGTCTATCTCAAGATCAACAAGCATCACTTATAGACGATTTAAGAAAAGGCAACATAAACACTTTATGTGCAACATCTATTGCTGAAGAAGGACTAGACATTCCTGAAGTTGACCTAGTTATTTTTTATGAGCCAATTCCATCAGAAATACGATATATACAAAGACGTGGTAGAACTGGGAGACGATCAGCCGGTGTAGTAATCATTCTAGCTACTGATAATACAACAGATATGGCATATCTTTACATTTCACAGCAAAGAACTATTAAAATGAAAAATATTATAGGAAAAATCAATAATAAGCTCAAACCAGTACTTCGGTTAAGACCTCGGCCAACAATAAACCCAATGACTAAAGCGGAAATTAAAGAGATCAAAAACAATCGGACCGAACCTCCACCATTCATAGCACACGATTTAGATAAAATAAAATTAGATCAAAAAAAAATAACGAAAATCGAAGAAAATTTGTATTTGAAGATATTAAAGTCTGGATTAACCGGTCTAAAAACCGAAAACACATATTCTGAAATGGAAGAAGAAGGAATTTCGAGAAACTATGTAAACATAGCTATTGAGAGACTTGTCAAGAAAAAGCGTCTCTTCAACAATAAACAACGTTTAGTCCCTGTTATTAAGAATTTTCCCAGCACAAAGATGAAGACCATTGAAATAATCAAAATATTGCCTGGCGAAGCCCTATTGAAAATTGATGATAAGATTGACGCACGATTAAACCCCGCAAACTATAATGGCCCAAAACAGCTTATAAAAAAATCCTCAAAATTCAAAGCATTATGTGAACTTTACCAATTCTCAGGGTCATTATACGTACAAATCATGCAAGTTGTACAAATCTTGTGATGTATCTTGTATCAACTTATAATCTGCCCAAAATGTAAACATCCACAACTCACAACCTCAAAATTAAAGTTATTATGTAAATACTGTGGAAAAACAGTCTCAATAAACAAACTAACAATTCTCTATAAATCATTCGCCCATAAAGACGCATTAAATGCATTATATAACCTCCAAAAAAACACCGCAGAAAAATAGGTTTACTAAATGATTAATTATCCAGTAAATTATACTTCAATAAAAAAATATGAACTATCCCCCCGAAGATGAAGCAATAAATAATTAGCACTATCACGAAAATTGCATCAATTACATCCTATATCCAAATTTTTTTTTCTACCTAATCACCAACCCACAATAAGAAAGATATTTTAGTATGTAAACAATATCATTGGAAAACTCTTTAAACTGCTTAATTTAGTAAACAGACTATGGGCCGGTCGTCTAGTCAGGTATAATACCCTAGAACCGAACTAGTCGGAAAAAATCCTTCTAGTTAGCTAGCATGGTAGGATACCGCTTTGGCAAATAACAAATCCAAAGTGGCGGGGGTCGGGGGTTCAAATCCCTCCCGGTCCACTACATTAATGCTCCTAGAGTAAATTTTAACTATTTTCATGCATGTTCTAGACACATTTAAGTACCGAAAGAATGAGGTAGTTACTTCTTTAATCAGAATAGTTATAAATATCTTTTCTTATTTAGAATTGGTTAAAATTGTCAGGTAAATCCCAACCGAAAGCACGTTTCTCAACTAAGCTTCCAAACTGAGATTTTTTATCGGTCACCGTGTGGCCTGGTAAATCTGATCCATCTGTCGAAGTTATAAACATTCAGATCCGTCACCCCACTGGCATGGAATGGGAAACAGTTAGTCGGTTGGCCGTTTACAGGACATCTGATGGGAAATACTCCCAATTGCCTGAGCGCAAGTAGATTAATACTCAGATATCCCAACCAAAAACAGGTCTTTGATAATATAAAGTTAAGTATTGGATATTCTAGAACTAGCTAGCGAGGATATATTTAGAATGTCACTTGAAAACGGTCCTTGGGTTGGAGAAAAATATTGGGTTAGTCACATGAATTATGTAGGCGAGGTAAAAAATCATTTTGACCTCCCTGATAAGATTGAGATCCAAGATGTCACTTTACGAGATGGTGAACAAACTCCTGGTATAGTCTTCAAAAAAGAAGAGAAGTTGGACATCGCGAGAAAATTGGATGAACTAGGTTTGCATAGAATCGAAGCTGGCATGCCTGTGGTCTCAGCTGAAGATGCCGAAGCTGTTAAAGCTATTGCAAACGAGGGATTATCAGCTAAGATTTTTGCTTTTAGTAGGATGGTCCGGAGCGATATTGAAGCTGTGCTTAAAGCTGATGTTCAAGGGGTCAGCATTGAGGGACCTGTTGGCATCCCAAAGCTTAAGCAATTTACTTGGCCATATGAAGAAGTGATAAGGAAAGCTATTGACACTATAGATTTTGCTAAATCCCATGGTCTGCAAACTGCCTTTTTCTCAGTAGATATGACACGTGCAGAAATGCCGTTCATAGATCAGCTACTGAGTAAACTTTCGAATGAGACAAAAATTGACTCTTTTATTATAGTTGATACCTTTGGATGTGCTCTTCCTGAAGCTGTGGCTTATCTTGTGAAACACGTAAAACAAATTGTAAAACAGCCTATTGAAATACACTGTCATAATGACTTTGGGCTTGGTACGGCTTGTACTTTGGCAGGAATAGCTGCAGGAGCGGAATTGGCACATACTTCCATAAATGGTCTAGGTGAGAGAACTGGAAACGCCTCATTTGAAGATGTTGTGATGGGTCTGAGGTACTTGTATGGTGTAAACTTGGATATCAAATTCGAGAAACTGTTTGAACTCTCAAAATTAACAGAAAAGTATTCAAAATTCAATGTTCCAGTTAACAAGCCATTTATTGGGTCCCGTGCGTTTACCAGAGAAGCCGGTATCTCAGTAGCCGGATGGGCTAAATTTAATCTGGGTTCAGAACCTATTCTCCCAGAACTTGTAGGTAATCAGCATGGAATAGTAATGGGAAAGAAAAGTGGTAAACATTCAATTGAATGGAAACTTCAACAATTAGGAATCCAAGCACCGTCAGAAAAACTACCTGAAATACTAGAATCTGTAAAGCAAGCTTCAATAGCAAAAAAATCTTCAATAGAAGATGATGAATTTAAGCAAATTGTACACAATGTTCTATCTTAATGGTGTAGAAAAAAAAACACTTAATCTGTTAATTCAATAAAGGGAATCTCTATAAATTCAAATTTGCCTCCGAATATAGAATAAAATATAGGTGCAACATTGATGTTAGTTATCTTTGATTTAGAAGGTGTTTTGGTTGATGGAGAATTTCTTCCAGAGTTAGCTAAACTCAAAGGTAATTATGAAGAAATATTGGATATTACATTAAAAGGTATACGCGGTGAAATAGATTGGGCGACTGGATTACTAACGCGTATTGATAAACTAAAAGGGATACATTATAATGACTGCGTTAAAGTGTCGAACAACATTCCTTACACATTGGGCGCTAAACAGTTATGTGACTCCCTAAAAAACATGGGTTGTAAGTTAGCAGTGGTATCCGGCGGTCCTACCATATTAGCTAATCGAGCTCAAAAAGACTTAAACATCGACTATGTTTTTGCAAATGAACTCATTTTCAAGAACAACGTTCTTGAGTCAATAGATATTCAGGTAACTGCAGATAAAGCTAATTCAATCTATAAATTAGTACAAGATCTTGAGAAACCCAAAAACGAAATTATAACAGTTGTTGATGGCATGAACGATCTTACTTTGCTAAATATGGCTGGACTTAGATTTGCTTTTTGCGCACCGCCTCAAGTAGAATCCAAGGCCGACATTATTATTAAAAAAAAGGATTTACGTGAAATTCTACCATATATCTCAAATCTCTTCAATCAATCCAGCCAAATTCATCCTTTAATTTGATAAAAAATTCATAACTTTCTATCTCTATTTGAATATTAAATTAATAGATAAATATCAGTTATAACAATATTTATAATATGCTCCACGACAATGTAGGTGTGTTGACTTGATAGAAATACGATGGCATGGCCGAGGAGGACAAGGCGCTGTAACCGCAGCTGAATTATTGGCTCATGCATCGATAAATCAAGGAAAATATGCCCAAGCTGCACCTTCTTTTGGCCCTGAACGTAGAGGAGCTCCAGTTCAAGCATTTAATAGAATCGATGATAAACCCATTCAAATTCGATCTGAGATATATAATCCCGACATCGTTATAGTGATTGACCCAGGTCTCCCAAGAGTAGTCGATGTGTCGAGCGGATTAAAAAATAAGGGCTGGATAATAATAAACACAAAAAAAACATATCAAGAAATAAAGGATGAATTTGGTTTTGATAATGCAAAGTTAGCAGTTATCGATGCAAAGAAGATTGCATTAGAACTTATAGGACTTCCAATAGTTAATACAACAATGCTCGGCTCAGCTATCAAAGTTATCGGAGGCGTAGAATTTGAATATCTTGAAGAAGCCATATACAATCGGTTTGGAAATAAAGCCGGAGCTGCAAATTTAAAAGCTCTACGAAAAGCATTTGAAGATATAATAATTAGAGAGTGATATAATTATGTCAAATGAAAAACCTACATGGAAGAATATGCCACTTGCTGGTATAATCTTTGAGCCAGCAACATCTAAAAAATACAGAACAGGTGATTTTCGGAGCTCAAAACCAATAATTGACGTCAAACTCTGCACAAAATGTAGAATGTGCTGGGTATTTTGTCCCGATAGTGCAGTATCGAAAACTCCTGAAGGTCTTTACGAAATTGATATGGAATATTGCAAAGGTTGTGGAATTTGCGCTGTCGAATGCGCTCCCAAGGCTATCAAAATGGAGGACGAGGAAGAATAAATGCCAAAACATATAGCAATTGAAGGCTCACACGCAGCTTCTCTAGCAGTTAAGTTAGCGAACGTGGATGTAGTAGCTGCTTATCCTATTACGCCTCAAACTCACATTATTGAAAAAATCGCTGAATATATTGCTAATGGTGAACTCGATGCTGAATACATAAATGTTGAATCCGAGCATTCAGCAATGAGTGCTTGCATCGGAGCCAGTAGTATAGGATCTCGAGTCTACACATCTACAGCTGGGCAAGGGCTGGCTTTAATGCATGAACTCATATTTATTGCAGCGGGTTACAGGCTTCCTATCGTGATGAATGTTGCAAATCGAAGCTTATCTCCTAACTTGAATATCTGGGGAGACCACAGCGATATGATGGCTTCTAGAGATTGTGGATGGATACAAATCTATTGTGAAAACGCTCAAGAAGTTTTTGACCATACTCTGCAAGCATTCAAAATAAGTGAAGATGAGCGAGTACTTTTACCTGTAGCTGTATGTCTTGACGGATTTAATGTAACGCATGTTATTGAACCTCTTATTCCATTAAACCAAAATGAAGTTAACAAATTTTTACCTGCACATCGTAAGGCTGCTTACACTCTACATCCAGATCACCCAAGTTCTTGGGGAAACGTAGGGACTCCAGATGTTCAGACCGAATTAAAAGTTCAAAATGAGGAATCGTTAAAAGATTCAAAAAATGTAATTGCTGAAGTATGGCAACAATTCGAGAAACTCTATGGGCGAGGATATGATTTTGTAGAACCCTATAGAATGGAAGATGCTGATTTTGCCATAATGATGATGGGCGGCTTCTGCGGAACTGCAAGAGCAGCAGTAGATAATCTTCGGAAACAAGGTGTAAAGATCGGATTGATAAAGTTAAAACTTTTCAGACCTTTCCCTATACAAGAAATTATTCAATCCATGCAGTCTTTAGATGCAGTAGCGGTGGTTGATCGAGCAATTTCGTCAGGAGGTCTCGGAGGCCCTGTCTATGAAGACGTTAGAAGTACCCTCTATGACCTCAAAAGAAGACCAATAATCATGAGCGTTATCGCTGGCATAGGCGGACGAGACATCACTGTTAGTGATTTCGAATCAATTGGCAAACATGTTATAGATACTGCGTCTAAAGGGGTATCTAGTAAACCACTTTTCATACAGGTGCGATCATAAATGACTCAAACTAACTTCTATAGAAGCATAAAAGATTTTCCGGAAGAAGAATTTTTTGCTCCTGGTCATAGAGCCTGTCAAGGTTGTGGCGAAACAGTTGCTGTACGTCACATCTTAAAAGCTGCAGGACCTGATGTAATAGTTATTTCTGCTACAGGCTGCATGGAAGTTGTATCTTCTCCGTATCCTTTTACTTCATGGGCTATTCCTTGGTTACATGTTGCCTTTGAAAACGCAGGAGCTGTAGCATCTGGTGTAGAAAGAGGTCTATTGGCACTTAAGCGAAAAGGGATATTATCTCAAAAAACAATAAAGGTGATAGCATTAGCTGGAGACGGTGGAACCGCTGACATTGGTTTACAAGCATTATCAGGTGCCCTTGAACGAGGTCATGATTTTGTGTATGTGTGTACAGATAATGAGGCTTACATGAACACCGGTATTCAAAGATCTGGTTCAACTCCATTCGGTGCGTGGACTACAACTTCACCTCCCGGAGAGGTAAAACCAGCCGGACAAATGACCTGGAAAAAGAACATGCCTGAAATTGCTGCGGCTCATGAAATTCCTTATGTTGCTACTGCAACTGTGGCATATCCTGTTGATCTAATTAACAAGGCAAAAAAAGCTCTTGAAATAAAAGGCCCAGCATATCTTCATGTATATTCTCCATGCCCTCCAGGTTGGCGTATTTCTAGTGAAAAAACAATTCAAATGAGTCGACTTGGGGTTCAAACAGGGATATTTCCAATATTTGAGATCGAAAACGGTAAACGATTACTAACTGTTAAACCTTCTAGACGTAAACCTGTCAGAGAATATTTAAAATTACAGGGCCGCTTTAAACATTTATCGGATAGTGACGTCGAAATAATCCAAAAAAGAATCGATGAACAATGTAATCAATATGGTCTTCCCTCATTATAGCCATATTAACTTCTCAGGTTCATTATAAACCACGGTCTTGTTCTCTACTATTCCACTTTCTTTCCACTATTTCTTGTTTTACTGCGAGAAACCGTGTTGCTACATATAAGAGTGATGAGAGGCGATTAAGATACATAATAGCATAATTCATTGGAAATTTTCTATTCATTGAAATCGTATGTCTCTCAGCTCTTCTAACTATTGTACGCGCAACATGTAACGAAGATATTGACGGTGTTCCACTTGGAACAATGAACTTTGAGATTTTAGGTAAAGATTTTGCAAGTTCATTTATATCTAATTCAAGCTTTTCTACATTTTTATCCGTTAATCTTTGTTTATCCCGGTCAACGAGAGCTAAATCAGCTCCCAAATCAAAAAGTTCTCTCTGCACTCGCTCAAAAACTGAATCAAGAAACGAACCAAGCCCTAAACTTCGAGCAAACCCTATAGCCGAATTTGCCTCATCAACATCTCCAATCACTTCAATTCTTATATCATCTTTTAACACTCTTAAATCTCCCCTAAGTGAAGTTTCACCTTCATCCCCCTTCCCAGAAAAATACTTCGGCATTTATATCAAAATATTTTGAGATCAATATTTGTTTAAAGAGTTATCTCTTATGATTTCAAATTGGAATATTTTTTATTCTGGCTTATTATTTGTTAGATTGATAATTTAACGTCAAGTTTACATCTAATCCTTCGAATGCCTCATGGATATCTTTATCGATCTCTTTAGAAATTGAACTGTTTGCTTCTCCTTTTAGATTAATAGTTATCTTTTTACCTGATATTGAAAATCTTTCAACAATTTTGCTTGAGATAACGTCTACTCCTGATATTGGATCTAATACTCCTTTTAGAATTAACTTTACTAAGATATCATCTATCACTATCAATCCTCTCATAGCATCATATTTCTTGATCGCGGAAAGAAGCCCTGTCATTGAAAGAACTGCACAATGCATCTTAATTTTAGGCAGACCCCCAAGTTCCTCTGAGATGTTCTTAAAAGTTATTTTATTTGCTTCTTCTAAGGTTTTACTTTTAGCTAATTCTGTAAGCATTGACGCCGTTGCTATGTTCGCCGCGCAACCATATGACTCAAATGATATTTTTTCTATCTTACGAGTATTTTCATCTATTTTCAGATATAATTTAATTAAATCTCCACATGCTACGCTGCCAACTTTTGCTGTAACGTCTGGATCATCCATTTTACCTACATTTCTAGGGTTCGTAAAGTGGTCTAGGACTTTTTCTGTATACCCTGTACGCCTATCTGTAGAAACTTGTTTATCCAAAGTTTATTTACACATGTTAATCAATACATCTCCTAGCTAAAAAATATTGCTAAATGGATATTCAATAATTTTGAATAAAATAATCGGATCAAGTAAATTCTAAAGATTAAAACTTATTAGTCATATTATGAATTAGAGGTCTTGATTCTGTTGTTAGAAGATCAATTGATGATCCGGCGTATTAAGGAGGGCACGGTGGTGGATCATTGTGAACCTGGAAGCGCTTTACGTGTATTGACTGCCCTCGGAATTGATAGCTCCTGTCGTAATCTTGTGTCTGTTGTCATGAATGTCCCTAGTGGAAAGATGAAAAAAAAAGACATCGTTAAGATCGCTGATAGATTTCTAAGTGCTACTGAAGCAAATAGGATTGCGTTGATATCTCCTAGAGCATCTGTCAACTTAATAAAATCTTATAAGGTCATTGAAAAGATAAAAATAGAGCTCCCTGAATCATTTGTTAATGTATTTAATTGCCCGAACCTAACCTGCATATCAAATACAAATGAACCAATAATGCCAATTATACTAGTGGAAAGTGATCCACCAAAACTTAGATGCAAATATTGTTCACGCTTTTTTAACCCAAATGAACTTGAATAACTAAAACATGTGAAGTGTATCTTATTGACTAATAAAAAGGGAATCCGTATTTACATGATTACCGTTTTTCTGATCTTACCCTTAATAATCGCAGCTTTTGTTTTTGGCGGTGTTTTTTTAGGTTATTATTTAACTGAATTACTAAACGCTCCAAGTCCGATTCTATATCCTTTGTTATTTTCGGCGATTGGTCTTGGTTTATCAATTCTTGTATCATTTATCATAGCGGCGCATCTAACGAAAAAAAAATAAAAAAAACAAAAAATTTGCTTTTTTGTTTTTTTTTAATTCTAATTACCCAGAATAAGAATTGCTATTACAATTCCGTAAATTGCAATGGCTTCTCCAAGAGCAGTGATGATGATCGCTGTAGTTCTTATTTCCGGCCTTTCTGCTGTACCTGCTAATCCTGCTGCACCAGCTTTGCTAACTGCCCAACCTGCACCTATTGCTGAGCCTGCGAATGCAATGGCCGCTGATAAATATTTGAATGATAATGCGCTGCTATCTGCTAGTAATGTAGGTTCCTCAGCCCCTGCGGCGAGATTCAATAGGAGAGTGAATGATAATGCAACAATGCCTAGGTAGTATAGAGGATTCGTTTGGATCTTCAATACGATTCAATAGCGGGTATTGACATATGTCTTTTAAACCTTTTCTAGCATTATATTAAAAATAAATTCATTTACTCTATTTAATTCATATATTACGTATATAATGGTGTCTTAATAATTGTAAACAATTATTTTTTTTAATAAAATTGAAAATCAGATATAATATTAAGTATAAATGCAACAATATTTAAAACAGATAGTTTTAATATCTGATAAACTCCTTTATATTAGGTATCTCTTGCTATAACTAAAAGATGATGTTAATGATACTAAATACTACCTCGGCCGTGATAAATGAACTCACTAACGCCGAGTCAAATATATCTATTCTATATGAAAAAATAGCACAACAATATCCACAAATACGGGAATTTTTTTTAGTGTATTCAAATGAAAATCGGAAAAATAAGATAATAATTCAACGTGCTTATTATGCTAAAAATAAAGATGATCTAGATGCTGAATCTGTCTTCAAAAAAGGATTAGACACATCAAAATATAGTTTAAAAAAAACTTTCCCTATTAGCTCAACCCTTGATGATATATTTCAGATAGCTGTTGAATCTGAAAAAACCACTATTCAACTATATAGCGATACAGCTAAGCTAAGCGCTGGTATAATGCCGTATCTTCATGATATTTTACAAACATTAATCGAAAAAAGGGGAAAACGAATAATTAAAATAGAGAAACGACGTAAAAAACTTACTATTCAATCAAACGATAATTAATATTTCTTAATTAATTTAAATTAATTACTCTAATATTAGCTAATTTCAAAATATCTATAATATGCAATAATTACTATAATGAATGTATCTTTGTAAGTTATTAAATAGTCTCTATAACTTGCGCATATTACTAATTCACTAATTCGATTCTACAGCTTTTAACGTTAACACTAGGAAATATCTCCCAAATAACTCTTGAATATCAGTTAGGCTTTTATTTAACCTATATGTCGCAATAATGATATCTGAATGTCGACTGTTTCTTCACAGACCACGGAAAATCTTAAGAAAAGATATGTTGGTTCCAGTATTAAACGAAAAGAAGATTTAAGGCTTCTTACTGGGCGAGGCCATTTTACAGATGATCTAAAATTACCCAATATGATCTATGCGTCATTTCTCAGATCTCCTTATGCCCATGCACGTATAATAAACATAGATACTGTAAAGGCCGCAAAACTACCCGGAGTTGTTGACATCATAACTGGTAATGATGATAGTCGACTTCTCCATTCTTGGATGAATCATCCAGGTATGAAGCATGGGCCTCAGCCCCCCAGATATTCTTTACCAACCGATAAAGTTCGATATGTTGGAGAACCTATAGCTGTTGTTGCAGGTGAATCGCGTGGCATCGCTGAAGACGCCATTGAACTAATAGAAGTTGAGTATGAACCTTTATCTCCCTTGACAAATGTTGATCAATCTTTAAAACCTAACTCTCCATTAGTCTGGGATGACTGGAAAGATAATATTTACTATAATGCATCTTATCATACAGGTGATATTAAGCAAGCCTTCTCAGACGCTGACATTATTTTAAAAGAAAAGATTTCAAGTCACCGATATGTTCCAACGCCATTAGAAAATCGTTCTTGGCTTGTTAATTATAATAAATATGATGGAACTTTAAATGTTAATTGTACTACCCAGTTCCCTCATATATTGAAAACTTATCTTTCTGAGATTTTCAACATACCTGAAAATTTAATTCGTGTGATCGCGATTGATGTTGGTGGTGGCTTCGGCCCTAAATCACATGTTTATCAAGATGAGATTGCTCTTGTAGCCCTCGCAATAAGACTCGGAAAACCAATCAACTGGGTTGAGGACCGACGAGAACACCTCAGTATGTTTAGTGAGCGTGAAGGCTCCCATGATATGGAGATCGCTGTGAAAAAAGATGGGACTATTCTTGGGGTTCGCACTAAAGCTTTAGTTGACTTCGGAATTTCAGGAATATTCTGGACTGAAGCCCAACCAGCACAAATTATTGCGTTATCAGTGCCTGGCCCATATAACTTCCAAAATTATGCTTACGAGACAACTGGAGTTGTAACAAACAAGTCTATGGCTGGAGCTCATAGAGGCTTCTGGAGACCTTTAGCTTGTATGGCTATAGAGCGAATGATAGACCTTTCTGCCAGAGCCATAGGAATGGACCCAATTGAAATGCGAATAAAAAATCTTATTCAACCCAGTCAATTTCCATTTAGATGTGCAAGCGGTGTACCTTATGACTCAGGGAATTATCCTGCAGCCTTCAAAAAAATCATCAATATCTCTGACTATTATAATCTAAGAAAATGGCAGCAAGAAATGCGAAATCAAGGTAAATGTATTGGAATAGGTATAGCCGCATATGTTGAATACACTGCACCCAATTCTTCCCGAGCAAAACAATATCTAGGTTGGAAAGTTGGTACTTATGGATCTGCTTCAATAAAAGTCAACCCTTCTGGAAAAGTAACTGTATTTACTGGGACAGCGCATCAAGGAATGTCCCACGAGACAATCTTCGCTCAAATAGTAGCTGATTATTTATGTGTGAAACTTGAAGATGTGGTAGTGGATGAAGGTGATACAGCTTCCGCACCATATGGAATGGGTGCCTGGGCTAGTAGGAACACCGTTACTGAAGGAGGAGCATGTGTAAAGGCAGCTCAAAAAATGAAGGAAAAAGTTCTTACAATTGCTGCTTTCAAATTAGGTGCCAACATTGATGAACTTACAATCGATGAAGGAAAAATATGGTCAACTGTAGATCCATCAAAATCAATCATGTTCAACGAAATAGCGTATCTAGCAATTCGTGATCCAACACAATTACCTGAAAATATGGACGCAGGTCTGGAAATATCAGTAACTTATGAGCCTGAAAGTGGTACTACCACAAGCTTTGGACTACAAGTTTCTGTTGTTGAGGTTGACATAGAGACAGGTAAACTAGACATTTTAAAATATTTTATAATTGACGACTGCGGTATTCCTGTAAACCCACGAACAGTATATGGCCAAATCCATGGATCTCTAATGCATGGTATAGGTGGATCTATTTATGAACAACTTGTATATGATGAAAGTGGTCAACTTCTATCTTCAACTTTCATGGACTACCTAATACCTACCTCCATTGACGGATGTCCCAAAGAACTAGTGATCGACCATATAGAAACTCCTTCTAGAGGACTCGGTGGATTCAAAGGCATGGGTGAAGGGGCAACAATAGGTGCACCCGCATCTCTTATGAATGCTGTAGACGATGCTCTGTATCTACTTGGTGTAAAGGTGACTGAAACCCCTCTATCACCCGAAAACATTCTGAAATCTATAAAAAAAGCCTCAATAAAACCGAATAATTAATCCAAATAATAAAAGTGTCCTTAAGCCTTAAATAAGTATTTGTTCTGCCAAGTAGGTGTAAGAGTGATAAAAAATGGCAGATAAACCCCATTTGAACCTTGTAATCACAGGACACGTAGACCATGGAAAATCAACAGCCATGGGTCATTTTCTGTATGAACAAGGAGCTGTTGATGATAGAAAAATCGCCGAATATGCTGAGCAATCTGAAAAGACAGGCGCAGGAGATACTTTTAAGTTCGCATGGGTCCTAGACAACTTAAAGGACGAACGAGAACGCGGTGTTACAATAGACTTAGCGTTTCAAAAGTTTGAAAGTAGTAAATTTAACTGTACCTTAATAGACGCACCTGGTCATAAAGACTTTATCAAAAACATGATTACCGGTGCAAGTGAAGCTGATGCGTCTATCTTAGTAATATCTGCTAAAAAAGGAGAATTTGAAGTTGGAACAGGCGTAGGTGGACAAAGTAGAGAACATGCCTTCTTGTTGCGAACACTAGGCGTGAAACAAATTATAGTCTGTCTTAACAAAATGGATGATAAACTAAATAATTATAGCGAGGAGCGATATAATGAAGTACTAGAATTGGCTAAACACCTACTGCAATCCGTAGGTTATGATATAACAAAAATCCATTTTATACCAACCTCTGGTTGGAAAGGTGATAACTTAACCAAACCCTCGGAAAATATGCCTTGGTATAAGGGTCCTACATTGATTCAAGCAATAGACCAACTTATACCCCCTGAAAAACCAATTGGGAAACCACTTAGACTCCCAATACAAGATGTTTATACCATCACTGGAGTGGGAACTGTTCCTGTAGGCCGTGTAGAAACAGGATCAATGAAAGTTGGCGATAAAGTCGTAGCAATGCCATCTGGTGTGCAAGCAGAGATTAAAACAATTGAGACACATCATACTACAATTCCAAGCGCTGAAGCTGGAGATAATATAGGCTTCAATCTTAGAGGAATAGATAAGAAACAACTAAAACGTGGTGATGTTTTGGGACACCCAGACAATCCTCCAACAGCTGTTGCAGAAATGCTTGCTCAAATTATAGTTGTATATCATCCAACAGCAATAGCCGCTGGATACACACCTGTAATGCATGCGCATACTACTCAAGCTGCAGCCACAATAATGGAAATAGTTGCAAAACTTGATCCGCGAACAGGACAAACTACAGAAGAAAATCCAAAGTCAATTAAAACAGGCGACGCAGCTCTAGTCAAAATAATGCCGTTAAGACCAATCTGTATCGAATCATTCAAAGAATTCCCAGAATTGGGAAGATTTGCATTAAGAGATATGGGTACAACCATAGCTGCCGGCGTAGTCAAGGAAATAACTAAAAAACATATTCCTGATCAAAAGAAGTAGATTATTAATTAAATAAATATTATTCAAATAGTAATCTTTGAATAATATTCATTCATTTTTATTTATTGTTCAATAACAAAGATGCTATAAACATAAATTTCTTTATATTATTCTTTATTTATTAGTAATCTATTGCTAATATATGTGTTAACTATATAGCTTAAGTTTTTGTTATTTTAATGATATTTGATAATTCTTTTGCTTCTATCTAGACGACATAGCTACTCTTTCTTGTTCATTCTTCTTTTTAATGGAATAACTATTATTGTCGTCATTTGCTGCAAGAATTAGCTCTTCTGCTAATACTTCTTCCAAGCTTCTTTGTGAGCTAAAGGTCGCTTCCCTTACTCCATTAGATATAAATCTGAGAGCTAAATCAACACGTCGAATTGGCGTCGTGTCTACAGATAAGTGATAAACAACTCCCCCATATGCAATTCTAGTTGTGTCTTCATTAGGCGCAGCATTCTCTACAGCTTTAACAAGTACACTAACTGGGTTTTTTCCGGTTTTAAGGTGAATAATGTCTAACGCTACCCTTACGGTGTTTATTAACCTCATTTTTTTTCCGCCCATTCGCCCCGTATTTTTAGCATTTTTACGTCCAAAATGCATAAGAGAATTTACCAGTCTCTCGACAATGTTTACATTGGCTTTAGCGAATCTTTTATGTTCATGTCGACCCATTGATGTTGGGATAAGGATTGTTTTTAGACTTATGACTCTTTGTAACCCTGGATTTGATACACTAACTTCTGATAGATCCCATTTTCGGAAAAGTTTTATTTTCTCAATATTTTCATTTTTTTCTGCTGAACCTGCAGCTTTAATAGACTCCATAGTTTCACCATCAATTAAATTAATTAGTTTTATCAAATAATTTATCGTCGAGATTTCTCTTTTCTTCCATATACTAATTCGTTAAGCGAAGTATCATTTATTTTAAAAATTTTCCACCTAACTCCAGGAATATCGCCCATTGCACCGCCCATTGAACCTCCTATTCCTTCAGCAACAACTTCGTCATGTTCGTCTATAAAGTTTAAGGCACCATCTCCTGGGAGAAACGCAGTTATTTGTTTTCCATTCTTCACTAATTGTATTCTGACACATTTTCTAATCGCTGAATTTGGTTGTTTTGACTCAATGCCTACTTTCTCTAACACAATTCCTCTTGCTTGAGGTGATCCTTCAAGTGGGTCTGCCTTCCTATCTAACATAGAAATTTTTCGGTTATAATGTTTGTCGGACCATCTAAGTCTTTGTTTTTTTACCTTGAGTCTCCTAGCTGAAAACTCTCCCGACGGTGACTTCATATGTATACACCATTAACTCGATCTAATCAAGTATAAAAGCGTGGTGTAGTTCAATGTTTATGGTTTTTCAACACCTATTGTTGTGTAACAATGTGAATATTATCTACTTCAAAATATCGTCTAGCAAGAAGTCTTGCCTTCTCAGCATTTTTTCCATTTCTACCAACTACTACTCCTTTGCGTCTTTGATCTACTACTACAACAGCCATCTTTGTGCCATCAAGTTTATCCGTAATTCGAACATCTGCAACGAATTTAGGATTTAGTGAATTCCGAATAAACTCTTTAGGATCCGAAGAATGTTCTATTAATTCAACAGGTTTCCCGACGAGCTTCTCTATGTTTTTAATGGAACTACCTCCCTTTCCTATCGCAAGCCCCATTTCTCCTTTATTAATAATAAACATCACCCTTTCGTTTTTGGAATCGATTAAACAATCTCGTGCCGTTGCACCACTGATGCTTTGAAATAAAGACATAAGTCCCAGTTCTTCAGAGGTCAGTTTGATTTTGTTAGACAAACAATGTATACTCCATTGAATAATAAGTCAGCTTAGTGTCTTAATCTATCCATTTAAGTCTAACGTAATACATTTTTTATTTCAGCGGTTATTTTATTTAAAATTTAATTCTTAAAATTTTAAGATTTATTTTAATTATTAATAAAATCTTCTGATTATTATCTATTTATGATACTAATTATTTTTGATTAACATTGTTTTTCACACGTATGCCTATTTTTAGATAGATAAATGAAAATAGTATTAAGTGCGCCCTGGCCGGGATTTTTTGGCAATTGAAATTAATCGTATTGCGTTTCGAACCCGGGTCAGAACGGTGACAGCGTCCTATGCTAGACCGAGCTTTTGGCAGAGAACAAGTCCAACTTGTTTCCCCTACACCACCAGGGCACCGTCTAACCCATCTTATTGGCTTCAGATAAATATTCCGTGGAAATTAAGATTTAGTTAAAAGTAAGGGATAATAGTTGGTTCAACACAGGCTAATCAGCGGGCTCGTAGCTCAGCCAGGTAGAGCATCGGAGAGAACCTATTTTCTCGGTGAAGCTTTTAACCCGGGGGTCCCGGGTCCGAAAACATAAAATGTCGGGAATCCCGGCGAGCCCGCTCCAAACCTATTTCTATATTAAAGTTAAAAGCAAACATTAAATAATGATTGACTAGTGTGCCTGATGATCGTTTTTGTATAGTTGGAGGCTCTAGAGTATTAACTCGACGGTGTCGTGATATATTTGAAAAAAAAAGTTAAAGAAGAAAAAAAAGAAACTTTTAGTGTCTTAGGACATATATTTGTGCCAAAACATGAAGTCGTTCCACCAAAAGACTATAAATCTCTTTGTAATAAATTCAATACACGTTTGGAATTGTTTCCGCATATCCTTTTCTCAGACCCAGCTATTCGAGAATTAGACGCTAAATCCACTGATCTAATAAAAATCACCCGAAAAAGTGAAACGGCTGGAGAAACAGTTTACTATAGATATGTAGTAGGTTAAAAAATGACTACTAAATTATCAGACACCAGTTCTTTTGATGTTTTAAAAGACATCTTAGATCAAGAGGGCGTAGCTAAACAACACCTGAATTCTTATAATGCGTTTATTTTAAACCAAATACAAAGTGTAGCTGATGAAGTTGGAAAAATTGAGGTTGAAACCATCGGGAACCCATATAAAGTATTATTTGGAAGAGTTAAACTTGGACAACCACGTGTTGTTGAGATTGATGGTTCGACAAGTAATATTTTTCCATTAGAAGCACGATTACGTGATTTGACTTATGCATCACCTATTCTTCTTGAAATGACGATAGAAGAAGGTGGCATAATCCGGGAGACTCAATTCCAACATATTGGTGATCTACCTATTATGATCCGCTCTAATCTATGTGTTCTAAGTAAAGTTCCAGAAGATCAACTTGTTGAAGTTGGGGAAGATCCAGCTGATCCAGGGGGATATTTCATCATACACGGAAGTGAGCGCGTTGTAGTAGGTTTAGAAGATCTCTCTCCAAATAAAATTCTTGTTGACATAGATAAAGTAGGGGTAAATCTTGTTTACAAATCCAAGATATATTCCTCTATAGTTGGGTATAGAGCTAAAGTTGAACTAATATTGAAACAAGATGGAGCAATTCAACTAAAGCTTCCTAGTTCTCCTGTTGACTTACCTTTTGTAATTATTTTAAGAGCCTTGGGTATTGAAAGCGATAAAGAAATTGCTGATTTAGTTTCTATGAAGCCCGAGTTACAAGATTTACTAGACGCTTCATTCGAAAAAGCCATGGACGCACCTAATTCTAATGAGTCCCTTGTTTACCTTGGACATAGAGTTGCCCATGGTATGCTTGATGAGTATAGAATCCGAAGAGCAGAAACAATCCTTGATTGGAGTCTATTACCCCATCTTGGGAAAACAAAAGAAAATAGATATGACAAAGCCGTATTTATAGGTGAAGCCGTCTGTCGATTACTAGAGCTCAAACTAGGTCTAGTCAAACCAGATGATAAAGATCATTATGGAAATAAAGTAATAAAATTTGCAGGACAAATGATTGCTGATCTTTTCAGAACAGCTTTTCGTAATCTAACTCGAGATATCAAATACCAATTAGAGCGAATGGGTCAACGTAGGGGAATAAACGCCGTTGGAGCAGCAATAAGGCCTGGAATTATTACTGATAAGCTAAACAACGCTATTGCAACTGGTAATTGGGGACGAGGTAAGGTTGGGGTAACTCAGCTGTTAGACAGAATGAATTATCTTTCAACTATTAGCCATCTTAGACGCATTCAATCTCCTCTGAGTCGAACACAGCCTAACTTTGAAGCTAGAGACCTCCATGCTACACACTTTGGAAGAATTTGTCCTAGTGAGACACCTGAAGGTGCAAACTGTGGACTAGTTAAGAACTTAGCTTTGTCAGCAGTAATTTCAGTCAGCGCCAATATCGACGAGATTCTAAATAAGCTTCTCGAAATCGGAGTTCAAACTGTCCGAGAAGCGTCAAGGGATATAAAACTTGATGGTTGTAAAGTATTTATTGACGGGCGTTTTGTTGGGTTTGTAAAAAACGGCGACAAACTCACGTCATCATTTAGAAACTTACGGCGAGAGGGACAGATTCAACCACATGTCAGTATTTATCATTCTATATCAAACGACAGTCGAGCCGCTGATCGCATTTATATTAGTTGTAGCGCAGGACGAGTTATTCGCCCACTAATTATTGTAAAAGATGGACAGCCACTTTTAACTGATGAAATCATTAATAATGTAATAACCAAAAAAATTAGCTGGAACGATCTAATACATATAGGCGTTATCGAACTTGTTGATGCCAACGAAGAAGAGAACACATATATTGCTACCAGTCCAGAAACAACTAATGATGAGCATACTCATCTCGAGCTACACCCTTCTTCTATTTTTGGAGTAGCCGCATCTATAATACCATATCCAGAACATAATCAATCTCCAAGAAACACATATGAATCAGCTATGGCAAAGCAATCTCTCGGATTCCAAACACCTACTTTTCTATTCAATACATATGTTCGACAACATCTAATGGTTTATCCACAACCACCTCTAGTGAGAACAAATTCTGCAACCATCCTCAATTTAAACGATAGACCTACTGGACAAAACTGCATAGTAGCTGTTCTATCATTTGAAGGCTATAATATTGAAGACGCGATCGTAATGAATAAGTCTGCTATAGATCGAGGTTTAGGTCGAACTTTCTTCTATAGGATTTATGAGGCCGAAGCTAAGCAATACTTAGGTGGTATGAACGATATCTTCGAAACTCCTTCGTCTGAATCAAATACAAGAGGTTATCGAGGAGAAAAATATTATCGTCTTCTTGAATCGGACGGTGTAATTATGCATGAGGCTGTTGTTACAGGAGGAGATGTAGTAATTGGTAAAACTAGTCCACCTAGATTTATGGAAGAATATCGGGAATTCGAAATTAAAGGACCTTATAGACGTGATACATCTATTGGAGTAAGACCGTCCGAATCTGGAGTGGTTGATACTGTATTCCTCACCGAGAACCAAGAAGGTGGAAAGATGTACAAAGTTCGTGTAAGAGATATGCGAGTACCTGAAATTGGGGATAAGTTTGCTTCTAGACATGGTCAGAAAGGAATAGTTGGATTAGTGGTTAACCAAACTGATCTACCATATACCGCAGAAGGGATTGTTCCTGATGTAATTATTAATCCACACGCATTCCCATCAAGAATGACTGTTGGCCAATTTGTCGAGTCATTAGCTGGTAAAGCTTCTGCTTTAAGAGGAAGACCTGTCGATGGTTCAGCTTTCACAGGGGAGAACATTGAATCGATTGAAAAAACTTTGATTGAACACGGATTTCAGCCTTCAGGGAAGGAAACACTTTATGATGGTCGAACCGGGAAAAAATATGCTGTTAACATCTTCATGGGTGTAGTGTTCTATCAAAAATTACACCATATGGTTGCTGATAAAATACATGCTCGAGCTCGAGGTCAAGTTCAAATGCTTACTAAACAACCTACTGAAGGAAGAGCACGAGGTGGAGGCTTGAGGTTTGGAGAAATGGAGCGTGATTGCCTTATAGCCTATGGTGCGTCGATGATGCTTAAAGATCGACTTTTAGACGAAGCTGATAGAACTGAAATACATGTTTGTGAAAAATGCGGGCTTATTTCTTACTATGATGGCAAAGCCAGAAAATACACTTGTCGACTTTGTGGTGACGGAGGGACAATTTCTACAGTTGTAATCGCATATGCATTCAAGCTTTTGTTACAGGAAATGATGAGTCTAAATATTGCTCCTAGACTTTTACTAAAGGATGTGGTATAAATAATGCCGTTCGAAGAATCAGTTAGATCAGTAAACGGAATACGTTTTTCTGTTTTCTCCCCAAGTGAAATAAGAAAATACTCCGTTGTAGAAATTACGGCTCCAGAAACATATGATGAAGATGGCATGCCTGTCTCTGGGGGGCTTATGGATAATCGTTTAGGAACACTTGAACCTGGTCAAAAATGTGCTACATGTGGGAATACCGCCACTCGTTGTCCTGGTCATTTTGGTCATGTGGAATTAGCAGAACATGTGTTACATATCGCATTTGTTGATGAAATTAACAAACTCTTAATTATCACATGTAGGCAATGCGGTCGCGCTCTTCTTCCGCAAGAAGAGATTGATTCATATAAGGCCACAATAGCAGAAAAGTTTTCATCTTTTCCATCAATACGCACCACCATTGTAAAAGAAATAAAAGAAAAAGCAAAAAAAGCAACAGTTTGTCCACACTGTGGAAAACCAAAATTTGAAATTGAATTTACTACACCTACTGTATTTCATGAAGTGACTGAATGGGGTGGTGCAACTAGGCTTTTACCGGTCGCCATACGCGAAAGATTGGAACGCATAAAAACTGAAGATCTTGAGCTCCTCGGATATGATCCAAATTCTGCAAGACCTGAATGGTTTGTTCTTCAAGTAATACCAGTACCAGCTTTAACTGTACGTCCATCAATAACACTAGAATCCGGTGTTAGATCAGAAGATGATCTAACCCATAAAATTGTTGATGTTTTACGAGTAAATCAACGAGTTAGAGAAAGTAAAGAATCAGGCACTCCACCTCTTATAGTACAAGACCTAGTTGACCTTCTCCAATATCACGTAACAACATTTTTTGATAATGAAGTCTCAGGTATTCCACAAGCTCATCATCGTTCAGGGCGCCCTCTTAAAACTATAAGTCAACGCCTAAAAGGGAAAGAAGGTCGGTTCAGAGGAAGCCTATCCGGAAAAAGAGTTGACTTTTCAAGTAGGACGGTAATATCTCCTGACCCAAATTTGGATCTTGGTGAAGTTGGTGTTCCATTTGAAATAGCTAAGAAACTAACAATTCCCGAGAGAGCTCTACCTTGGAACATGGAATTCCTGAAAAAACTAATAATTAATGGACCTGACAAACACCCAGGCGCAAATTATATAATTCGACCCGATAAAGTAAAAATACGTTTAGATTATGTTGCTGACCGTGAAACACTTGCGAATTCATTAAGCAAGAATTTTATTGTTGAACGACATTTAATGGACGGTGACATAGTTCTCTTTAATCGACAACCATCTCTCCATAGAATGTCGGTAATGGGACACTACATCAAAGTTTTACCTTTCCGAACTTTTAGACTTCACCCCGCAGTTTGTCCACCTTATAACGCAGACTTTGATGGCGATGAAATGAATTTACACGTTCCTCAAAGCGACGAGGCCAGAGCCGAGGCAATAACTCTTATGGAGGTTCAAAGTCAGCTACTCTCACCAAGATATGGTGGACCTATAATTGGTGGAATACGTGACTTTTTAACCGCTTCATTTCTCTTAACTAGTGACTCAACTACCCTATCTAAGGACGAATTCACCAATCTAGCGTTGGCCGGAAAATATTTCGGACCTCTCCCTGAACCCATACAGGTTAAACCTTCTATCGCTTATAGTGGAAAACAACTATTTTCATTATTTTTACCTAAAGATTTTAACTATGTTATGTCTTCTAAATGGTCTAAAGGCGCAAAGAAAAAGGATGTAGTAATAAAAAATGGGGTACTTATTAGCGGAGTAATTGATAGAGCCGCCATAGGTGCTGAAGAGCCAGATAGCCTACTACATCGAATAGCAAAAGATTATGGACCTGAGATTACACGAAAATTCCTCAACTCAATTCTAACATCCCTTAAATCATTCATAACCCGAAGAGGTTTCACTTTTGGCTATGATGAACTTGTACTCCCAACAGATAAACAACAAGAAGTGTTATCTACTCTTAAGGAATCATATTCAAAAATATCTGACCTCTTTGAACAACATAAAAATGGTAATATGCGCTTAGCAAAAGGATTATCCGCAGAGGAAGCTCTTGAACTATACATAGTTAATGAACTTTCTAGGGCTAGAGATAAAGCAGGTCGACTAGCTGATAAATCCTTCCCTACTGATAATGCGGGTCTAATAATGGCTAGAACAGGAGCTCGCGGGTCATTACTTAACCTTGGACAGATGACCGCATCGCTAGGACAGCAATCAGTAAGAGGTAAACGAATTGAAAAAGGTTTTCGAGACCGCGCTCTACCACATTTCACTTCAAACGATCCTTCTCCAAACTCTAAAGGATTTGTTCTAAGTAATTATCGTGGTGGGTTATCTCCTGTAGAATTCTTCTTCCATGCTATGGGTGGTCGGGAAGGACTCGTTGATACTGCTGTTCGAACGCAACAAAGTGGGTATATGCAGCGAAGACTTGTTAATGCTATGGAACACTTAAGAGTGGAATATGATTTAAGTGTTCGAGACCCATTTGGGAATATTATTCAATTCTTATATGGTGAAGATGGGATTGATCCATCGAAAAGTGATCATGGAAAAGCTGTTAATATAGATCGAATTGTCGAAACAGAAGCCATAACATCCAAAGTAACAAAAAAAGCAACTCACAACGATATAAAGAAGATAATATCCAGACATATGGTAGATATTAATCAAAAATTGTTGATTGATCTGGAAAAGGCTTTATTAGCATATCCTTTATCAATTGATTCATCAAAAAGAGTTTGCAAACGTGTACTTGAACTCATTAAAAAAGCGTCGGTTGAACCCGGGGAAGCAAGTGGAATAATCGCTGCACAATCAATAGGTGAACCTGGAACTCAGATGACTTTACGTACTTTCCACTTTGCAGGAGTAAAAGAAAGGGATGTTACTCTTGGATTACCTAGGCTTATTGAGTTAGTAGATGCTAGAAAAGCTCCCGGAAAAACATCGATGACAGTATATGTTGATCCAAATATGATTTCTAAAGCAATCAATAAAGCTTCAAAAGAAAATTCAAAAGAATGGAGCAAGTTAGATAAAACCAAAGTATCTGCAGAAAAAGATAAGATTGCTAATCAGGTAGTTCTGAAAGTAGCACGGAATATATTATTTACCAGTACATTAAACGTTCTAAAGCAACCTGAAATCGATCACATTTCTAATAGAATCAAACTTATTTTAGATAAAGAAAAATTAATTGAAAGGGACTGTACTGTTGAAATGGTTAAAGAAGCCGTTCAAACAGCAAAGCGCAAATCAGAGGCTGATATTGATAATGCAGTGATATATGTTGACGTAGGAAGCGTTGATCTAACAACTTTATACAATCATATTAATAAAAGTGTAAAGTCTAAAGTAAAAGGTATTCCCGGAGTCAAAAGGGTTACCGTTGAGAAAGAAGATGATGAGTGGATTATTCGAACTTCAGGATCAAATTTGCAGAAAACTCTTAGAATTGAGGGAGTTGACGTTACCCGAACAACTACCACTAGTGTATTCGAAATATATCAAACATTAGGAATAGAAGCAGCTCGTACTGCTCTTATCAAAGAAATAACCACGACATTAGAAGAACAAGGTCTTGAAGTAGATATGAGACACATTTCCTTACTATCTGACTTGATGACATCTAAGGGTTACCTACAACAGATCGGCAGACATGGAATTGCCGGATCAAAGACTAGTGTTTTAGCAAGAGCTGCATTTGAAATTACAGTACCCACACTAGCTGATGCTTCTGTAAAAGGTGAAATCGAAGAACTCAAAGGAGTAACTGAAAATGTTATAGTCGGCTTACCCATACCTGTAGGCACAGGAATGATGGACGTATATATGGAAGGTTAACAAATTGAATAAGAAAAACATGAATAAAATATTAACTCTTATAATGAAAACTGGGAAAAGTATTATAGGTTATAAAGAAGTTCAAAAATCTGTCCGTGGATCAAAGCTAATAGTTTACTCTTCACAATTATCTATGGAGCGAAAAAAAATATTAGAAGACGACTGTAAATCTAAAAGTATTCCATCAATAGAATATGATGGGAGTAGCTTTGAACTAGGATTAGCTTGTAGAAGGAATTTTCGTATATCCGCTCTTGCAGTCAAATCCTCTGGTGACGCTGATTTAAGTTCTCTAGACTCAATTATTAATTCTTAATATTGAAATAATAGTTATATGCATAAAGGTCTTCCTAACCCATATTCTTATAGAAAACATATCTATTACCTAAGTGTTTACTGTATTCATTGCGTATCCTTAGTTTTTTTTCCGCCTACTTTTGCACCGATTAAGAACATGATTAAGCCTATTATTGTGATGAATTGTAAAAGTAGCTCTATTTCTTGACCTGTTTTGACAGTCGATTTTTTATTAAGAATTTCAAATACAACGCTTTTATCATCCGGTGACGCAATATTATCAAAAACTACATAATATGTATCTGATCTCTCTATATTTAAAGTAAAATTAAAACTGCTTTGTGCGACTGCGGACTCGTAAACATTTGTTGTTCCACCAATCATCCACTCATTATAGCTTTGATTATTCATGACATAAAAGTTCAAAGCCCCGTCTGATTTATACCATCCATGTATGTTTTCTCCGAGGAAGAACGTCTCTGGAAGATTAACTGGGATTGGTGTATAATTGAACGCCTGAACCCTTAGAACTATCTTTTGTAGTATTGGCTCATCATGATAAGATATATTTGCAATTCCAAGCAAATTAGAAAAATCTTCAGGAACTTCTGGGTTAATGAACCCAAAATAAAGTCCAGATATTAGTAATAATACCCCCAGAACTACTATTTTAGTTTTCAATTTTGCTACTATTCACAGTAGAAAATCCAACATTTATCTCTTTCTGATGTTTATTTATTAATTAATTTTAAATTTTTTATATTCTTTAAATAAGATATTATTCTTTCTGAAAACCTGTGATTTAAGGGGATAAATATTTAAACAGAGTCACCTCTAGCCTCTCTATAAAAGTGTGTGGAAGCTGATTTTAGTTCGAGATTTAATAAGGAGCAAAAAATATTGATTGATCTTAAAATAATTGAATTAGACGAATCTAAAATAAGGTTGAAAATATCTGGGATTCATAGAAGTTATGCCAATGCAGTGAGAAGATTTGCATTAAGTGAAGTGCCCGTTATGGCAATAGATGACGTGGTAATCTTGGAAAACTCTTCTATACTCTATGATGAAATATTAACTCACAGATTAGGGTTAATTCCTTTATTTACAGACCTTAAAAGATATGTATTGCCTGAGGATTGCGATTGCCACAGTGATCTTGGATGCAGTAAATGTCGGGTTCTTTTGGGTTTAGATGCGGAAGCAACAGATCGTATCCGTAATATATATTCTGGAGATCTAGTTTCCCAAGATGATAAAGAAACAAAACCTATTAGTGAGCTTATTCCCATTGTTAAATTATCCCCCGGTCAAAAAGTGAAACTTGAAGCTTACGCTCGCTTGGGGCGGGGCAAAGATCATGCAAAATGGCAACCATCTTCAGTTTCAGTTCTAAAACCCGAAGATAATAATGAGTACAAATTTGAACTTTTAATCGAGTCAGTGGGAGCTTTACCTGTTGCAGAAATTCTATCCCACTCATTACAAATACTAAGGAAAAAAATAGATATGATACATGATAATCTAGAGGAGGCAAATAAAGTTGAAAAGGAAAAAACAAAATCTGCATCTTGATCACACTATCTCCAAACTAAAGAAAGTCAGTAGAGATAATAAAATCTCTCTTTGGATGACCGTGTCACGATACCTTGAAAAAACTAAATCTGGAAAAGTAGCTGTTAATATTGGTAAAATCAATAAATTAACCAAATCTGGCAATGTAACTGTGGTACCGGGAAAAGTTCTTGGCAGTGGAAATATTGATCATAAGCTAATTGTTGGCGGTTACTCGTTTTCAGAATCAGCAAAAGCGAAAATAATAAATGCTGGTGGAAAAGCTATATCCCTTGAGGAAGCGTCTAATTCATATCCAGACGGAAAGAAGGTAAAACTCATTGGCGGATAATATTGAGAGTAAAACTGAACTAGTTGTCGACGGTTCAGGTCAAATAGCTGGGAGACTCGGCTCTAAAATTTCAAAACTCCTATTGGAAGAAAAACATATTTATGTAATTAATGCGGATCTAATACTGATTTCAGGGACAAGAGAGGCAACTCTAAAGAAGTTTTTTGCAAGGCTTGAACTTGGAAGTATTATTAACCCAAAATATGGCCCATTTCATCCTAGAAGTCCCAGTAGAATATTTTCAAGAATGGTGCGGGGTATGGTACCTCGAAGAAAACCAAGAGGCTTGAAAGCTATACAACGGCTCCGAGTATATGAAGGTGAACCTGATAGACTAAAAAGTTTACAGCGACAAATTTTTAAGGATACTAAAGCCTCAAAACCTATTGCTTATTATACTAGTCTTGCTGAAATAGCTAAAACAATAGGTTGGGCAGGAGAATAGAGTGAATAAAAATGTTGAAATCTAAAAAAACAAAACAATTAATTATGTCTGGCTCCAGAAAAACAGCCAAAGCCACAGTATTTGTACGTCCTGGGATAGGCCGTATTAGATTTAACAAAATTCCTGTTGAAATAATACCTAATGTAATTGCTCGTGAACGATTAATGACACCAATAATAATTGCAGGCGAGCTACGAAACAAGGTGGATGTAGATATTCAAGCTTCAGGTGGTGGAGTCATGGGTCAAGCAGACGCCTCAGCTATAGCTTTGTCTAAGGCATTAATTACATATTTCAAATCTAAGGAGTTAAAAAATAATATAATGGCTGTAGATGAATATTTAGTAAAAGGTGATCCACGACAATCTGAACCCAAGAAATTTGGTGGACCCGGTGCTAGAGCTCGAAAACAAAAGTCATATAGGTGAGTTGGTAAATTGCTAATTCCTGTACGGTGTTTCAGTTGTGGTACTCTAATTGGAGATAAATATCAAACATTTGCGCGTAAAGTAAAAGCAGGTGACGATCCTGAAGAAATTCTAACCTCTCTTGGTTTAACACGATATTGTTGTAGGAGTATGATTATTTCAAACGTTGATATTATTGATCAAATACTACCTTATTATGAGGCTATAGCTAAACGAAAAACTGAATATATCTCTCCATAAATCGTGACTTACTTTTGGCTGATGCGCCAATAAAAAAAATTGACTATCGCCTTTGCTATAATAGTCGAGGCCAACTAGCCATTGAAGTTGACATAATTGTAGGTGAAAATAAGGGTCGAGCTATGGCCCCTTCGGGAGCCAGTGTTGGGCGAAACGAAGCAAAAAGTTTTCCCAATGGAAGCCCGTATGAGTGCCTTAATAAAATAAAAAGTTACTCAAATATTTTGATAGGGCTAGACGCTACTAATCCACAACTTATAACATCCAAGCTTATGGAAATAGATAGTACATCTAATTATAGTAAAATTGGTGGAGCTGCAGCTTATGCCATAACAATAGCAGCTGTTGATGCTGCTGCTCAACATCTTAATATTCCTATTTACAATTTAATAAATTCATCTGTCACTCCAAAGCTTCCGTATCCTATTGGTAATTTTATAGGTGGTGGGATGCATGCAGGACCTGGTGCCCCTGATATACAAGAATTCTTATCATGTGCTGTGGGCGCAAAAAAAATTTTGGATGCATTACAAGCCAATGTTCTGGTTCACAAAGAAGCTCGGAAAATTATAGGGAAAAATGAACCTCTTTTCCCTGGGGGAAAGGGAGATGAGGGTGCTTGGGCTGCGTCTCTTAGTAATAAAGAAGCATTTGAAATAGCCTCGGAAGCAGTTAATAACATATCTGATAAGGTCGGTTTTAAGGTAAGCTTAGGTATAGATTTTGCCGCATCATCATTTTGGGATCAAGAGAATAAACTTTATGTGTACAAAAGAGACGGTCGAAAACTTAGTGGAGATGATCAAGTAACTTATGTCTCTGAATTAGCGGATAAATATAATCTGATATATCTTGAGGATCCTCTTCATGAGGACGCTTTTGAAGATTTCGCTAAATTAACAAAATCCGTTAAACACTCTTTTGTTACTGGTGATGATCTATTAGTTACAAGCTCAAAAATGTTAGAAAAAGCCACATCTCTTAACTCAGTTAACTCAGCTATACTAAAAGTAAACCAAGCTGGTACCTTGGGTGACGCTCTTAATTTCGCTAAAACAGCGGCTAAAAACAATATTTCTTTAATAACCTCTCATAGATCTGGTGATACATCGGATAGCCATATTGCACATGTGGCTGTAGCAACTAGTTCTAAGATGCTTAAGACAGGAATAGTTGGCGGCGAAAGAACAGCTAAGTTGAATGAACTCATCCGTATTAATGAATCTACAATATTAGCGACTGGCAATGATTTACCAATGATTGAATTACTTTTGTGACTTTCCTATAGAAAATAATTAAGTAGAACAAAATAGTCGGGCTTTAAATGAGTAAAATAGGATCCGTTTACAGATTTATCTATGGGTCTCTAATGAGTAAACCTACATATTTTAGTTGGGTAGTCCCAGATAAACTAGCTGCAAGTGGGAGGCCTATGAGTGAACCAGAAATATCGTGGATCTCTAAACAAGGAATAAAACACATACTAAGTCTTACAGAAAAATCTTTACCTTTAGACTGGTTAAACAGGAACGGGGTAGAAAATAAGCACATTTCAATGATTGATCACTCCACACCATCATTTGAGAACCTTGGGAAAGCCACACAATTTATCAACAAAAATATTGCTTCTGGATACTCAGTTCTAATACATTGTGATGCTGGGAAGGGACGAACTGGTACAATTATAGTCGCCTATTTAGTCAAACATGAAAATATGACCGTTAAACAGGCCATTCACTATATACGATCAAAAAGGAAAGGTTCTATTGAAGAAAAACAAGAGTCAGCATTATATTCATTAGGCTTAAGTAAATAAGGTTATAATATCATCACTGTGAGCTCTACTTAGTTGGTATTGGTTTGAATGAAAACCCGTTCGATAACACATAAAGAATCTGAAGAACTTCTCATAAAGATAAGGCATAATTGGCCAAGCGAAGTTCACCCTTCTACGCTAAAGGGTGTTTTATCAACTCAAGTCGCTCCAACCACCAAAATTGTCGCATGCGGCCAATTCTTGGCTATTCACAAAGATGAGAAAGTTATTCCATTCTTAGGTGATAATGATACCTTACGCTTTTTTCCTTCAATTACTGTTCACTCAGGTGCAATATCTCATGTATGCAACGGAGCAAATATTATGAGGCCCGGAATAATCTCCTTCAGCGAATATAGCAAAGGTGATATTGTAATTGTCATTGAAGCTAAATACCATAAACCCATAGCTGTAGGGGAATCTACTCTATCCTCAAAAGATTCTGAAGACGCAGTAAAGGGCGTGATTATCCAAAACCTTCACTATGTTGGTGATAAGGCCTGGGATGAAGGGAAGAACATACGCAGGGGCACATAAGGTAAATTTTAAGAACCTAAAAATCAAATGGCTTTGACAAAAGAGAATTAATACCATTTATTCCAATAAATTTTCAAGGTTTTTATGATATGACTTGTCAGTGAAAACCTAATAGTAACAAATAATATAGGAATTGGTTAAGAATGTCACAAGGATTAGTCCAGAAAAATAAAGGTAAATCAGCGGATCAAGTATATCTTAAGGCACTTCCTTTCAGGTCAATTGAGGAATTACCAGATATTAAAAAAAATATTGCTTCAAACTTCATAGTAATACTTAGAATAACCCCTTTAGCACAACGAAATACAGAAGAGCTAAAGAAAGCGGTTGAAGAATTATATGCTTATACTGCGTCAATTGGTGGTGATATCGCAAGACTTGGCGAGGAAAGAATTGTTGTTACACCTCCCAGTGTACGTATATGGCGAGGGTTAATCTAATAAATTTTTAGTGCCTCTAAAACCATTGGGTTATATGTCGGTATCCTAAATAATCTTGAAATTGTATATGCCATATTCTCAACTTTTCTCTTTTCCCCATGATTGATAATTACCTGTTTTAATTTAGGTCTAAGGCGAGAAACGTATCTCATTAATTGATTATAGTCGCTGTGGCCACTAAATCCCTCGATCCTCTCAATATTACAGTGAACATCCACGATTCTTATCTTCCCATCTTCATTTGGTCGGTTAAATTGTCTAGCTCCATCTAGTATTCTTCTACCCAGAGTCCCAGATATTTGATAAGACACAAATAAAATCTTGTTTTTTTCAGACGGTGCCAGTTCAGCAAGATATTCTACTACTGGTCCACCTTCTAACATTCCTGAGGTTGCCATAATTATGGCTGGGCCTTCCTGCAACGCCTCTGATCTATTACTTGGATGATCTATAGTTGTGAAATATTCTGATATGAATGGGTTTTCACCTTGTTCTCCAATTTTTTTTCGCAGATCTCGGGATAGATAATCAGGATAGGCAACATGTATCGCTGTTGCATCTGATATCATTCCCTCTGTAAAGATAGGAGATTCGGTTAAAAGACCTTTCTTCATCAATCCATCTAAGATTAGCAATATTTCTTGTGACCGTCCTACTGCCGGAGTTGGAATAAGTACCTTTCCACCTTCTTTTAATGTTTGATTAATTGAATGAACTAAACTCATTTCAACTTCTTCCTTGTTTGGCATAATGTCTTCTTTTGCCCCATATGTGCTCTCCATGATTAAGGTTTCAACTCTAGGGTAATTCCAAGACGCACTATCAAAGAGTGATGTCATCGCATATTTGAAATCACCTGTATAGACCAAGTTATGTGCTCCCTCGCCTATGTGCAGATGTATTGTGGATGATCCTAATATATGCCCTGCATTGTTAAGAACAAGCTTAACATCTGGGGATACATCAGTAACGACTCCATACGGGATTGTTATGCAATGTTTGATTACTTCCCTAACATCTTTCATGTCATATAGTTGACTAGTACCTTCCATAGATGCAAGCTTGACAAAATCACTTTGAAGTAAAATCATTAAAGGAAATGTAGGTTCAGAACAATAAACCGGTCCATCATATCCATATTTGAAGAGCGCTGGGAGAAAACCTTGATGATCCATATGTGCATGACTTAACACTACTGCGTCTAAATCTCCCAGATCAATATCTGCCCAATCAAGTCGGGGATATGCATCTCTCGGGTTTTTTGCACCTGGGTGGATACCGCAATCTAAAAGGATCTTACTTTCAGAACTTTTTACTAGAATTGACGATCGTCCTACTTCCTGAAACCCTCCAAGTGTATGAATTGATACCTCTGAATCTGATACTAGCCGTGACCTAAAGATTTTTTCTCCTGTTTGCTTATAGATTCTTTCTCTTTCATCTGAACCCGCCTTGATAGTGTGATATATTGTTTGAAGTGTGGGGGAAGGAATATGGGGCGCTTTCTTTATTTTTAACATCCACCCTGTTTTCTCTATTAAAGATAATTGGTCGAAGCCTTTATCGATTACTAAAAATTGAGGGTCATTGGCTTCAATCAGAATTTCCCCTAGTGCCGTATCTGCAATAATCCCTGAAACCTTCGCTTCATCCGGTAGATTGTCTGATAGTATGTCTTTTGCCTCAGACTCTGGTTTTCTAATTGATTTATCTGCTCGTACTACAACTCTCTTTTTAATAGAATTAACTATATTTGATATGATCTGATTATTCTCATATAAAAAACGAGGATTCTTTGTGTATAACGCTATTTTAGGCCCTTCATATTCTACCCGTGTTATTCCAGCTTCTTTTGGTATGTTTTGGAGAACAATTCCCATTAAATTATTTGAAGTATTTGAGTTCAGCCTTTGCCCCAAAACTAAACTCTTCCAAGTGGATTACCTACAGCTTCAGTCTTCTCTTTATCACTGAGCTCTTTGAACCCCTTTTTTGTTATTACAATTGCATCGTAGCCATCCCCTGTACCTGCATTCCTCTTTATGGCCGCTACGATTGATCTTAATGCAATTGGAATACCCTCCTTAATCGACATTCCTTCATGATATTCATTTTCAAGAATTCCGTAAGCTACTGGTGATCCACTTCCTGTCGAAACATATTTCGCTTCTGAAAGTGATCCGAAAAGATCAATATGAAATACATTTGGCCCTTTGCTATCATATCCTCCGACTAAAACATCTGCATAGTACGGAAATAATCTAGCGGAATAAAAAACGTTAGAGGTCAGCCTTGCTGCCGCATTTAAGGGAATAGGAACCCCATGTTCTAGCTTGTACATATTTGCATGATATCTGAGTATGTCAACTACATTTTGAGCATCAGCTACTCCACCTGCTATCGTCATTGCTAAATGATCATCAATCTTTAGAATCTTCTTCACATGTTTATGAGCTATAAAGTACCCGCCAGCAATAGCTCTAGTGTCTGACGACAAGATCACTCCTTCTTTACACACAATACCTACAGTTGTAGTACCATGCAACGCATTTGTAACATTAGTTTTATTATTAATAGACAATCCCAATTTCATCACATAGGTGCTAAATTAAAGCCATTAGAGCTTTTTTAGCGACTATTATAAGTGTATAACTCTCTTTAGATAAGTCTTGCGGATTAATTGAAATATTTAATGAAATAATGGAGACCTTAAATTATAGAGTTTTTGGGAGTAAAGTCAGCGGGGGTTGCCAAGCCAGGTCAACGGCGCGAGAATTAATACGCGATGCTTAGGAGGTCCTTACTTAGGATACCTCGTCCCATAGGGGTTCGTGGGTTCGAATCCCACCCCCCGCACTTGATATTCGGAATACCAAACATAAAATTCGAATTATACAAAATGTTTTTCCTAGTTGATGAAATATGATGAGTTCTGATGTTGGTGGTATTGATTTAAATACACAATTTTGACCACTTAGTATGCTCTGAAAAATTGATCAGTAAAAAATTAGACACCGTAATCATGAAAATGAAACCTATAATCCAATTATTTTTATTTTTGTCTCTCTTAATAATTGTAATTCCATCTGCATTAGCCGCTGATCCTGCAGGAGATATAACGTTAGCCGAAGATCCCAATGCACCTGTGAATTTTACTTGGACCTTGGTAGCGGCTTTTCTGGTGTTTTTGATGCAGGGTGGTTTCGCAATGCTTGAGGGCGGTCTTGTAAGAGCGAAGAATGTTAGTAACATCATGATGAAGAACCTCTCTGATTTTGCCGTAGGGAGTTTAGGTTTCTGGGCCATCGGGTTCCCACTAATGTTCGGTGCAAGTGTAGCAGGAATATTTGGTGCAAGTAACTGGTTACTCACTGGTGAAGCCTATGATGTGAACACTTATCTTCTATGGATATTCCAAATGGTGTTTGCTGGTACTGCGGCAACTATAGCTTCTGGTGCTATGGCTGAGCGGACAAAATTCAGAACATATTATATAATTAGCTTCCTAATAACAGCCCTCATTTACCCAATATATGGACATTGGGTTTGGGGCGGAGGGTGGCTATCTAATCTTCCTTTCGGACTAGGTCATTTAGACTTTGCAGGTTCAGGAGTAGTTCATATGGTTGGAGGCGGAGCTGGTTTGGCTGGTGCATTATTGCTTGGAGCTAGAATTGGGAAATATGATGAAGACGGTAAACCTAGAGCAATACCTGGACACAGTATCTCTATGGTTGTTCTTGGCGTCTTCATATTATGGTTTGGTTGGTTCGGATTTAACGCCGGTAGTACTCTTGCTGCAACAGAGCTAAGAATATCAGTAATCGCAGTTACCACACTCCTTGCAGGTTCAGCTGGCGGATTCGCGGCTACCCTCTATACATGGAAAAAATTTGGGCGTCCAGATGTTACTATGACTGGTAATGGAGTGATCGCTGGTCTTGTTGCTATCACAGCACCTTGCGCTTGGGTTGAGGCTTGGGCCGCTGTTGTAATTGGGCTTGTAGCAGGTTTTATCATGGTTGAAAGTGTCCTATTCTTCGAGAAGAAAGGTATAGACGACCCTATTGGAGCCGTATCGTGTCACCTTATCGCAGGAATCTGGGGTCTGATAAGTGTCGGTATCTTTGCTGATGGAACTTATGGAATTTATTCAACGGAAGCCCCATTCGTCACTGGTCTTCTCTATGGAGGAGGTATAGGACAATTGGTAGCACAGGTGATTGGGGTCTTTGCAAATTTCGTATGGGTGTTTGGTACAACATATGTAATCTTCTGGGTATTGAAGAAGACAATAGGGTTAAGAGTCTCAAAAAAGGAGGAATTAGAAGGATTAGATAACGCTGAACATGGAGCAATAAGCTACCCAGATTTTATAATAACACCTGAAGATAGTGAAAAAGTAGAAGAAAATGGTGAACCAATAAAACAGGAGATTCATTAAACAAATGAAGCGGATTGAAGCAACGGTTTTTCCAAATAAGTATAAGTCTGTTCTGAATGCTTTAACCAAAGAAGGTTTCTATAATCTTACTTATTTTGAAGGAAAAGGTCGAAACCATCCAAAAGATGAAAAGAAGATGTGGCGCGGGCAAGAATACAGAGAAATCTTTGGGCGCATCATCCAAATGAGCATAATTGTAGATAATAAAGATGTAAATAGGGTGATCGATATCATTAAGAACACATCTAACGATGAAAATGGTGAAAACATAATCTGTGTAACGGAAATTGAAGCGATGATTATGAATACAATAAAGGAAAAAAGGTTGATGAACCCTTAGGGTGAACTGGAAGAGTGATTTGAATGAAAAAAATTGAAGCCATTATCAGAAATGAAAAGCTGAATGTGGTGAGGAAAGCTCTTCTCGAAGCAAATATTCATGGAATAACGGTGTACGAAGTTCGAGGAAAAGGAAATCAGAAAAGTCTAGATCTTCAGTTTAGAGGGCAACATTATAGTGTAGATCTGTTACCTAGGACAAAAATCGAATTGATAGTTAGAGACCAGGATACTGAAAAAATTGTGGATATAGTGAAAAAGACCGCATATACTGGGAATTTGGGAGATGGCAAGATATTGATTCTACCGATCGAGGATATAATCCGAATAAGAACAGATGAAAGAGGCGAGAAAGCTATCTAATTTCTTAAAATGATTGAAGAATATGAACTAAACATTCGGATAAAATGTGATTAGGTACTTTGTACGTTGTCTATCCAGACACTAACTTCAAATTTCGAGTTAGGGACAACATCTTTTTGTAAACTTCTTTTTATGCTCTCTCCAGCTTTTACAATATATGTATTATCTGCCAAAGTACGACCTCCACCAGTTAGCTTAACCAACGCAATTCCATCAACCTGACCTGTATTCGTTAAAGTAAATTCTGCCCCTACGGTTTGAGTCAAAGGCAAACCTGTAGCGTGATTCTTAGTCACTTCGGATATTATTATGTTCGGTTGGGTCATCCACAGAAAAACATATCCTACGGTTATTCCTATAATTATTAGAAAAACTAGTGTGATTATCCACTTAACTATTGATTTAGCCAATTCTCACACATCAATTGAAATCACTTAAGGTAATCCAAATATAAAAGTAATTGCGTGACTATTATTTTCGCACTATAGATCTAGCGGGAATCCAACCACTCGCACATTGTTGACCCGTTGTTTAAGGCATTTTTTGCGGTTAGAAATTGTTTAGCTATTGATTATAAAATAGATATACGCGTGGAAGTAGTTTTTCGCGTCATCACGTGGATATTAAAGAACATCTAAAGATCTTAAACGGGTGATTTCAAAAAAACATTTATAAACTGGTTGAAAAAAAAAGATATAACGAACTATCAAGGTCAGGGTCAAATTTTCGATAGAAAATTCATAGACTTTGACCTTGGTTTTCTCAATATAACATTAATCTCCATAATATTCATCTAGATAGTGTCAAGACCAACTTAAGATCCTAACTGGATTAATTAATAATAACCAAAATGAATTATCTTTGATTTTTAAGAAGTTTTTTTAAATTTTAGCTCTGAAGTTGGGATACCTGATCTTAGGTAGCTACTGAGCAAAACATCTGGCTGAATCAACTGGCATCCGACACTTTTACTCAATCTGTCATCTTTGATAAAAAAAATCGTAAAAACTCAGTACCTTTCAATTCACCAATTGAGTTATTATTAATATATTCTTCATTAAAACTTCCGTTTAAGTTATTATTTTGCATTCTTGTTGAGAAGATTGCATAGGGCACTGGTTTTTTTGTATGAGTTTTAATGTCACAAGGTGTTGGGTGATCTGGGAGGAGAGCTACCGAATATTCTCCATTTATTTGTTTTAAAATATGTGATATCATACGTTTATCTAAATCTTCAATAGCTCTAATCTTAAGATTAGGATCTCCTGAATGTCCAGCTTCATCAGTAGCTTCTACGTGAACAATAACTAAATCATATTTTTCAAGACATTTTATCACATATTCTGCTTTTGCCTCATAGTCAGTATCAAAATACCCTGTAGCCCCTGGAACATTGATTATATCTAATCCTGCCAGAATCCCAAGACCTTTGACAATATCTACAGCAGAAATAACCGCTCCTTTAATTCCATAAATTTCCTTTATACTTTTTATCATGGGCTTACGACCTTGACCCCATGGCCAAATCATATTTGCAGGATTCAAGCCAAGCTTAACTCTTTTTTTATTTTCTAAATGATTTTGAAGAATGTTTTCAGAAGAAATTATCATCTGATTTAGAATGTTGGCTGTTTTTTTAGATTCTTTATCTTTTGACTTAATCAAAACATTTTCAATTTTTTTTCCGACAGCATCATGTGGGGGTGTACAAATCAGTTTGTCTGAATATTTATTGCCTCTAAGTATTAGTAGATGTCTATAGCTAACTCCTGAATAGAATTCTATCTCACCTTTTGAACCAAGTTCTTTGTTAATTTTCGTGATCATTTTTTTTGCTTGCTTGTTTTCTATATGTCCCGCTGAGTAATCTTCAAGTTTGTCTTTTTTCTTAGTTATTAAATTACACCTAAAGGCTATGTCGTTTCTATTCAGGTGAACTCCTATACTGGCAGCTTCGATTGGTCCTCTTCCACAGTAATACTTCAACGGGTTGTAACCTAATATTGACATAATAGCAACATCTGATCCTGCTTCCAACTCATCTGGTAACGTCTTTATTGTTCCACAGATACCTCTTTTTACCAGTGAATCCATTGCTGGATGTTTAGCGATTTGTAAAGGCGTTTTTTTACCTAGTTCGTCAAGTGGATTATCTGACATTCCGTCCGCTATGATGATTAAGCGCTTCATTAAGTGTAATATTTTATTTTCAAGTCATAAATGTTTTGCCTGTTCAGCCTCATGACTCTGATAAATGCATTGAGATTAAATATCTTAATATTTATGTTAGGTCTGATTTCTCTTAGTGTTATTGCAGTATGTTCATAAATGATTTGAAGGTGGGAAATTATGTCAATGTTTGAAATTGCAATGCTCGGGAAAGTTTCATATCCTGTTCTTAAAGACGCGGTCTTCGCTCATCCTACTTTAGCCGAGACATTAAAAACTCTTTTTATGATGATGGACGCTTGAGTAGATATATTGAAATAATTATCTGTTTATTTGTTAGCTAACTTTGTATCTATGTCTTCTAAAATTATATTTTTAGGTAAATTGTCCGCGTTTTTGGATAAGTATTCAAATTCTTTTTTAGAAAAAACTTTAAATTGCTCATAGACACTCTCGAACTTTCTCCCATCATCCCCGAAGATGAGAACAAACGTCCCCGTGTCAACTTCTTCGGCAATCCTAGTTGCTGCACTATAAACCGCTCCACTTGAAGGCCCAACAAAAATATTAGCTGATTTTGCCAAAAATTGACTGATTCAAAGACGCTTTGGTCATCAACTTCTACCCATTCATCTATTAGATTTGCTCTACGTTCCAGAAGTTCAGGCATCATTGACTCTGTTAGGTTTCTTAAGCCTTGAACATGGTGATTCTTTTGAGGCTGGACTCCGTAAACTTTAACATCTGGGTGTTTCTCTTTTAGACGTTGTGATGTTCCTGTGAGCGTTCCTCCAGTACCAACACCTGCTATAAAATGTGTAATTTTATCTTGAAGTTGACTCAAAATCTCTACTCCTGTACTTTCATAATGTGCTCGAAAATTTGCCTCATTCTTATATTGATCTAGCATCAAATATGTTTCCTTGTTACTTTTAATAATGGAATCTGCTAAAGCTATACATTGATCTGTACCTGGGCCAACTCGAGGACATAAGTCATCTTCTGTATCTAAAACCTTAGCACCTAGCTCCTTCATGACATTTTTTGTTCCTTCACTTACCCTAGATGGAACAATTAATTCTACGCCGTAGTTTAACGCGCTTGCAATACCCGCTAAAGCTATTCCTGTATTGCCTGAAGTCGGTTCAATAAAAATCGTTTTTTCACGATTCAGGACACCTCTTCGTTCTGCATCGCGTATCATCCAAAGTGCGGGACGATCTTTTAGTGACCCAAAAGGATTATACCACTCTAACTTCGCATAGAATTGTACATTTCCCCTGTTAGGCAAACGTACTAATGGCGTATTTCCTACTTTATTTAAAGCATCAGAAGCTAAGATTGAACTCAACGGACTTTGTCCTGAACTATTATTTTGAATTTAGAAGTATTGTACTCCATCAGCTTCTAGTACCAAATCATTTAGTGTTGCCGCGCCAACAATCTTTGCATCATCAATAAAGTCTCCCCTTTCTAGTCCAAGTAACATACAACTTTGTTCACAAACCATTAGTTTAGCTCCAGATTTAACTGCTTGATTCATGATTTCTTTTAAGCTTGGGAAAGCTCCTACTTTTATCTTCTCGGCTTCTCCCTTTTTAACTACAGTGAGACCTGTTATCAGAAAATAAATTGTTGCGTCTATTTCCATCGCTGCAGCAGTGCTTGCGAGAATAAACGGTGCGTAGAGGCGTTCAGGGGTACTCACTCCGCTTGTCTGTACGTATAGCATTTTCTTCTTTTCACTCATAGTTATTTCACCTTTTTAATCATAAAGCGTATCTCTTTACCATTCTTCTTAATAGAGCGCATATTTTGTCCTGTTCTTTTGGCCCATCTCGATATATCTTCCTCAGAAGCTGGGTCGTCTGCTAGAACTTCTAAATATTCTCCAACGTTTATCTGGTCGACTGTAACTTTTGTTCGAAATACCGGCTCTGGGCAATAAAGTCCTCTAGCATCTAATATATGCGTTACTTCTTGATGGCTCAATTCATGTAAGGTTGAACTTTGTAGTAAATAAACATAACGTCGTTATTATTGAATATTACGATCAGTATTTTCGAAATTATTAAGTAAAGATATATATTGTTGACCGAAACAGCTAAATGTCAATTACAGGGTGAAAACAATTTTGGGTTTATCAATTTTTTTTAGGTCCTCTTGGAATACATTAAAGTTAGCTAAAAAGTCCGATAAGGCAGAATTCATGTTATACTTGAAGCTTGTATCCATTGGATTGGCCGCTGTTGGGGCCATTGGTTTTTTAATCCAATTTGTAAGCTCATTACTAAAATTAGGAATTGCGTAATTGTTGAGTTCTATAGATAATAAGGAAAGTGGATCTAACGTTCTTTTATCCAGGTTCTTTGCTGTCAAAACTACCGGAGGTCAAGAGAAAACCGTTGCTAGTTTCGTTCACACTAGGATATCCGTTAAAAATAAAAATGTTTATTCTATCCTAGTCATTGATAATCTTAAAGGGTATGTCTTCTTTGAAGCACCAAATGCCCACATTGTAAGTGAAAGTGTATCTGGATTTAAACATGTAAGAAGCCAAGTTCCAGGAATGATTCAATTCCAAGACATGGAGAAATTTCTTATAACAAAATCGGTAATTGCTGAATTGGAGGTAAATGACATAGTTGAAGTTGTAGCCGGTCCTTTTAAAGGAATGCGCGCAAAAATTGATAGGATTGAATCATCAAGACGTGAGGTTACTATGGTTCTACTTGACGCGCCTTATCAGCTACCTGTAACCGTGGATGCAAATTACCTTAAGATGGTGGAGAAAGCTAAAACTGAGTGATAAAATTGGGTGAAGAAAAATCTGTAAATGCTCTTGTCGTAGGTGGAGAAGCAAACGCCGGTCCGCCTCTAGGTCCAGCTCTTGGTCCTCTAGGTGTTAATGTAATGTCTATTGTCAAACAAATTAATGAATCGACTTCTGATTTTAAAGGAATGAGGGTTCCTGTAAAAGTGATTGTTGACGCCGAAACAAAGGAATTCAAAGTGGAAGTAGGAATACCCACAACCTCAGCTCTCCTTTCTAAAGAAGCTGGACTAGAGAAAGGATCTGATAATTCAAAAGAAAATCTTGTCGGAAATCTTTCAATAAAGCAAATAATTAAAATTGCTAAGAATAAAATGCCTCAATCATATAGTTATACTATTAAGGGAACTGTAAAAGAAGTAATTGGAGCTTGTGTCAGCATGGGAATTAAAGTTAATGATAAAGATCCAAGGGACATTCTAAAGGAAATAAATTCAGGAACACTAGATCCAGAATTTGTGGAAGAGGGTTAAGCTTTTTAAAGCCTTATTTTAAGGAGTTTTATAAGAGCTAAATTAAGTTGGTCTATGGAGGTAATATCTAATGGTAACTGCACAACAAATTACAGACACAGTAAGTAAGGTTCGAGGCACTACTGGTGTAAAGAGAAATTTTTCACAATCGTTCGAGATCCTAATTTCACTAAAGGATATTGATCAGAAAAAAAATCCGTTGAATATTAATGATGTAGTTTTCCTTCCCCACGATCTCAGCACGAAACCAAAAATCTGCGTATTTGCTACTAGAGATTTTGCTAGTAGATCTAAAAAGGCTGGAGCTGATCGCGTTATTGAAGGCGATGAACTCGATAAATTAGCCGGACAAAAGAGGGATATAAGAAAGATATGCTCTCAACATACTTTCTTTCTAGCAGAAGTGTCACTTATGGCAAAAATTGGAAAAATATTTGGACAATTTTTAGGTCCTCGTGGAAAAATGCCGGCGCCTTTACCGCCAAACGCATCGGTTGAGTCGATAATTGATCAATATAGACGCGCAGTGAGAGTAAGAAGTAGAAGCCAAATGGCTGCAACATGCAAAGTCGGTGATCAAAAAATGGCGGATGAACGAATTACTGAAAACTCACTTTCCATAATCGACGCAATAGAGAAAAAGTTACCTTCTGGTTCCAAGAACATAAAAAATATTAAACTTAAATTAACTATGACTGAACCCGTAACAATCAAAGCGAAGGTCTAAAAAATGAAAAACACTCGAACAAAATATCCCCAATCAAAAGTTCAATCTATTGCGAAAATTGCAGAACTAGCAAAGAACTATAATATCATAGCTGTTTCCAATCTACATAAAGTTCGAGCTAGTCAAATCATGTCTCTACGGAAAAACTTCCGTACCGAATTACAGGTTTATGTTGCTAAGAACAAATTAGCTATACTGAGTCTTAACAAAACAGGGTTAAAAAATATTGATTCCTTCATTAAGAATCTTAAGGGACAAAACGCGTTAATTATGACTAACATAAATCCATTTAAGCTCTACTTAATGCTTGAAAAAAGCAAGGTCAATTTACCTGCAAGATCTGGAGATATAGCAACAGACCCTATTATGATCTCTAGTGGAAATACTGGCATTCAACCAGGCCCCGTTTTAAGTGACTTTAAGGAATCCAAAGTTCCTACCCGAATAGACACAGGCAGTATTTGGGTAGCTAAAGATACCATAGTGCGGCAGAAAGGAGAAAAAATATCTCCGAAGTTAGCCGGTTTACTCGCCCGACTTGATATCAAGCCTATACGTGCCGGCATCTCTATTTTAGCTGCGTATTCTGATGGACTTGCATTCCGTGAAGAAGATATACAGATTGATCTAAATGAATATCAAAGTTCTATTTTCCAATCTTTCCAAGAGGCTATGGCTTTAGCAATTGAGAGTTCATATTTCACTAAGGAGACTATTACTCAAATTCTGGGTAAAGCTAATATTGAAGGCTTGGCATTAGCTTTCTCAGCTGAATATTTAACTAATGAAACGGCTTCAAAGATTGTTACTGATAACCTGTTAGGCGCTGAATCTGTTATGGTGGCGCTTCGAAAGAAAGGTTACACCTAGCATTGACCTAAAAATTAAGGTAAAGCTAGGAAGAATAAAGTTAACCGAATAAAGATGAGAGACCTGCTAAAGCTTCCTCTTCCTTCTTTCCATCTTCCTCTTTAGGTTTATCGTCAGCTTTAGATTCAGATTTCTTAGCTTCTTCAGCAGGTGCAGGCGCCGCTGCAGGTGCAGCTGCTGCAATTGTCGCATTTTTCAAAGCATCTTCAATATTAATCTCTGAAAGTGCAGAAACAAGTGCCTTAATCTTAACCTCATCTGGGGTAACTCCTGTAGCCCCAACAACTTTTGTAATATTCTCATCATTGATGGGCTTCTGTAATTTGTGAAGCAGTAATGCTGCAAAAACGTATTCCATTATGTCTGTCGCCAGTTCTGGAATCGATTGAGACTATATAAAAGTTATCGCTGTTTTTCAATTCAGCGAAAAATGTTCACTGTTAATGATCGTTGTTTTCTATTTAATTATTTTAGAGAATCGATATTAACCTAGTTACATAAGGGTTTCAGTTAATGACAAATAAGGATAATCTACGGGCAAAATTCTCAGCTGAACCTGAGAAGTATTATAATGTCGATCTCTTCAAACGTGAAGGGTTTTTAAGGAAGAAGTGCGATTCTTGTGGTCGTTACTTCTGGACTTTATTGCCTGAACGGAATCACTGCCCAGAATATCCTTGTAGTCACTATGAATTTTTAGGTGACCCTCCAACAAATCAAAGAGTAAGCTATTCTGAAGCATGGAAGTTGATTGAAACTTTCTTTAAGAACCAAGGACATTCAAGTATAAAGCGGTATCCTGTTGTATGTAGATGGAGACCGGATCTGTATTTTACGGTCGCATCAGTGATAGATTTTCAAAGAATCGAAGGCGGAAAAGTAGTATTTGAGTTACCATCAAACCCTCTCGTAATTCCTCAAATATGTCTAAGATTTAATGACATTAATAATGTTGGAGTTTCAGGAAGGCATTATACCTCATTTTGTATGATCGGTCAACATAGCATAGATGATGGACAAGGTTATTGGAAAGATCGATGTATCGACCTTGACTACGACCTAGTTACAAAAATCTTCGGCATTCATAAAGAAGAGCTAGTTTTTCTCGAAGACGCTTGGATAGGATACGGTGCTTTTGGTAGCTCTCTAGAATATTTTGTACGTGGCCTTGAATTAGGAAACGCTGTTTTCACAGAATTTGAGGGCACTCCTGAAAACAGTATTCCTATGAAAAAAAGAGTTATTGATATGGGTGCAGGTCTTGAGCGTTTTGCCTGGCTTACTAATGGCACTCTAAGTAGTTACGATACTACTTTTAGTTATGCGCTAACTCAATTAATTGACCAAACTCATATTGACTATGATCCAGATTTTCTCTTGAAATATGCAAAAGTCGCTGGCGGGTTGGACTTTGACTCTAAGGACACCCTTTACCTTAAATCTTCTTTGGCTGATAAAATAGGTGTATCCCAAGAGAAATTAATCCAAAAAGTTGAGCCACTTGAATCTCTATATGCTCTTCTTGATCATTCACGTACTTTGGCATTTGCCATTTCAGATGGTGGTCTACCAAGCAATATAGCTGGCGGATATAATCTAAGAGTAGTTTTAAGAAGGTCTTTGGATATAATTAAAAAACATAATTGGAACTTATCATTAAGCGACCTTGTTGAGTTACATATAAACGGTTTATCAAATATTTACTCTGAACTTTCAGAATCCCGAGACGAGATATTCACTATCCTAAAAGTAGAAGAGCAAAGATATGAAAAAAATAAATCCCGGGGTGAGAAAATTATTGAAAAATTGGTTAAAACCAATCAAGTGCTTTCGCAAGAAAAATTAGTTAAATTATATGACTCTGACGGTTTAACACCTGACTTTTTAATTTCACGTGGAGTTAAAGTTAGCGAAACCGATAACTTCTATTCACAACTTTCAACTATCCATTCAAGTCAGAACACGAAATCAGAAGCAAAACCTCAATTTGAAACATCCGGTATTTCAACGACTAAAATATTATTTTATGAGCAAAACCTCAATCTCAATTTTAATGCAAAAGTCCTAAAAATTCTGGATGATCAATATATTATATTAGATCAAACCTCGTTTTATCCTCGATCAGGAGGTCAAGAACCTGATTGGGGAACAATAAGCTCGATGAATGTTCTGGATGTCATAAAATACGGTGATATAATATTACATAAAATTGATGACCTCAAAACAAAAGAAGGCGAAACAGTAGAATGTAAAATTGATCCTATTCGACGTTCAAGTTTGACACGGCACCATACTGTAACCCACATAATCAATGGTGCTGCAAGAAAGCTTCTTGGTTCATGGGTCTGGCAGCACTCCGCATTTAAGGATGTGAATAAAGCGAGACTCGATATTAGCCACTATGAGCATCTAACAAAAAAACAGTTACTTGATATTGAAACTCTAGCTAATGAAGTAATCCAAGCTAATCTACAAGTTAAAAAAGAAATATTGTTGAGAGGCGATGCGGAAAAACAATATGGTTTCCGAATATATCAGGGCGGTGTCGTACCAGTGAATACTGTTCGCATCATAAACATTGACGGTTGGGATGTTGAAGCCTGTGGAGGCATGCATTGTAATAGAACTGGAGAAGTAGGTTACGTCAAAATACTTCGAAGCGAACGAATTCAAGACGGTGTTGAAAGAATTGAATTTGTGGCCGGTATTCCAGCTGTGTCATATTCACAACAAACTGAAGATTCTTTATTGTCTATATCCCAAACTCTGGGTGTACAACAAGAAAAGGCTAGTACTGCAGTAGCTAATCTGAAAAGTCAATTTGACTCTCTTCAATCAAAGCTTAGAAGTCTAACCCGCAAACTAGTGTTGACCGAAATAAACTCTGTTCAGAACAATGCTGAACATATCAATGACTTTCTATTACTTCTTAATGACGATGAATCTGCGGACGAAAAATATCACATCAATTTTGGGGAAATGTCAATAGAAAAAACCTCAAACCTAATTTATATTGGTCTTATCGCCAAAGAACAAAATGTTAAAGTTCTTGTTTTTGTCGGTAAATCTGCTAACTCAAAAGGAGTTAATGCCGGTATATTGGCCGCGACGATATCTAAATACCTTGGCGGTTCAGGAGGCGGTGACAATAGATTTGGACAAGGAGGAGGATCAAATGTGTCGACTGAGAAAAGTAAACGCTCAACAATCTTAGAATTAATAAAAGCACAATTAAGAGTGTGAGACAAGATTGGAAATTGATTGGGCCTCTATACAAAAAAAATGGACTACTCGCTGGAATGAAAATCATTTATTTGACACAAATCCTGATGCATCGAAGCCAAAATTCTATATTACTGTAGCATATCCTTACCCAAATTCCCCTCAACATATAGGCCATGGGCGAACCTATACTCTAGCTGACGTTCACGCTAGATATAAGCGAATGCAAGGTTATAATGTTCTACTCCCTATGGCTTTTCACTATACTGGAACGCCAATACTCGCTATTTCAAAACGTATTGTTGAGCAAGATTCTAATATTATTGATACATTTATTGAAATATACAAAGTATCTCCTGAAAAACTAAAAGAGTTTTCCAACCCATTAGCAATCGCTCAATATTTCCACAACGAAATTAAATCTGGGATGATCGATATTGGCTATTCCATAGACTGGCGACGAGAATTTACAACAATAGACCCAAAATACAGTAGTTTTATACAATGGCAGTTTAGAAAGTTAAAAGAACTAAAATACATTACACGTGGCAGTCATCCAGTTGGTTGGTGTCCAAAAGATGGTAACCCTGTAGGTCAACACGATACTATCGGCGATATAGAGCCTGAAATAGGTGAATATGTTCTAATAAAATTCAGATTTAATAGCTCAATCATTCCAACTGCAACACTTAGACCTGAAACCGTTTTCGGCGTAACCAATCTTTGGATCAACCCAAACGAAACTTACGTGTCAGCAAAAATTGATAAAGAATCTTGGATAGTAAGTGAAAATACTGTGGAGAAACTCAGATTTCAAGGCAGATCAGTCAATATCCAAAAAGTTTTTCTCGGCAAAGAACTTATTGGAAAATTTGTTGAAAACGTAGCTACAAAATCTAAGATCCCTATTCTTCCAGCATCCTTCGTTGACTCTAATAATGGTACAGGTGTTGTGATGTCCGTTCCAGCACATGCGCCTTATGACTACCAAGGTCTTGAAGACCTCAAGAAGTCTGATTCTCTCGGAGAATATGATTCCCTCCGAGAAACCGTGTTATCAATCAACCCTATTAGTTTAATACAATCTGCAGACTACGGTGATATACCTGCTATAGATATTATCAAAAAGTTAAACATAACAGATCAGAGTGATCCAAATTTAGAAGAGGCTACATCTACTCTATATTCACACGAATTTCACGCTGGATTAATGAAGGAGAATACTAATTCATATTCGGGACTTTCAGTATCAGTTGCTCGGGACAAGGTAAAAGAAGATTTTCTAAGAAAAGGCCAAGTGGATATAATCTTTGAAATATTCAACACTCCTGTTAAATGTAGATGTGGTGCTGAATGCGTAGTCAAATTATTTGAAAATCAATGGTTTATAAATTATGGGGACATTGATTGGAAAAACAAAGTAAGACACACAATTGAAAACATGAGATTTTATCCAGAAGAGATGAAGCCTGAATTCGAATATACCGTTGGATGGCTAAGAGAGAAAGCGTGTGCAAGAAAGTCTGGATTGGGCACTATTCTTCCTTGGGCTAAGGAGTGGATAATAGAAAGCTTATCTGACTCTGTAATATATATGGCTTATTATACTATATCGCACCATCTAAACAATACAGGCAGTTCAACTAAATTAAATGACAACTTTTTCAATTACATTTTTTTGGGTTCAGGCAAGCCTGCTGAAATCTCAAGAGACGTCAATATAGACGTGAAATCTCTAAAAGATATGAGGCAAGAATTTCTATACTTTTATCCATTAGATGTTAGACATTCAGGGCGAGATCTAGTACCCAATCACTTGACTTTCTTTATTTTTAATCATACAGCCATTTTTCCGGAAGAACATCGCCCGAGATCAATAGTAGTAAACGGATCAGTCCTCATGAATGGAAAAAAGATGTCTAAATCATTTGGTAATATTATCCCTTTAAAATCCGCCATTAAAAAATATGGTGCAGATCCACTTCGTTTAGCAATAATGGCGACTGCTGAACTTTTACAAGACGCCGACATGAGTCTTAACTTAATTCAGACTTTTAAAGATCGACTTGAAAGAATATATGCTTTTACAGAATATGTCCTTACATTAGACAAGTCAAAAATCGAACATGTGTTCTCAATTGAAGATCGATGGATAATGTCGCGCCTTCAAAACATCATATATCAAACAACTGAAGCTATGGAAAAGATGAGAGTCCGTGAAGCAATTCATCATGCTATATATGTTCTTGATGCTGATATTGCAAAATATCAGAAAATGATTTCTACTGATCGAGGCAAAAGACTTCCAGCTATCGCTCAGGTCCTCCGTGAAATTGTAGAAACTCGGATCAAACTAATAGCGCCATTTGCACCATTTATTTCTGAAGAACTTTGGGAAAAAATCTCCAAATCTGGCTTTATCTTCACTGCTTCTTGGCCTCAAGTTGATAAATCGAGAATTGACCAAAATGCAGAAATCGGAGAAGAACTGGTATCATCACTATTAAGTGATACCTTAAACATATCTAAAGTTACAAATATAAATCCAAAAAAAATAGTTTACTATATCTCAGCTAATTGGAAATGGAAAGGATATCTGTTAGCACTTAAACTTGCCAAAGAAGATAATCTTTCGGTCAGTGAATTAATCAAGCAGATACTTGAAGGCAGTAATAAACATCAGATCAAAGAAAAAGTAGATTTTGCAAAAAAAACGGTTGACAATATATCAACTATGCCTACCGATCTTCTTAATAAAAGATTAAAGATTGGAATTATAGACGAACTCTCAATACTAAAAGAATTCTTAGATTACTGTATCCAAGAAACTCAAGCTGAAATCTTGGTTTTTAATGAAGACGATCCGCTAAAATATGACCCACAGAATAAGTCAAATCAAGCAAAACCGTACAGACCATCAATATTTATCGAGGAATCCTAAATAAAAAAAGTAATGATGAAAATAATGTTTTATTAAATAATATTATTAAGCCAAGGTTTTGTAAAGACTTTTAAAGGGTAAATCGATTAAGGTGGCTGTGAATTAAGAACTTTAGTGATAAAAATTTGAGTGAGTTCAAATATATTGTTAGAATGGCCGGCAAAGATTTAGATGGGAGTAAAAAATTAATTGCATCCCTATGTAAAATTAAAGGTCTAGGCTACGGCATAACAAATGCTATCGTAAATCATCTTAGACTTGATTCAAAAACACGTTTAGGCACTTTATCTGATCAACAGATCTCAGAAATATCAAAAACTATTACTGATCTAAATAAACTTGGTTTTCCAAACTGGATGCTTAATCGTAGAAAAGATATAGAGACTGGTTCTAATTTTCATTTAACTGGAGCTGATCTTATTTTCACTGACCAAAATGACTTTAATCGTGAAAGATTTGTAGGAAGCTGGAAGGGTATTCGCAAATCACTTGGTCTAAAGGTCCGCGGTCAGTGCACAAGAACAAGTGGACGGAAACATAGAACCGTTGGTGTTCGCAAGGCAGATTTAAAACCTAAACCTGGTACTGCAAAAAAGTGATTAAATAATGGGCGATCCTAGAAAACCTCGGAAAATATATTCAACCCCTCGAGATCCTTGGAGGGCTGATCAATTAGCTCAAGAGCTCTTCATTTTGGGAACCTACGGTCTCAGAAATAAACGCGAACTCTGGAAAGCTCAAACGAAGCTCTCCACAATTCGTAAACAAGCAAGAAAATTACTTGCTGCTTCAACTGATGTAAGGATGCGCGAGGAAGAAATTCTACTTAAATCATTAAAAAGAATTGGCATAATTGGATTTGAAGCTAACGTCGATGACGTATTAGGTTTAACAGTGGAAAATCTTCTGGAAAGAAGACTGCAAACCATTGTTTGGCGGAAGGGGCTCTCAGTCTCACCTTACCAAAGTAGACAATTAATATCCCATAGACATATAATGAACTCTGATCGTATTCTCTCTGTCCCCAGTTATCTCGTTTCCAGTGAAGAAGAGGGACAAATTACCTTAAAACCCGGGAGCCGATTCACTCCTATCAAATCTGAAGAAAAGCAAGAAACCAAGTGATATAACAAATGAGTCAAGAATCTATAGTGCCTAAGGAAAAATGGGGTGTAGCCCACATCTACAGTAGTTACAATAATACAATTGTTCATATCACCGACTTAACCGGTTCTGAAACAATAGGATTTAGCTCAGGAGGACGACATGTTAAAGCTGATCGTTTTGAATCTTCTCCTTTTGCCGCTATGAAGTCTGCCGCTGCTGCAGCTGATTCAGCAAAAACTAAAGGAATAACAAATGTTCATATTAAAGTTAGAGCAGTCGGCGGCACTGGTCCTCGAACACCTGGTCAAGGAGCTCAAGCAGCTATTAGAGCTCTGGCGAGAGCAGGATTTAGAATCGGGCGGATCGAAGACGTTACGCCGATTCCACATGACACCACAAGAAAACCTGGTGGACGACGAGGTCGAAGAGCCTAGTACTATCTACTTATATTAGATAGCTCAAGATCTCGAAAGAAGATGCTGTATCATTTTTTTCAACATTATCTAAATCTAATCCTCTAATAGCCACTGTCTATAAGTCCATGTTCTGATAACTTACCAAAATGTTCTTCCAATTTGTTCTTATTTGGCAAATGGACTTCTATTTTTGTAAACATCTAGTAATAATGAGTTTTACAGGTACGCTTTTAATGATTAGCAGTGTTTTTATCCAAGTTTATCTTGTCTATCTAATTATATGTGCGGAATAATTGGCTATGCAGGATCAATAAGGGCTGCGCCTATTCTAACCCAAGGATTGAAGAATATGGAGTATCGAGGATATGATTCAGCTGGAGTTGGGATTCATGATGGTAGCCAAATTTCCATAAAGAAAGACACGGGAAAAATTGATGAGATTAAGGAAAGATTAGGAATAGACAGTTTAAACGGTAATATTGGGATAGCTCATACTAGGTGGGCAACTCATGGGAAAGTGTCACAAGTAAACGCTCATCCACATACTTCCTGTGAGAGTAAAGTCACGGTTGTTCATAACGGTATTATCGACAATTATCAGAAATTACGAATAAATTTAGAAACGGCTGGTCATTTATTTATAAGTGATACTGATAGTGAAGTTATAGCTCATCTAATTGAAGACAATTTCAAATCTTCAGGAGATTATAGAAGCTCGATAATAGCTGCTTGTGAGGTTCTAGAAGGTGCATTTGCTTTCGTTGTAATATTCAAAGATAATGCTGATACAATTTTTGGAGTCAGAAAAGATGCGCCTTTGATCCTTGGAATTGGGAAAAACGAAAACTTTATAGCTAGCGATATTTTGGCTTTCATAAAAAAAACCGATGAGGTTATCTTTCTAGAGAACTTCGAACTTGTTGAAGTATCAAAGGATTCTTATCAAATTATGTCCTTAAGTGGCGAACAAAAAATTCGGGAATCGGTAAAAGTAGCTTGGGAAGCAAGTGATATATCGCGGAAGGATTTCTCCCACTTTACTCTGAAAGAAATTCATGAACAACAAAACACTATTAGACAATCCTTAAATCAAAATACAAATATATTGAATGATTTTTGCGATATTTTAGGAAACTCAAATAAGATATACATAGTTGCCTCCGGAACAAGTTTACATGCCGGGTTTATCGCTAAACAACTATTAGCTCGGGTAGTAAAAATCCCTTCAGAAGTTGTTATAGCTAGCGAATTTATTAGCTATGCCGATTTGATTGATTCTGATTCTGTGATTTTGGCGATTTCCCAAAGTGGTGAAACAGCGGATGTATTAGACGCAATTAGGACAGCTAAAGGTCGTAGAGGAAAAATTATATCTATTGTTAATACACCCGGGTCTTCTTTAACAAGAGAGAGTGACCAAGTATTATTTCTAAATTGCGGTCCCGAAATAGGAGTCGCAGCCACAAAAAGCTTTACCTCCCAATTAGTAATAATGTATCAATTAGTCTTGATATTATCAGGTCGAACGCAAGATATTGCGGAGCTAACAAATATTTCCAATATGGTCCCAGAGTTACTATCCAAAGAAGAAGAAGTTTCAAAGATTTGTGACACTTTTGCTTCTAGCAGCGATTTCTATTTTGTAGGCCGAGGCCTAAATTTTCCTATAGCCCTTGAAGGTGCATTAAAGCTCAAAGAGTTAGCATATGTCCATGCGGAAGGTTTAGCGGCCGGTGAGCTCAAACACGGTACTCTAGCTTTAATTGAAGAAGGTACTCCAGTAATTGTTCTTAATCCGGATGATGAAACATATTATGAGACTCTTAATAATGCATCTGAAATGAAGGCAAGAGGCGCAAAAATAATCGGTATATCAAATAAACCAAATCCTATTTATGACTATCACCTACAAATTCCAACAGTTGATCGTATCTTTTATTCTATTCTTGAGGTCATTATTCTTCAGTTTCTAGCCTACTATGGCGCTATTTCTCGACATCATAACCCCGACTACCCGAGAAATTTAGCGAAGTCTGTCACGGTAAAATGATAAGTTACGGGAGCTCGTATTCTCTTATAAATCGACTAAATTATATGAACAATATTTTAGATATATTTACAGTGTATTAATCGTAGTGATATTTAATCCGGTATTATTCTATTGATATTAGATCATTTCCTTGCTGAACTGAACTTCGAACTTCTACCATTATCTGTTTAACAACACCGTCTTTAGGGGCAGTTATTGCATTCTCCATTTTCATGCTCTCTAAAACCAGCAAGGTATCCCCTTGCTTAACTTGGTCTCCTTCAGCTACCTTAATTGATAATACAGTTCCAGGTAAAGGCGCTTTTACTATGTTTCCTGTCCCAGTTGATGTCGTTTGGCTTGGTTTTGAAGATGTTGTCTGTTTTGAGATACCAGGTTTTGGTGATCCTGTTGACGTAGCCCCAAATCTTGGAGTAACAACTTTCCTCGGAGGCTCTGTGAGCACTTTTTTCGATCCTATATAGGGTGGCGGTGTACTTTCGGGGTGTGATGTAGGGATCTCCTCAACCTCTACCTCATATGATTTATCTTCTAATATTATCTTAAATTTTTTGGTCATTCTGTTCCACTTTCCTCTGCTTTAATGTGAGCTGTGATCGCCGCTAAAGCTACGATTGCGTCTCTTTCTTCTTCACTAATTTCCATTGACGATTCCAATTGATTATCTTCACTTTGATTAGTATTTGAAGTGTTGGTCTTCACTTCAGTCTTTTTTGACATTTCAAAGACCCCTATCGGCAGGCCCATAGCCACAGTTAAAGCCCAAAACCAAGGAGCTGAAAATGTGAAGCCAAATTCTAATCATTTTAACACAAACAAGGCTACATCTTTAACCTTTTAAAGTATTAACCTGAGTAATCTTCTAGTCAAGATGATTATGATAGTTAATCTATAATGAAAAACCTAATATTATCGACCGGTGTCACTAAATACGTTTGAATAAAGCAGACGCCCAAAAATTAACCATTTTCACCTCAGGTCACACGGTACACCATCTTTATGCAATAATAATACCATCAATTATCCCAATTATCAAAGTAGCTTTCAATCTATCCTATGTTGAGATCAGTTTATTACCTGCTTTCTTCAGTCTAGGCCATCTATTCCAACTATTATTTGGTGTTTACACCGATAAATATCGGAAACCCCATGTTATTGTCGCAATTGGACTCATATTCATATCTATCACGATAGCCAGTTTGGGAATTGCCACTGATTTTTACCTCTTAATTTTCTTAACTTTCATGGTTGGTGTAGCCTCTAGCACATATCATCCTGCTGGAACTACTCTTATCGTAAACAATTTTCCTAAAAGGAGTGGTTTTGCCCTCGGCATTCATTCTATTGGAGGAAGCCTCGGTACCTCAATTGGCCCCGTTCTTCTCGGAATTCTGATTGGTTTCCTAGGTTGGAGAAACTCACTATTCTTTTACGCTTTGCCTGGATTAGTTGTAGGTTCTCTTTACTGGTTTTTCTTACGTGATTTCAAATCTGCCATTATAGATGATTCTGAAGACGATAGTAATTCGACTCAACCTGTTTTCCACTTTCGCTCAATATCCCTACCATTAGTTCTGCTCTTGCTTGGGAATTTTATGAGTCAGTTTGCTATGGAAACTATGCAGGATTTCGTCCCAATCTATCTAACCGATATCTATCTGGTCAGCATCCCAGCAGCTATTTTTCTATTAGGTCTTATGCGCTTCTTCGGCGTTATTGGCGGCCCGATTGGAGGACTTGGACTAGACCGATTTGGCGCTAAGAAGATAATGATGCTCGGATTCATTGGACAAAGCATTCTAATTTTCTTCTTCACTCAAGTTAATGTGGATTACGGTATGTATCTTATTCTAGCTTTGCTGGGTTTATTCGTATCTATCCAACTTCCTGCCAGCAACATATATTTGGTTCATCTATTTCCAGTTAAACATAGAGGGAAAGCCTTCGCTTTATACTTCACAATATCTATCAGTTGGATATCCGTGGTGCCAATTCTGTCGGGAACCATAGTACAGCAATTCGGCTTTGAGTCAGTTTTCATCGTCTCTTCTATCTTAAGCCTAACAGGGGTCGGCATAATCTCATTGCTAAAAGATCTTCGCTGAAGCCCATATCATCCAAACGATATGGTTTTAGGCGTCTTAAGGTAGAGCTATTGATTGTGCCACGGTAGCTTAGCCCAGTAAAGCGCCTGCCTCGTAAACTCCACGGGAAAGCAGGAGATCGTGGGTGCGAATCCCACTCGTGGCTCAATATGTAATATTTAGATTTCACCTTTACCTAACTTCTAATCTAGAATCTTAGATTAGTCACTTTTGTTTATTTGTAACAATATTAGTTAGGATCTTAAGCTGTAAATCTGGATTTCTTTATAGATTAAACTTTATAGAACTAAAGGTTTAAAGATTTTTTTCGATACAGAACCTAGAGAACAGATAAACAACAAATTAAAACTGATCAGTTATCAAGATAAAGTTAGAAAAGTATTGACAGATTAACTATCAGAATATCTTATTTCAGCATTTTCAACAAAATCTATCATTTGAAGAAATACTCTTATTTCTGTCTAGGTTTTAGGTAAGCATCGACAATGCTGATCCAGTTCTTCTCTTTAATAGCTAGAGGAAGGACACGCCACAAATCCTTGTAAATGTAGAAGGATACAACGCAGGAGCGTTTGACGCTGGCATAAACAAGGTCTTTCGTGAAATAAATTATTTTCTTGTAGTTGATTATTCTGATTCTCTTCTAGGGTTTTTCTTAACCAATTCAAATAACATCATATATTTAATGCATTATAAAATTTTCTATAATGCATTTGATAAATATTTTTTATACATAATTAAAGGGATCCTCAAGAAAATACCTTGATGGTTTATATAATACAAAATTCAACATTTTGTAATAAATATATGTCTGAACAGAGAGGTTTATACTTCTAGATTTTTATAGTCAAAGCATTGATCCGAACTTATGCGTTCTCCCTCATAGCTTTAGTATCTTTCTCAGTATTGGCAATTCTAGTTTATCTAGGTATTAACGAACCTAGTTCAGATATTATTGATCTGGATTATCAGTTATTCAAGACGTTAAATGATGTCCCTCAATCTGAGGCCTTCAAATATCTTATGGTATGGTTGTCTTCGTATGGGCGAGAAGTTGTTTGGAGCATAACTATTGCAATATTTCTGATATTCGGTAAATCTGGCAGTCGAAAACTTGCTTTAATATTATCTTTAGCTATTCTAGTACTAATTCCTTTAGGTATTCTAACTAAGGAAATAATTCATAGACCTCGTCCTCTTACTCTTAACTTCGACTCTTTTCCTTCTGGTCATACTTTAATTGTTGCGGCAGGGGCAACTGTATTACTTAGCTTATTCAATAAATCAAATAAGCAAATAGCGATATCTATTGCTTTAGCGATTGAAGCAGCATTAGTGAGCATATCGCGAATCTATGTTGGTGCTCATTATCCGTTGGATGTTCTCGGTGGAGTACTTTTAGGCGTTGGTGTAGCATTATTCTTTGTAGGAAGCAAAAAATACTTTGAGCAATTCTATCATAGTCATATTAATAGATGATCTTTCCTTCTCTAAGATGTTTTCACTTAGGTTTTGTTAATAAAACAAACATCTATTTGCATGAATCAAGCAAATATTAGCAGAAGATGACTTATTTGAACACCGTCTACTTAACATGTAATTTAAGTCTTAATGAATAAACTTTCAGATATATCTCTTACTTCGATTTACGAAATCTTCTGTAGGAATATAATACATACGTTTGAGAACCTAATATCAGATCAGAAATGTTTACAGATTCGTCAGCCATATGTGCAGCTCCGAGATTTCCTGGGCCATATGATACTGTGGAGATACCTTTAGCCTCAAAATATCTCATATCTAGGCCACCGTTACATAATGTAATTGTGGGCTTATATCCACTAATATCTTCTACAGTTGAGGATAACTCTTTTGTGACTGTTGGGTCTCTTACCACTGCTGCTTTCCCATAGTTGATTAAATTCAGCTTCAAACTTTCTTTAGGAATCCCAAGCTTCTTACTACATGAAGATATGTTGAATTTCACCTCATTTTTCACAGTTGCTATCTTTTCTTTTGGCAGAATTCGTCTATCTATCGTAAACGAGACAAAATCAGGTACAATGTTTATTTTTGTTCCTCCTTTAACCACTCCGCCTATATTCGTAGTAGGTATGTTCAAACTATCATCGATTTTTGTCTCCGTGTTTTTTTTATTAATCGTGTTTACATTTTTATCGAAAAGGCAGACAGCTAATCTTGAGGCTCTCTCAAAGGCGTTTTCTCCGAGCCAAGGTGTTGCACCATGAGCAGCTTTCCCCTTAACAACGACTTCAAACCACGCCTGACCCTTATGTGAATCCCAGATGTTCCCAATCCCGCTAGGTTCAGCGACAATACATGTGTCCGCTCTTATCTTTTTTTTATCCAATAAATAACCTGTTCCAGTTAAGCCTCCGATTTCTTCATCTGGGACTGCAGAAAATGATATATTCCCACTAATTTTGTTTTTATTTTCACTTAACACCTTTAAAGCTATAAGGATGCTAACTAGTGGACCTTTCATATCAGTTGTCCCTCTCCCATATATTTCTCCATTAACAACGATCGGTTTGTATGGATCAGAAATCTTCCAAGAACCCGAAGCTGGTACAACATCGTAATGACCATTAAAATGAATTCCACGTGAACTATTTTTCTTAACTAAATATGCTAATAATATCTGCCTTGGTAAGCCATCACTATCAGGCGCTCCTTCTTTTACCAAACTATGCGGAACATCTATAATCTCTGTTTCACATCCGATCTGATTACAAAATCTTTCTAATCTCTTCACCATCTCTTTATAATTTAAACCAGGAGGATTTTCAGTAGGAAGAGAAACAAAATCTTTAACTAAATCAATAATCTGTGACTTCTCTTCAACAACCCGATCCAAAATTTTTTTTTCAAATTGATTAATCATACATTCAATAAACATGCCATGATTTAAAAGGCCGATGGTTTTTTTATATTTTAATATTATAGAGAAATCAAAGTTGTCGCCCACTATTTGATGTCTATTTTTGCATTTATCGACTGCCTAACATTATGTCAATAGATATGTTTTGATCTCCGCGGATAACAGATAATGTAATTGTTTCTCCTGGTGAGAAGTATTGATTCAATATTACATTAATATCGTGTCTATACCTAACAATGTAGTTATTTATGGATAATATGATGTCACCTTTTCGTAAATCACTGTTTGCTGCGCTGCCATCTTCAATAATATTAGTAATATACCACCCTGATTCAACGGTCTCTGGAATATCTAAATTCTCTATTTGAATTATGTCAAGAAAAACTCCGTTTATGCCAATAAGTGGATACTGGTATTCGTTTTTCTGGATCAATGTCGGAACCACTCTTTTTATAATATTTGATGGTATAGCAAACCCCAGTCCTTCATATTCAACTTTCGAAAAACCCCATGTGTTTATTCCAGCTACTTTTCCTTCTGAAGAAAGAAGTGGTCCTCCTGAGTTACCAGGATTTATAGCAGCATCAGTCTGGATATAAAATAGAAATGAATATTCAGGGACCGTTCTATTGAGCTGGCTGACTATTCCGGATGTTATGCTCCCAATAAGTCCGCTGGGGCTACCGATGGCAAAAACAGGTTCGCCTATCTTTAGCATGTTTGAATCTGCTAATTCGATGGCCTTAGCGTATTTCGGCAAGTTTGCTTGTAAAACTGCAATATCGCCTAAAGGGTCATTACCTACTAATGAGGCTTTTACTTGCGATCCATCTAGGAAAGTTAAAAGATATGAGTCCCCCGTCTCAACTACATGGCTATTAGTGATAACATATCCGTCTAAGCTATACACAAATCCTGATCCGAAAGCTACAGGAGAATTAGAGCTATCAATAACCGTTACTGATACGACACCTGGCTTTACGTCATCAAAAACTTCAGACGCAAACAAACCTTCAGCTGAATTAGGTAACCCTTTTTCTAAATTAGATATTTTTTGTGTTATCTCATTATTATTATTTTGAAGGTTAATCAATGTCTCTGAAAGAATATTCAAGTCTCTCTTAACTTCTATATTCTCTTGAAGTATTTTGCTAATCTGTTGTTGGGCTACGGAATTGGTTACCTGAGGAATAACAATCGCAAAGGTTAATCCCATGCCTATGCCTACAACCACCCCTATCACCAATAAGGCAATAGATACTTGTGTTCTCATATCAATCCTGTATTATATTCATCAATATTAAATTTTAGTGTTTTTATTAGATATTGGTTCAAATTTACAGCATAACTTAAATTACTAATACATTATTGAAAACCGATATTTTTTATTGATGGATGATATTTATATTAAATTCAATTAAGTGGTTTTATCTGAAAAAGTATCATGTCAATTTTACATTGAGTTTAATCGACTTCTGGCTCAATATTAAGAGAATTTACCAAGAAATTGCTCAAAGTCAATTGCTTCATCGATGGTCCTAGTATGAGATAGTGTAACTTTGTCCCCCATCATTCCCCTAATGTATTCTAACCCCAGTTCTACGAATAATCCCGCGATTCGCGTTTTCACTAGATCCTGTTTATTTGCTTGAACGTCTCGAATAGGTTGTCTAAGTAGGAGTTTTATTAGTGGTTCAATTGTATCGTAGTTAATAACTCGTTTAATCTGGCCTTCATTCACAGATTCAAGAAACAGTTGAAGATCAAGTAACCCCATCTTGACGTCTTCCCGTCTATCGAACCAAAAATCGTTTTTAGATCTGCCAACTCGTGTGGTCCCGGCGTGTGCAATGATTTTTTTTCTAGTCTTTGGAGTAAAAATGCCTCCGCGTGACTTTGTTGTATATCGCCCATATTTGGCAATAAGAAACTGTGTATTACGTTGATAGTATCCAAATTTAGACGTCAATTTAGAATAATCTCGTTTATATTAATACCTCTCTATTACTTGTAACAGTGTAGTTAACCACTTTTTCACATCCTCAAAATCTTACCATAATAAAAAAATTTGATTTCTTTATTTTGGAAACAGGAAATAAATAATAGAAAGTAATTTCTAATATTTAGTTATATCTTAACATATGTATCTAATCTATGCATTTATTGTTTTTAATAATAATTGGTGCGGGGGGTGGGATTCGAACCCACGAACCCTTCCGCCGATATTGACTACGGGACAGAAGATCTGCGATAAGCCTCCTCAGTATCGCCACAATACATTTTTTGTACCTGCGCCTTTGACCTGGCTTGGCAACCCCCGCAAAGGTTTCTATAGTTCACCCTCTATTTCTTGGTAATAATATCTTTATATGTTAAAGTAATGTATTTGAGTAAAGTTGCCAAAATATTAACGTGATTTTTTTTCTGGAAAAAACATCTTTCACTATCTTTCTATGTTGCCCAGCAAAGACAGCCGAGCTTAGATCAGCAGCGGTACTTTCAGCAAATCCTAAGTATCGCAACTTACTTAGCGACTTTCAACTTTCTAGTTTCAAACAATAACAAGATTTATCCTAGTATTGAACGATTAGGTAAATTGGTTAGGCAAGGTGTTAATAGAGTTTTTTCCGAATCAGGAATTTTATCGGTTACCACCGGGACCGGCTCACTTCGGCTCTACTTCATATTCCCATAAAGAATCTGATATTCTTCAATTAATTGAATCTGTAACCGATATTCTAAATGAGTGATCGATAGCAAAATTCTTGAATTATGAGGTAACGTCTTCTATGTTCTTTATTGCCTCCTCCAAGATCTCCTTATCCGACGATCCTATAAGAAGCAGGCTTGTTTTACTCTTCTTTGATGTGAGAAACTTTTGGCTAAATTCCCAGAAATCACCATTTTTTATTCCATCCATCTTATTGAAGAAATCTATCATAACTTCATCTAAATTTGTGGCTGATTCTTCGTTATCTAATGCAATATTCCAATAAACTAGATACTTGTCTTTATTGATATATATTGTAGAATTATCTCCAACCCAGTGCGAAGAAGTATCTAACACTCTTTCTAAGGAAATTTCTTGGATTAGTAATGTTCGAAGGAAATACTCTCCAAGGGTGTCTGTATAATACGTATCCCATTCTATTTGAACAGGTATTGGATTGTTAATGTCTAAGGGAGTAAACCCTGTGAAATATTTCTCTGGATGAAGAATTTGAGCTGAAGATTTTGGGAGTTGGCGGTATGCTTCGGTGACTCCATCCCATCCGTCTCTTAGATATATTTTGTAGATGAAATTTTCACCGTATTCATATGGAAACTGAAAAAGCTTATCCAGCGTCCAACCTGCTTTAGTATTCGAAGGCTTCCCCAAATCTGTTGGACTGTGAATATCTGATTCATTTAGAAGATTGTCATGTATAAACAGGTCAGCTAATAGATCAGCTTCACCTTCAATAAACGCTGTCCATGCTATGTTCCAATCTAAAGAATTGATATTTGGCTTCTTCAGATTTAAGAATTGGAGAATATGTGCATATTCGTGAGCTAAGGTTCTCTTCGCTGGTTCCTCAAACGGGTCAAAATAATCTGTATTCACATATAAAGTGGTTCCACTTGTTGCTGCAAGGATTATCCCTGATTGTTCCACCTTCTTTTGAATCAGAGAAAAGTCATCCGAGACCATCAAAAGAGCTTTATATAACGTTCCCCTGATTTGAATCAGTGGGTCATCCTCAACGTTTTCTTCAGTTTTTGTCATAAAAAAATCTGAGTCGACCACTTTAATTTCTACATTCTCTGTTGTGTTAAGTTCCCTGATTATGGAAGCTTTATCTTTTACCGATTTGAAAAGTCTCTCAACCTCTGCCTCAAATGTTGTCTCCTCATTTTGAAATACTTTAAACTCTGCAGATAACAATATTATGGATAATACTATCGCTATAGTTATCGTAGTCACTATAATGATTCTGGTTGATTTTTTTGTACTAAACATATCTCATCTGATGCTTCTTCATCTTCTTTTATTAACTGTCACACCTATTCAGAGTCTGCCTCAACTTACTGTTAGGGCCTAAGCTAACACTTTAACAATAATGAAGCAGTCCGATTGGATGGGGCTAGTTTGATAAAATCTACCGACATCGGAAGTCTACCATTCGAAGGCGACTTTCCACGATTCAATAATAGTGCGAACACTTATGCCCCTGGCAGTGACAATTCCATCTTTTTCCAAGAAACCGTAGTCCAAAGCTTCATAGACAAGTTGAAAGCTGGCGTCGATGTTCCAACATACCCACAGTTTAGAGATATGTGTAAAATGCTACTTGACAATCTTGATGGAATTGTGAAAATCGAGGACGGTTACGCTGTTACCGGTAAACTTAATCCAAAATTCAAAGGTATCCCTGAAGTATCTGCAATAAATGCAAACGAAAAGACAATCTGCGAATCTATTGGCCGAAAATACATGCAACGAGTTTGCATAACCGGGCCATATACTCTTCTATCTCAAATTATTCAACCATCTCTAGATGAGTTGAGTAAATTAACAGACGCTCTTAAAGAAGTGGTACGTGGGTGCATCCACCAAAGTAAACTAAGCAATGTGGAACTTATCGTTATAGAAGAACCGATCCTAGGAATTGTTGATGATTCGCGACTTGACTACCTCTCCAGATGGCGTGAAGATATTTTAAAATCATGGGACACCCTTTTTCACATCCCTAAAACAAAGGGCATCAAATGCGGCTTACACCTACATAGCACCATAAACAAAATCTTCTGGGATTCACAATATTTAGATATAATCGAAACTGAAGTCGATGACCCTCTGTTCACATCAAACGAAACTTTGACGCTTCTAAACAAACATGATAAGTTCCTAAAAGCTAGTATTTGTAAGACAAATGTAAATTTGTTAGCAAAGAACTTAGCCCAAAAAACAGACAAATATGTTAAACTGTCTGAAAGTGAACGACTTGGGCAAATATGGATTGACCTAAAAAAAGGCCTGATTGACCCCACAAAAATAATCGAATCACCTGAATTAATGAATCAACGGTTAAGAAATGCCGTGGACCGGTTCGGTGAGGAACGGATAATCTATGCAGGCCCTGAATGCGGACTTAAAGGTATGCCAAACTACAAATCAGCCATCGCTTGCTTAGAAAGATCCTCTAAAGTAGTGTCTGATCTTTAGAGTCAATTTACTTATAATATCTTTGAATAGGAAAAGGCTCTACGAAGGTTTAGAAAATAGGTGTTAATTAAAAAAAAGTCCATAACTGAGTTAACGTTCTCAGTTATAGCTGCCTGTTTTAAAGATTAGCTGAGTTTGAAAGTCGGGTAAATGAGGTACTCTCGAAATTACCAAGCATGTGGATGTCTCCACATCTTTCACAAACGCTGTCAACTTCTTTGCTGAAAACTCCGTTCATCTCTGTTGGGATTTGGCTCCATTTGTGTAGACCGATTCTACATTTGATACCATTGTGATTTTTGCTGATTACATTCATCTTTTTTCACTTTTTTGATGTTATCCATACTCAAATCTATAAGATTTATATGTCTATCTGGGCTAAATCTTTTCATCATATCATATAATCGTTAATTTTAGATAATTTATCAACAGAAAAAACACATTAATTTGATTTTTTCCACATTAAATTATATAAAAATTACAACATTTTTTATTATAGGCCTCGGACAAATATATTCGCATCTATGTAACGCATAATAGCTTACCCAGTAACCTTAATATTATGTGTCTAATTGTTAATTATGAACAAAATCATTGTATTAATTTTGATATAAAAAATTATTACAAGAAAGAATAAATTATCTTATCCAAATTCTTGCTCACATTTTCTTTAAACTAGTATCCAGGCCATTATGTTAGCCAAAGAAAGAATTAATCCTGTAAGTATGGCAGTGAAGATTGTTGAAGCCATTCCTGGGATAAGTTTTACATTTTCATCGTAATTTCCCTCAAGTATCTTATAAGATTTCCTTGCTAACGGGATAGTTACAAGTCCAACGATGCTAAATATTGGCATTATCTGAAGAACTACTCCAGCTATGGTAAGCACATACGCGAACGCGAAAATATATTTGAGTTTTTTCGAAGCACTCTTTTTACCCATCCTTGCAACAAGATGTAATCTCCCCATCTTCTTATCTGAGTCGTGGTCCGGGAACTCGTTTATGTATAACACGCTTAAAGTCAAAATTCCGGTCACCGCGCCGATAAGAATCGGCTCAACACTCACCGACATAGTTTGTACGAAGTAAACTCCGAATAGTAATAATGGTCCAAACATAAGTGCAACTACACACTCTCCAATTCCAAACCGCGATAATGTTGGTGAATAAAGAATTATTCCTAATACCGCGAAAGCTATAATAAAAATAAGAACTGGGTTAAATTCTAAAGCATAAAGAAAGTACCCGCCTATACTTAGTCCAATAACCAAGAATAAAATACCTTCAAAAAGCACATTTCTAGGTGTCATCTTATTGCTTGTGAGGATACCGCTCCCTCCACTAAACGGAGTTCTTGTTGTATGCAGATCTATCCCGCTGCGGTAATCAAAGTAATCATTTAAAATATTGGCCGCTGCATGAAGGCACACCACACCTATCAATGTCAATAAGGCATAAACTGGATTAAAAAATCCGTCTCTCCCGGCCATAGTCACCCCAATTAACACAAATATTAGTGGGAGCAGAAGAAAAGGTGCGCGAATCTCTGAAATCCAAATCTTAGGACTTGACATTGTATATCTTGGTCTGTTAATTCTATTTATTATACTTTAATAATTCATTTGTCTTGTTCTAAATATTTTTGTAAACTATTATTGTATTTCTTGCTTTCCATTTATATGGTTAAATTATTTGATTATCTTTTTTTCCAGAAAATCCGCGTTAAATCCTAACTCTCTGATTCGTATAAATAAAGATTGAAAAATGTAAGCTTAATTGTGATCCAACAGTGAGTTTATCTCTTAATACTGAGCGGGCCCGGCGAGATTCGAACTCGCGACCCCCGGCTCTCCTCCCTCATATGAGTTAGAGGGCCGATGCTCTATCCATGCTGAGCTACGGGCCCGACAGAAACATATAACTACACATATTTGAATCTGGCTATAAATCGCCCTTACATATTCATCAACATCTATTTTGATATCATTCAGCTTTAATATCATCGTAAGAAAGAGGGAAAACGTGATCAGTCATTGACTTCTTATTTTTAATTAATTCTTCAGCTCTATGACATCATGTATAAGTAAATGTTTTTGATTTTTCATCGAAAATTATATGTTTATTAGATAATTTATGACTCTATTTAACTAATCTTTGAAGTAATATATACTTTAAATATTATTTTAAGATAAAGTTTTTATCCTGATTATTCTCACCTTTTATAATGATACGTGGATCACTTATCAAATCAACTGCTATTGAACTTCTACGATTAGCTTCAATATTTCTTCCAAATGACGTTAAAGAGTCTCTGAAATCTGCATATAATGCTGAGCGTGATGAAGTTGCAAGAATGCAGCTTAAAGCCATTCTCGACAACATTTCTCTGGCTGAGGAAAAGAATATTCCCATGTGTCAAGATACTGGTCTACATGTTTTTTACGCCGATCTTGGTTCTGTTCAAGTGGAGGACTTTGAAGACTCAATCAATGAGGCGGTCTCTGAGGCAACAAAGACTATTCCCCTAAGACCGAACGCTGTTCATCCATTTTCGAGGAAAAACTCCGGCACAAACATTGGGCAACATGTGCCGTATATCAACTATAAAATATCTGACCAACCCTTTGTTGAGATAACCGTTATGCCTAAAGGCGCTGGCTCGGAAAATATGAGTTCTCTGGCTATGTTAACTCCTACACAGGGTATTCGTGGGGTTAAAGAATTCATACTAAATTGTGTTATGAAAGCTGGAGGTAACCCATGTCCTCCAAACATTCTAGGGATCGGTGTAGGCGGTTCTTCAGATATCGCGATGAAGATTGCGAAGGAAGCGTTGCTCCGCCCCCTTAACGATAGGAATTCTGATCCGGAAATAGCTGAACTTGAAACAGATATTTTGGAGGCGGTAAACAAGTTAGGAATAGGGCCGATGGGGTTGGGCGGCGATTCTACTTTACTTGGTGTGAAAGTTGAACTAGCTCATTGTCATACAGCCACCCTTCCTGTAGCTCTCAACTACCAATGCTGGGCCGCAAGACGTGCATCAGCAAGAATATATGAGAGTGGCAACGTTGACTTTCTATCGCATAAATTTAGTAAGTGATATTTTTGGCTAAATATAGTCTCACAACACCTTTAACCAAAGAAGATCTCTTGAATCTAAATATTGGCGACATTGTTCACTTAAACGGAACTATCTATACTGCTCGAGACGAGGCTCATATTCATATTTTACGTGACCTAAAAAACGGGCGCAAGATTGACCTGTCTCTTGAAGGGGCTGTTATCTTCCATTGCGGTCCAATAGTTAAGAAGATTAATGGAGGATGGAATGTTGTTGCAGCTGGCCCTACAACAAGTTCTAGGATGAATTTATTAGAACCTGAGTTTATCGAAAGGACCCATGTTCGAGCCATAATTGGAAAAGGGGGCATGTCAAAATCCGTTGCGGATTCAATGTCAAAGTTTGGAGCTGTTTATTTTGCAACTACCGGCGGAGCCGCTGTTTTGACGGCTGATCACATAGCTGCAGTTAAAGGCGTCTACCTAGAAGATCTTGGAATGCCTGAGGCAGTTTGGATTCTTGAAGTCAATAATTTTGGTCCACTAATAGTTGGGATTGATGCAAAAGGAAACTCTCTATTCGAAGAAATTAAGTCGCGAGTAGAAAAAAATCTTCCCAACACACTTCAAAAGCTAGGACTCCAAAATGCTTGAAAGTATATCCTGTGACGTTGTAATTGTGGGCTCTGGGTTAGCTGGACTTAGAGCTGCTATTGAAGCAGCTAAGACGGATCCCAAAATGTCTATCACAGTACTGTCAAAAGTTCAGTCTATGAGGTCCCATTCTGTCTCTGCTGAAGGGGGAACCGCCGCGTCTTTATACACCGACGAGGGAGATTCATTTGAGGCTCACCAGTTTGATACCGTGAAAGGCAGCGATTACTTGGCTGATCAAAACGTAGTTGAGCTATTTGTTCGGTCAGCTCCAACGCAAATCCTGCAATTGGAGCATTGGGGAATGCCTTGGACTAGACGGAAAGACGGTAAAATCGCTCAAAGGCCTTTTGGGGGTCACAGTTATCCGCGAGCCACTTTCGCAGAAGATAAAGTAGGTTTCTTCGAAATGAGCACATTATATGACACTGCGCAGAAATTTGATAATATTACTTTCAATCATGAGTGGTTTGTGACATCCATAATTGTCGACGACAGTCTTTTTCAGGGTTTCACGGCAATACGTTTGAAGACAGGTAACTTGGGCGCCTTTACTGCTAAAGCTGGGATTCTTGCCACCGGGGGCACTGGCCGACTCTACGGTTTCACAACATATGGTCATTCTTCCACTCCTGAAGGCATGGCCTTGGCTCTACGAGCCGGAATACCCCTTCAAGATATGGAGTTCATCCAATTTCATCCAACCGGACTCGTCCCATCCGGAATTCTAATCACTGAGGCAGCAAGGGGTGAAGGAGGTTACCTAAAGAATTCCAATAATGAACGCCTCATGAAGAAATATGCTCCAGAAAAGATGGAGCTAGCCCCGAGAGATATTATATCTCGTTCAGTGGTTAAAGAGATTGAAGAAGGTAGAAGCGTCGAAGGCCCAAACGGATTTCCATGCATCAACCTCGACCTCACACACCTTGGACACGAAAAGATACTAAAGCGGCTCCCCGGAATTAGAGACATATGCTTGAAACTTGCAGGAATTGACCCTGAAAACAACCCAATACCTATACGGCCTGTGGCACATTACACAATGGGTGGCGTTGAGGCAAATATTTCCGGATCCACCACGGTAAAAGGGCTCTGGGTCGCAGGTGAAGTTTCATGTGTTGGGCTTCACGGTGCAAATAGGCTAGGATCCAACTCTACAGCAGAATGTCTAGTCTGGGGAACACTAACTGGAGAGGCTGCGGCTAAGTTTGTTTCACAGCGAGTTACTCCTGTCACTAATAAAGACGTGGTTATAGCTGAAGAAAAAAGAATATTCGATAAGATTTTAGGTAAAAAACCTGAGGAAAACCCTTACGATGTTAGACATGAAATTCGTGAAACCATGGACCGTTCCGCTAACGTATTTAGGACTGAGGCCGGTCTTGCAGAAGGCTTAAAGAATATACGCCGGTTGAAATCAAACTTTTCACGTGGCGTCCAGGATACTAGTCGAATATACAACACAAATCTGACGGATGTACTCGAGTTAGAAGCTATGCTTGATGTGGCTGAAGTGATGCTAATTTCAGCTTATGCTCGCGAAGAATCCAGGGGTGCACATTCACGACTAGACTTCCCAGAAAGAGATGATGTCAACTGGCTTAAACATACATTGGTTAACTTAACTCCGGCCGGTCTCAAAGTTGAATACAAGCCAGTAATTATTGAAAAATGGAAACCAACTGAGAGAAAATATTAGGTGATCTAAGGTTGGAAGAATCTGAAAAAATTACCTTCAAAGTTTCAAGACACATTCCAGATAAAGAAGGTTATCCCAAAACTAAATCATATGATGTGAAATACATTCTTGGGATGACCGTTCTAGATGGTCTAATCTACATTAAAGAAAATTTAGATCCATCGTTAACCTTCAGATATTCTTGTAGAATGGCTTCCTGCGGATCTTGCGGTATGCTAATTAATGGGGTGCCCAGTTTAGCTTGCTACACTCCGATAGTGGAACTGAAAACCCATGAGATACTACTAGAACCGCTTCCACATTTGCCTATCATCAAAGACCTAGTAGTCGATGAAGAAGAGCTTCATAGAAAATACAGAGCAGTAAAACCCTATCTAGTTAGGCAAGACGTCGATGAACAAAACAGTCCATCGACACAATATCTCCAGTCTGAAGATGAAGTTGAAAAATACATCCAATTCACTTACTGCATTAAATGCGGTTTATGTATAGCAGCCTGCCCAGTCTTCGGCCGAGCCGAAGATTTTATTGGTCCTTTGGCTTTAGGTCAAGCTTACCGATATCTTCTTGATTCCCGTGATAATATGAGGGAGAAAAGAGTGGAGCTCGTCTCTGGTGAGGGCGGGGTTTGGGAATGTACATATGTGGGTGAATGTAGCTCTGTTTGCCCTAAAAAGGTTGATCCGTCATTCGCTATCCAAAAGCTTAAGATTGAAGGAGGACTTCACGCGTTGAAGACACTTTTCAGTCGTGGTAAAAGAGGGAATAAAGTTGACTGAATTTTCTGGTCGAAGACGTAAATTTCAGAAGCGACAATGGTTATCTCGCAGAGGGTATCAGGCATATATGTTGCGTGAGGCAACCAGCTTCTTCATTTTAATTTACTCCGTCTTCTATTTAATAATGCTTCTCCAGCTGTCTTCTGGACCTCAAAGCTACGCCTCTTTTATCCAACTCAACACAAACCCAGCCATTATTGGGTTAAACTTGTTGCTCTTCGCTTTCGCAGTCTACCACTCAGTTACTTGGCTATTCCTAACTGGGAAGATTGTGCGGCTCAAGTTAAGGCGAGGTTTTGTTGATCCAAAGATAATCGCGTTAGGTGGGATATTGATCTGGCTCGTTGCATCAATTATTGTCTCGATACTGGTTTACATTTGAGGTGTATGGAATGAAAAAAATGGAAGCTCTTGCTTGGCTGCTTTTCTCTGCAGGTGCCATAATCTCAGCTATTCTGCTTCCCGTTCACATTCTGTTCAACGGGTTAGCCTTCCAACTAGGGTTTATGCCTGAACAAAGTTTCTCATATAGCTTCATGTTAGCAAGACTTGCTAATCCTCTATTACGACTGTTCTTACTTCTGATATTTGCGTCAGCTACTTACCATAGTCTACACCGGATAAGACACTTGCTTCTCGATCTAGGACTTCAAAGGTATTCGAAACCCATCGCCGCAATTATATATGGTTTATCCGCAGTTCTAATAATCTTGGGCTTATACGCCCTTTTATCCATCCCTTACCCATCATAATCCATAAGATTTGGCCTAAAATACTGCTTGCTCACTTTTAGATTCTGTAACTTATAGCTTAATAACTCCAGCTCTGATACAAAACTGTGAATTCATTTTTTCCTTTGGGTTTCAAATAACTACATTTTTAAATAGGGATTGATTCATTCGCATATTTATCGGAAAATGCCGGGGTCGCCTAGCCTGGTAGGGCGCAGGCCTGCTAAGTCTGTGACCGCAAGGTCTCGTGGGTTCGAATCCCACTCCCGGCGCCATTGTAACGCTTTGAGAGCCTACGGCATGCAAAGGCTTAACCGAAAGATTATCTGGAGTGTTAGGGATTTCACTAACGGCGTTAGGGTTTTGCCTAACGGTATTACATAGATTATTGAGCCAGTCTCTACTATGCTTATTCTTTAGGAGAATGGTTAAGAGTAATGAGTCTTCTTAAAATAGACCTGAATCAGAAACCTGAAATTGTTAGTTAGTTTATTGAAATCAGGTTTAGGCATACTTTGGATTTTTTTTAATATATCGATTGGATATTCTTCGATTATCATAAAGATGATTAAATATTTTAATGACAATCGACAAATCCATCTAGAAATTTATGCATAGAATATTATATTCTTCCTGTTTAACATAAAGTTCATATAATTGAGTCGCTAATTATTAGTTAGATTAAAATGGTTCTTAAAATAGGTCAGACTTCTCCAGACTTTCAAGCTGATTCATACTCCCAAGGCGAAGATAAGCCTCAGAAAATAAGTATATCTGCGTTTAAAGGAAAATGGGTAGTTTTATTCTTCTATCCACGCGACTTTACCTTTGTATGTCCTACTGAAATAGAAAGATTCAGTTCACTATCGAGTGAATTTGCAAAGGAAAACGCGGAGATAATTGGGGCTAGCACAGATAGTTTTTTCTGCCATAAAGCTTGGTATGAGTCTGATGCAAGACTCAAAGTAGTGAAGTTTCCAATAATATCTGACACAAATCTTAACGTTAGCAGGCTCTATGAAGTACTAGACGAGACAAGTGGAACCGCTTTCAGAGGCACATTCATCATAGATCCAAATGGAATACTGCACCACATAACAATAAACGACATGGATACTGGGAGAAGTGTTGATGAGACGCTTAGAACCCTTCAAGCTCTAAAAACCGGTGCACTATGCCCAGCTGAATGGAGACCAGGTCAAAAAACTCTATAGATCATCTACCAAGCATTTGTGTCAGCCTACGATATTCTGGGGTTTCGTAAACCCCAATTATTTTCCCAATTTTACCTTTCTATAGATTATGTTATTACAGAACAGTAACTAACTATTTTGTTTAGAAAGAATAATAGCTAACTGTCTTCCGTACTTTTCCCGGATATTTCACTATCTTAATAGTTAGACGTTGTTATATTTGGGTGATGGAAGTCTTCTAAATGCGCCATTCATGTGTATAGTACTGCATTTTTTACAAATTCCGTCAGCTTCGCGACTGAAATTGCCGCTGATCTCAGGTGGAATTTGACTCCACATATGTAGCCCAAATCTACATTTGACCGATTTCTCTTTTTTATTATATCCGTGTGTTTGTTTAATTATTTTCAATTTTCACATGAATATATTAGCGCCCATCACCATATAAATATTTCGCAGTTATATGCATGTTTATCTAAAAATAATTCTAATAACCTCTATATTTATTAAATAATTTATATATTTAATCACATGTTAAATCTGGCATCAACAAATCAGTATCGGTAGATTTCTCCTGTAAGATAGGTTAAATAAACTGGGGACTTAAGTTATATCTATTATGGAAGTGAAGTTCGGCTTCAGAGCCGTGACCGAGGAATATTCTCCGACGGAGCTGCTTAGACAGATAATATCTGCGGAGGCGGCGGGATTCGACTTCGTCACCGCAAGCGACCACTTCCATCCTTGGTTCCACACTAATGCTCAGGCATCCCAAGCTTGGCTAGTATTGGCAGCCGCATCCTCTCTAACAAAGAAGATTGAGATTGGAACTGGAATCACATCCCCCTTCTCAAGATACCATCCGGCCATAGTTGCTCAGAGCTTTGCAACTCTTCAATATCTATCAAATGGACGAGCTTTCTTATCTGTAGGAACAGGTGAAGCTATGAATGAGGTTCCACTTAGTTTAGCTTGGGCATCCTATAAAGAGCGATCTCAGCAGCTGAGAGAGGCGGTTGAAATTATAAAGAAGCTCTGGTCTGAGGAGTTTGCAACATTTGAAGGCCAGTTCTTTGCACTTAAAGAAGCAAATCTATACACAAAGCCGAAGAAGAGACCTGCGATCTATATGGCAGCTAGCGGTCCTCGGTCTGCCAAGATAGCTGGCATGATATCTGATGGGCTCTATACATTTCCAGCTCCCAAGCAAATCTTCTTAGAGAAGCTATTTCCTGCTTTTAAAGAAGGCGTAAAAACATCGGGGAGAAATGTAGAACAAGTCGAAAAGATCATCGAACTTCTGGTATCCTTTGATCCAGACTACGACAAAGCTCTAACACAAATCGCACATTGGAGGAGTACGCTAATTTCAGAGGTGTTGAATCGGGATATCTATGATCCTCGTATTCTTGAAGCCGAGGGCAGTAAGATTCCCCTTGAGGATCTTTCTCATAGATGGGTTATCTGTACAAACATCGAAGACTTTATATCCACTGTTGAAGAATACATTAAGCTAGGCTTTACAAGAATTGAAATCCACAGTTCAACATCAGACCAAGAAGCATTCATGTTTACTCTCAAACGTCATCTAAATTGTATAGACAAAATGAGATAAGATGCATTTAACACCAATGTGTAATCAATAGAAATTATCCCCAAGAATCACCGTATAGCATTCTTAGGAACCGATTCTCTAAGACTAACACCTTGAGATCTTATTAGCATTTAAGCAAGATGGGTGAAGCTTCATCTCTTACTATTTTTTTAATATCTTACCAGTATAATACTATCAGAACAAGGGCGATTACTATGAAAAAGCTTCCAATAACCGCAGCTCGATTAAGTTTTTCTAATCTGCGGATAAACAGATATGACAGTATCAGGGTGATCAAAGGATAGCTCTGAAGAGTTGGAACGATTAATACTACTGGAGCTAAGCTGAAGGCGTTCCAAAATGATATGGATGCAAATGATTGAGTTAAGGCCGCAAGTAAGAGTGCTTTCCGTGATTTTTCTTTAAACCCTGCCCAACTTTCTTTTTTAATACAAACGGTACCGGATAGGAAGATAGATGATACTAAAACACCAATTAACATTGCTTGGAAAGGGTTTCCGATTAAGCTCACAGAAACCTTGGTTAGTAGAGCGCCAATAGTGAAAACTATTGCCGCCATAACTGAAATTACGATGCCTAATGTGAATTTCCTTTTATTGAAATTTAGCTTCTCATTTGATGATTCTCCACTTTTTGAAATGCTGAACGCGCCCAGAAATATAAGTAAAGCCGCAGGTGTAAGAATGAGCGGAGGAATCTCACCTAGTAAAACCACAGCTAAAAACGGGGCAAACATAGCTTCTGTGGCGACAATTGAATTTGTCCGTGATGCACCAATAAGGTCTATACCGCGATACCATAGAAATCTGCCACCTACAAAATTAATTATGCCGGCCACAGATGCATAAGCCAAGGGAATATACTCGATTTCTAGCAGGTGATTTAAACCACCTGAAATCAATGCGAAAAAGAAAGCAACTGGAATTCCTACAATGGAGATTATAAAAGTAATATTTAACACACCGATGTCTATCATAGATCTACGTAGGATGATGGACGTTGCCGACCATAGGAAAGCGGTTAGAAGGGCAAGAGCCAGCCCCACTGATGAGTCAAACAATTATGTAATCTAATCATCTACTTGACTATTTAGTTCAATGCTTCAAACTTCCTCGGTTCTTAAAAACTGATAAATATCTTTCCGAGTTCTTATATTAATTTTTTTTTTATTCATCTTTTACCTTATTA